>ERZ772928.1367-NODE-1367-length-10617-cov-13.546677_pt1 | contig 10617 bp, 9 predicted proteins | sample MGYA00511686_ERZ772928 | MGnify/ENA primary metagenome ERZ772928 (study PRJEB29015, sample SAMEA2738063) | human oral metagenome | biome: human oral; feature: human-associated habitat; material: saliva | place: China | collected 2219 ... | reverse complement strand
ATGCTGTTAAATCAACCATTTCACTTCAAATCATGTTTATAAATCATTCCCACTCCACAGTTGCAGGTGGTTTGCTGGTGATATCGTAGACGATACGGTTAACATGATCAACTTCATTGACGATACGAACAGAGATTTTTTGCAGAATATCCCAAGGAATCTTGGCAAAGTCAGCTGTCATACCATCGATAGAAGTGATAGCACGAATTGCAATTGTGTAGTCGTAAGTTCGGCCATCGCCCATAACACCGACTGAACGAACGCCAGTGTTGACAGTGAAGTATTGCCAGATGTCGCGGTCAAGACCAGCCTTGGCAATTTCTTCACGGAGAATAGCGTCTGATTCGCGGACGGTTTCCAATTTCTCCTCTGTAATTTCACCCATGACACGGATAGCAAGGCCAGGACCTGGGAATGGCTGACGCCAGACAATTTCATCAGGCATGCCAAGCTCTGTACCCAAAGCGCGCACTTCATCCTTGTAGAGTGTATTCAGTGGTTCAATCAGCTCAAACTGCATATCTTCTGGCAGACCGCCAACATTATGGTGAGACTTGATCGTTTGAGCAGTGTCAGTACCAGATTCGATAACGTCAGTATAAAGTGTACCTTGAGCCAAGAATTTCACATCTTTCAGTTTGCTGGCTTCATCGTCAAAGACGTAGACAAACTCGTTTCCGATGATTTTACGTTTTTGCTCTGGATCAGATACACCAGCAAGTTTGTCAAGGAAACGCTTCGCTGCGTCCGCTTTAACGATATTAAGACCAAACTTGCCGCCCAGCATATCCATGACCTGATCTGCTTCGCCTTTGCGCAAAAGACCGTGATCTACAAAGATACAGATCAATTGATCGCCGATAGCTTTCTGCAAGAGGACACCTACGACAGAAGAGTCCACACCACCTGATAGGCCGAGCAGGACACGTTTGTCACCGACTGTTTCACGGATCTTTTGAATCTGCATATCGATGAAGTTATCCATAGACCAGTCGCCCTTAGCGCCACAGATATTGAGAGCGAAATTGCGCAAAATATCGTAACCATACTCAGAATGACGAACCTCAGGGTGGAACTGGATTCCGTAGATTTTCTTGTCAGGATTTTCAATAGATGCAAAAGGACAATCTGCAGATGTACCCGTACGAACAAAGTCTGCAGGAATCTCTGTCACCGCATCACCGTGGCTCATCAGGACAAGCTGCTCATCTGGTGTGCCTTCAAAAAGAGGAGAAGTAGCACGTGTCAGTTTGGATTGACCATATTCACGATTGCCGGCATCACCTGCTGGCAATACTTTCCCGCCTAATTTATGAGTCAAAAGCTGCATACCATAGCAAATCCCCAAAATTGGAATTCCCAACTCAAAGATTTCTGGATCAATATCAAATGAACCTTCCTCGTAAACTGAGTTAGGTCCACCTGAAAGGATAATCCCAACAGGACGGATAGCACGAACTTCATCTGCTGTAATCTTGTGGCTCTTGAGTTCGGAAAATACACCAATTTCACGGATACGACGTGAGATCAGCTGGTTGTACTGGCTGCCGTAATCAAGCACGATGATTTTTTCAACATCTTGCAATTCAGTTGTAGTTGTCATCTTTTCCCTTTCTTAAAAGAAGTAATCTTTTCCCCTCATTCTATCACAAAAATCGAATTTTTCCAAGGTAATAGGACCAGCTGCAAGTAAAAATAACTGAAAAGTGATAGCATTTTTGTCTAAAAAATGATAATCAAATAGGATTTCCCTACATTGATTGATATTTAGTTTGACTTTTAAACTAATTGATAATACAATAAATGTATAAAAAAGCTGCTTAAAATCAGAAAAGAGGACCATGGATGTTACCTGCTTATGTGAAAATACATGATCAAATAAAAAAAGATATTGACGAGGGTATTTGGGAGATTGGCGAGCGTTTGCCAAGCGAACGTGATCTTGCTGAAACTTTCGAGGTCAGCAGAATGACCTTACGCCAAGCGATCACTCTCTTGGTCGAAGAGGGAGTTCTTGAGCGTCGAGTCGGTAGCGGGACTTATGTAGCAAGTACACGCGTTCAGGAAAAAATGCGTGGAACAACTAGTTTTACAGAAATTATGAAGTCTCAAGGGAAAATACCGTCCAGCCAGCTGATTTCTTACCGTCGGACGCTACCTAGCGAGCGAGAAGTCGAAAAGTTGGGCATCCATAAGACAGAGAACATCATCCGCATGGAACGGGTTCGCTACGCTGACGATATCCCCGTTGTCTATGAAGTTGCCTCAATTCCAGAGAAATTTATAAAAAATTTCAAAAAAGAAGAAGTGACCAGCCATTTCTTTCAAACCCTGCAAGAGCACGGCTATAAAATTGGCAAGTCCCAACAGACCATTTACGCCCGTTTGGCCAAGGAGAAAATCGCTAAATACCTAGGAATTCCCCGTGGTCACGCTATTTTAGGCTTGACACAGGTTTCTTATTTTGATGATGGAACGGCCTTTGAGTACGTAAAAAGCCAGTATGTCGGCGAACGCTTTGAATTTTATTTAGAAAACAAATAATTGCATAACTTAAATTATGTTATAAAAAAACTGTCGATCGGCAGTTTTTTTATAATTCTCTATTTTCAAACATACCGAAAGAGTGGAGTTTAAAGGGATTATTTGGTATAATATTCCTTATGGAAATTGAAAAAACAAATCGAATGAACGCTCTGTTTGAGTTTTATGCGGCTTTGCTGACCGACAAGCAGATGAACTATATCGAACTCTACTATGCGGATGACTACAGCCTTGCTGAGATTGCTGAGGAGTTTAATGTGAGCCGCCAAGCTGTCTATGACAATATCAAGCGGACAGAGAAAATTCTGGAAGACTACGAAATGAAACTGCACATGTACTCTGACTATATCGTCCGAAATCAGATTTTCGACCAGATTATGGAGAAATACCCTGATGATCCCTATTTACAGGAGCAACTTGCGGTTTTGTCCAGCATTGATAACCGAGAATAAAACGGATAGAAACCTGTCCATTTCCATCATTCGATAATTAAGAGGAGAAATATTTATGGCTTTTGAAAATTTAACTGAACGCTTACAGAACGTCTTTAAAAACCTACGCAGAAAGGGCAAAATTTCTGAGAGTGATATTCAGGAAGCAACCAAGGAGATCCGTCTTGCTCTCTTGGAAGCTGACGTTGCCCTGCCTGTTGTTAAAGACTTTATTAAAAAGATTCGTGAGCGAGCTATTGGACACGAAGTTATTGACACGCTCAATCCAGCTCAACAAATCATTAAAATCGTAGATGAAGAGCTAACAGCCATTCTAGGTTCTGATACTGCCGAGATTATCAAGTCACCAAAGATTCCGACTATTATCATGATGGTCGGTTTGCAAGGGGCTGGTAAAACAACCTTTGCGGGTAAATTGGCCAATAAACTCAAGAAAGAAGAAAATGCCCGTCCTTTGATGATTGCGGCGGATATCTACCGTCCAGCGGCTATTGATCAGCTGAAAACACTGGGCCAACAGATTGATGTACCAGTCTTTGCCTTGGGTACCGAGTTTCCAGCAGTAGAGATTGTCCGTCAAGGTTTAGAGCAAGCCAAGGCTAATCACAATGACTATGTCTTGATTGATACGGCTGGTCGCCTACAAATTGACGAGAAACTCATGCAGGAGCTGGCTGATGTCAAGGCTTTAGCACAGCCAAATGAAATTCTGCTGGTTGTCGATGCTATGATCGGTCAGGAAGCAGCAAATGTAGCCCGTGAATTTAACAATCAACTCGAAGTGACCGGGGTTATCCTGACCAAGATTGATGGGGATACCCGTGGTGGTGCAGCTCTGTCAGTCCGTCAGATTACTGGCAAACCAATCAAGTTCACTGGTACCGGTGAAAAGATTACTGATATCGAAACCTTCCACCCAGACCGTATGTCTGGCCGTATCCTCGGTATGGGGGATATGCTGACCCTGATTGAAAAGGCCGCTCAAGAGTACGATGAGAAGAAATCTCTTGAAATGGCTGAAAAAATGCGGGAAAACACCTTTGATTTCAACGATTTCATCGACCAGCTGGACCAAGTGCAGAACATGGGGCCTATGGAAGAATTGCTCAAGATGCTGCCAGGTATGGCCAATAATCCTGCTCTTAAAAACATCAAAGTAGATGAAAAAGAAATTGCCCGTAAACGTGCCATCGTATCTTCTATGACACCAGCCGAGCGGGAAAATCCAGACCTGCTTAACCCAAGCCGTCGCCGTCGGATTGCGGCTGGGTCTGGTAATAGTTTTGTCGAAGTCAATAAGTTTATCAAAGACTTTAACCAAGCCAAACAGATGATGCAGGGCGTCCTATCTGGAGATATGAACAAAATGATGAAACAGATGGGGCTCAATCCTAACAATCTGCCTAAAAATATGCCGGGTGGCATGCCGGATATGTCAGCTTTAGAAGGCATGATGGGCCAAGGCGGTATGCCTGATTTATCTGCTTTAGGCGGAGCAGGTATGCCAGATATGAGTCAACTTTTTGGCGGTGGCCTCAAAGGTAAAGCAGGAGAATTCCTCATGCGCCGCAGCATGAATAAAATGGCCAAGCAAATGAAGAAAAACAAGAAAAAACGGAAGTAATCGCAAACAAGTTACATAATTTAGTTTATGTAACTTGTTTTATACATTTAGGAAAGAGAAATGAAAAAGTTGATTAAGTATCTAATTCGGCTTTATAACGACATACAAGCGAAGCTCACCTCCCATCCCATCAGTCATCTGTCCTTGAGCAAAGTTGATATTCAGCCAATCATCATGATTCCGGGGAGTTCAGCAACAGAGAATCGTTTTAACAAAATGGTTAGAAAGCTCAATCACGGCCAGCATCCTCACCATAGTCTCATTCGTATCAAAGTCTGGAATGACGGCCACATGACTTATCGTGGGCATTTGAAGCGAAAGGACAGAACCCCCATTTTTGTGGTTGGTTTTCAGAATAATCGCGATGGTTATAAAAATATCAAGAAGCAGGCTGCTATGTTCAACGCTGCCATAACTGTTTTGCAAGAAAAGTACTCTTTTAACAGCTTTAAAGGTTTGGGGCATTCTAACGGAGGCCTAGTATACACAGCTTTCCTGCAGCAATATCTGGCAAACTATTCTGGGTTGGAGATGGAAAAGCTCCTGACTATTGGCAGTCCTTACAATCTGAACAAGAAAAATCTTAATCATCGAGTCCCAATGCTAGATGAATTTGTAGCTAATCAGGGAAAACTGCCTAAGAAGCTTCAGCATTTATCGATTTTAGGAATATTTTTCCGAGATGGCGATGGTATTGTCCATAGAAGCAGTGTAGAAGCTGGGAGCTTGATTTACAGAGGCAAAATTGCTTCATATAGAGAGGCTATCGTCACAGGCAAGACTGCCCATCATTCATCTCTGCCGCAAAATAATCAAGTCATTGATTTAATTCGGGAGTTTTTATTCTAATAATTATGTTACATAATTTTATTTCGGTAAAAAATCTAGAAAGACAATAAAACAATGAAAATGACAGACATTCTTCATAGGTATTATATGGTGACTTTGATCTGATAAATGAAAAATGGAATGAAGACTATGAAAGCATTTTGATTAAGCCAAAGGATGATCAAGAATATACAAGATGTCGTTTGGCAAAGAAAACACCTAAAAAAGAAGGCTACTTTACAGTCTTTTGGAAAAAAGACCAAGACAACAAGAATATTCCTTATACCGATGAGGACTTGGGTGATGAACTGCTGATTGTCGTGATAGACGGCTGTCATTGCGGTTTATTTATCATTCCCAAAGAGGTGGCTATCAGTAAAAAAATTCTTTCTACAAAGGATTGTAAAGGAAAGATGGCCATGCGGTTTTATCCGTCCTGGTGCAGCAATTTAAATAAAGCAGCTCGGGCAACACAAAAATGGCAACTGGATTATTTTCAAAAAATCGAATTAGAAGAATAAATTTTAGGTAAAACAAGACAGAGTTTAGTTTCTCAATACTGTCTTGTTTTTATTATCTGTTTTGTAGTAAAGAAAACTAAAAATTTATGTACAATTGACTTAACTAGAGCTAAACCATTGATACAACTGAATTAGAAGCATAAAGTACATTCTTTAAAAAGTGTACTTTATTTTTGTTTTGTACATTATTTTAAACGCTATTAAAGTACAGATTAGAAGAGGATATTGTAATTATAGTAGAAATTCAATTATACAAAATGAGGTAGAAACTATAGGAGTAGAAGTAAGTTTAATTGTACATTTTTTAAAATAGATATTGTGATTTGAAAATAGTATATATTGTGTTAACAAGGTAGAGAATATAGCAGTTTTAGTGGTATAATTAGATTAAGTTTATTAATAGAAGGAAGAATTAGATGGTTAAGTTAGATACTGGTAATTCAGAAGAAAAATCAGAAAACGAAGCACAGATTCGCATTGATAATTTATTGCAACCTCTTAATAATTTACAAACAGGTCTCTTCACCCCTGAGTTAATTGAATCATGTTCTTTGCTCCAAAACACGGTAAATAACTCAAACATGGCTTCTATAGTTGCATCAGCATCTTCAATTTTAGCTCATCAGTTAGCAGAAGCGGTGAAAGTATCCCTACCCCAAGTGAACATTAATGCAAGTTATAACAATATGCTTTCAAGTCTACATATAGAGGTAGTTCAAAATATTGCTAATTCGGTTAATAAAATAATTGATGGACTTCAGTTTGACTATTCAAAGTTAGCTTTAGATTTAGGAGAAATTTTAAAAAATATTCCTAGTCCGTATTCTGAAAATGAAATCAGTGAAATAATATCTAATGTTAAGAGACTAGCCGAGCAAGGGTGGGTTATCTATTATGATTTTGGAGATATCTATAGACGAATAAATATTGATAACATTGAAGAATTGGAAGATGTGTGGTTAACTCAATTGAAAATAGATCTTTCTAGTGAAGATATTTATAGTGAGCTAAAAGAGTCACTTTGTTATCCAGAAACATTGATAGAGTCAATGTTTGAAAGTTATAAAAGTAAAAATTACTATGCTGCATACACACTTGCTACCTTAGCAATAGATGGAGCACTAAATAGGATTTCAGAACAAGTAACTAATAAGGATAGGATACCTGTGGGTTATCCGTCTGTTGAAGTTCTAGAAAAGCAGTTTGTAGATAAAACTTTTAGTGATGTTGGGCTGATCCATTGGCTATTTAACTTTTTCAAAGATACTAATAGATTTACTATAGAAGAACCAAATCGCCATATGATAGGGCATGGACGTTGGGAAGGAACCATTTCTGAAAAAGATTTTCTTAAGTTATTTAATGTAATGTTGTGCTTGTTGGCAAATTTTGAACTATGGCAGTATCATTTGGTAGAAGTACAGTGAAGTTTTTGAAAAGATAGCGGGGGAGAAGTGAGTAATAAAGGAATAGGGGTACGAGAGATTCCAGCAGCGGTTGTATTAAACAAATTTGTTGGGAATGAAGAAGACTCTAACTATGAAGTGTTTTTACTAGAGTATCTTAACCAATCTAAATATTTCCAAAATAAATCTAAGCATGAACGGTATCTTGCGCCTAAAAGCGAAAGTAATGGAGAATGTGATGCAATATCATTAAGCTATAATATAGATTTTAAACTCCTAGCCTCTTCATCATATCTTCGAGGCCAACGCTTAACAAGTATGAGCATAACAAAAGCTACAACAGGAGTAACCTTTTACGGAGCACCAAGAACTGTTGGGGGTAAATATATAGTAACCTGGCTTCATAAATTATTTAGAATGCATACTCTAGAAGAATTATATAAAATACGTAGCAATGAAAGTATAATTAGACCTGGAACTGATGAGTATGATGTTCTTAAAGCTCTGCAAACCATGGAAACAAAGAAAAACCTCTTATTGTTTTTTCCGTATAGTCATATTATAAATTCCGAAGTAGAATTTAGCATAGTGACCAAGGATATCGGAAAGGAATTGATGAAAAACTTTCACGAGCTCTCTAAGTATAGAGTAAAAGTTTGTGGCGAGTGCGAAACATATATATTAACTGAATATGAGAAACAGTTTTTATTGTACTCGTTCTCCGCAACTGGATTTGAATTATTGGAGGTCTTTGCTACATCAGAATTGCCAACATATCAAAAGCTTTTGGACTATGCTAACCCATTTGCTCATATTGAGATAATAGATTAATAGGAATATTGAAACATAACTATTTGGGTTGACGTAGTAAGGGAATACTACATCAAGACCTACGATTACTTTTTCCTGATGAATCCAATTATAGGGCGGAGATAAAATTCTTATTTTAGTGGAGAGTTAAGTGAATAAATTACGTGAGGTGAGAGAGTAGATACAACTTACAAGAACTGAACTGTCAAAGGAGTTAGATGTTCCTGTTCATACTATTATACGTTGGGAAAACGATAGACTGATATGTGTCTAAAAAACTGTCTGATTATATGATTACTTCGAAGTTGCAATCAATATAACAAAAAAGAGGGAAAACCTCTTTTTTTGTTATTCTTCAAATTCAATTTCTTCATCGTTCATGAAGGATTCAAAGCTACCAATCGGTGCAAAATCAATGTAAATTGTAGAGTAATCGTTTTTCTTTCTCCAAAGTCTTACTGAGTCTGTACCTCTCATTTGAAGCCAGTGTCTGGTCACAAGCTGTCTTTCTTTAAGGCCAAGAACATCTACAAGTAACCATTGACCTAAAGCGCTTTGACCATATAGTTTATTCGTCTCAGGATCACGTTCTGTCAGGCTACCTGACTGAAGACTTTTTTCATTTAACTAATCGACTTAACTAGAGCTAAACCATTGATAAAACTGAATTAGAAGGATAAAGTACACTCATTAAGCAGTGTACTTTATTTTTGTTTTGTAAATAATTCTGGAGAGTTATTTTGTATGTTTTTTAGTGCATTAAATCACCTGATTTAAGGAATTGATTTGTACATTTTGAGCAAAACAATTTTAATAATAATTAATTTTCTACATTAATCTATAAATTTAGTTCCAAGCGGTTGATACTTCATCTTGATGTCTTCAGATATATGTTCTTTCTATATTTTGGCTCATAAATTAGTTTCTCCCACAGATAAAACTATTAATTAATGATATAATAGCATTATAAAACGAAAGGATACAGATATGGCAAAATACCAATCAGATTCATTTAGAGAACATCATTTAACTAGGTTGCCAATTTTAAATAAATTACTAGAACTAGGTTGGAAGAGAGAACAAATTATTTGTCCTAGTCCGAACTCAACTGATACAGAGTGGCGCATTCCCAAAACACCTTCAGAAGCTTCTAAAAGAGAACTAGGGCGTTCGTTTAATGGATTTCCTGTTGATATTGCGATATTTGATAGTGTTAGAGAGCATGGTGAATACGAGCACTTACAAGTAATCATTGAATGTAAAGCTCCAAATAAAAAAGAAGGTATTAACCAGTTAAAAATATATCTAAGTATGGAGCCACATGCGAAATTAGGTGTTTGGAGTAATGGTACTGAATTTGTAAGAGTTTACAAACTTCCAAAAGCTGGTGAATATAAAATTATTGAATCTTCTTATCTACCTAAGAAAGATGAGAATTTTATTTTAGCAGATGAAAAAAGATTGGTATACGATGATCTAGAAGCAGTAGATGAAAAAAAACTAGAGGAAGTATTTTCAACACTGCTAGAAGTGATAACCTCTAGAGATTCGTTGTCAACTCGTAGAGAAGAGCAGTTAAATCAGATGTCTAATATTTTATTATTAAAATTAGACTCAGATAATGAGGGACAATGGGATAAGAATCTTCCTTTAAATTTTCAATTAGAAAGCGATCCGTATAACACATCTAGTCGTCTAAACGAATACTTTACCCAATATAAAAATGAACACCCAACCTTATTTTCAAAGGATGAAGGGAATAAAATCGTTTTAGATACAGATACAATCCAAGAAATCGTTTTACGATTGCAACGCTTAAACATTGGTAATATGGCTCCTGCGGCCTTATCCATAGCTTTCCAGGTATTTCGAGATGCATCTTTGAAGTTAGGTGATGGGCAGTATTATACGCCTCTAAGGGTAATAGAAACAGGTGTTAAACTTATGGAAATTACCCACAAAGATATGGTAATTGATCCCGCATGTGGAACGGGTGGCTTTCTATCTGAAGCTATGATGACACTTGCAAAAACTGGTATTGACGATAAAAAGTTAACTCAATGGGCTCATTACAAGCTGTTTGGTGTTGATAGAGATAAAACAAATGTAAAATTAACACGAGCTTTAATGGTTGGTATCGGAGATGGATCAACGAATATCCATCATGGAGATTCGTTGCGAGAGTCTAAATGGGAAGAAGACTTTAATGGTATTCAAAATACACTTAAAGAAGGAAGATATTCAGTTGTGCTGACAAACCCACCATTTGGAAAAGGACTTGTAATAAATAAGTCAGACGCTAAATTTGCTAATTTAGAGATTTGCAAACATACAAAAACTGGGAAAAAATCTTTAGAATTTGCCGATAAAACTGAACTAGGAATAGCTTTTGTTGAAAGGTCTTGGAGGCTACTTCAGAATGGTGGTCGTTT
>ERZ772928.1366-NODE-1366-length-10619-cov-9.596460_pt1 | contig 10619 bp, 7 predicted proteins | sample MGYA00511686_ERZ772928 | MGnify/ENA primary metagenome ERZ772928 (study PRJEB29015, sample SAMEA2738063) | human oral metagenome | biome: human oral; feature: human-associated habitat; material: saliva | place: China | collected 2219 ... | reverse complement strand
TCCTGCTCGAAGCCAGACTCAAATCCCTAGCCAACAAAAACGACCGCATCATCACTAAGAAAAAGGTTAAAAGTGCGTTGAAGTAGAAGGAATATGACGAATATTAATATAAAAATGGTATAATGAAATAAGGAATATTTATAAATTTGAGGATATCGATGGAAGAGAATATAATAAAATCTAAAGATAGAGTACAGAAACATGGGGAAGTTTTTACACCTTCGTGGATGGTACAAAAGATGTTAGATACTCCTGGGATAAGGGAAAAAACTGAAGATATTTACGCGACTTTTCTGGAACCATCAGCAGGGGATGGAAATTTTTTAGAGGCAATACTTGAAAGAAAACTCTCTGCTGTGACTAGGGATTATGATAAGAAAAATTGGAAAACTAAATCTTTATTCGCTTTATCATCAATTTATGGAATTGAATATCTTGAAGATAATCTTGAAGTTGCTAGGGCAAGAATGTTTTTACATTATCTTGATTGGGTTGAGAAATCCTTTGGAGAAAGATTGAGTAGCAGAAGTGATTTATATAAATCAGCCCGTTACTTAATTACTAAAAATATTGTCAGAGGGAATACATTGACAAAGAGACATCCTGATTCAGATGAGCCTATCATATTTAATGAGTGGAAACGTAAAAAGGGTTATCCTAGTTTGGTTGAAAAAATTCCTTTTGTATTTGCTGAATTATTTGGTGAAGATATAGCTGATAACGGAGAAGTAGCTGAAGGACAACTAAGCTTATTTGAACTTACGGAAGAAAATATGCAAAATAAAGAAATCCGTCAAGTAAGGATTAAAAAAGTTTATACCTTGGGAGAATAGAATTTTATGATGTCAAATTTCAATTTTTTAAAAGTAGATTTAGATACAGCGGAACTTTTTTCAACCATCAATATGGCAGAGCTAAATTATACTCAAGGAGACTATGAAGGCGTACTAACTAAAGTTCGCAAAGTTGCTGAGAACGCAGCCACTTTGTTTGCTGACAGAGTATATATTGAGTTACCTAAGTATTCAACATTTCACGAAAGATTATTAATTATAAAACAAAGGATCGGGGATAAGAGAATTGTTGATGCTTTTTTTGAAATTAAAGGTCACGGTAATAATTCTGCCCATAAATTAAATCCGAAAGACGCCACCAAAGAAAATGCACTAAAGTCATTAGAACTAGTTTATATGATTTTAGTTTGGTTTGTAACAGAATATGTTGACGATGAGATTAAGGTTTCACTATATGATAAATTTTTAGAACCTGAAGCTCAAGAAAGGTACCAAACTGCAGAGCGTAAATTCATTTATGTACAAACTGTAAATAATAAATCTGGCTTATTTCCTGCCTATGAAGGAGCTCAAAAAGTCGGTGAGGGAACTGTGTCTTCTGATGATGTTGAAACTGACTGGACTCCAAATAGTGAATTTTTACGTGAGATTGCACCCAAACGAATCAAACAATATATGACAACCTCTGGTCTTCCTTTTGAAATTGGGTGGGTTGAATTAGCATATAAAAAATCAACAAAAACATGGTTTCATGATCATGAAGTTCATGAGGTCCTTAAGCGTTCAGGGGTTAAACATCCTAAAAATTTAAAAGGAAATGAATGGTTTAAGACCGACCTTGAAACAGTAAAAGAAGCAATTAAAGCTGTAAAAGAGGGGAAGGCATATATTAGTGAGAAACCTGCTGAGTATGTAACAGATTCAACAAATATTATACTTAGACCAGAGCAAAATGCGGCTGTAGAAAAGACGCAGAAAACCTTTAAGAAAAAGAATCGTATGTTATGGAATGCCAAAATGCGATTTGGTAAGACACTAACTTCTCTACAATTAATCAGAAATGAGAAATTTAAGAAGGTTCTTATCATGACTCATCGCCCAGTTGTAAGCGATTCTTGGTTTGAAGATTTTAACAAGATGGGTTTAGTAGATGATGGTTATCTATATGGTTCAGTTGATAAGGGAGAAAAACTTTCAACATTAAAAAAGGGAGATAATCCATTTATTTATTTTGCTTCTATCCAACTTCTTCGCTATAAAGGTGCTCAAACTAATCTTCCAGAGTTTGCCGATATAGATTGGGATTTGATTATTATTGATGAAGCTCATGAGGGCACCCAGACTGATCTTAGTGATACTGTTTTGAAAGCTTTGGTAAAAGAAAATCATACCAAAATTTTAGAATTATCTGGAACACCTTTTAACATTCTAGATCAATTCGATCCTGAACAAGTCTATACATGGGACTATGTCATGGAACAGCAAGCTAAACTGAAATGGGATTTAGAGAAACCAGAACAACCTAATCCCTATGAACAGCTTCCAGAAGTTTTGATGTATACCTTTGATATGAAACAAAAGGAGAAATTCACAGATGAGACTAAGGCGTTTAATTTCCGTGAATTTTTTAGAGTTGATGATAAGGATGAATTAGTTTATAAATCAGATGTCCGACGTTTTTTAGATAATATCACTAACCCAAATAGTGATACTAATTATCCATTTTCAACAAGAGAATATCGTGATGAACTCCGTCACACTCTTTGGATTATGCCTGGTGTTAGAGAAGCTAATGCTCTTGAAAAGCTCTTAAAAGAACACTCTGTATTTGGAATGGATTATGAAATCGTAAATGTTGTCCGAAATGATAAGAGTGATAATATTTTGGATAGTTCAGATGATGATCTTAAAAAAGTTCGTAATGCTATAACTGATGATCCTTCTAAGACAAAGACCATCACTTTAACTGTTCGTAAGTTAACAACAGGAGTCAATGTTCCTGAATGGACGGCAGTCATGTTTCTTTCTAATACAAGTAGCTCTATGAATTATTTGCAGGCTGCTTTTCGTGCACAAACACCGTTCTCTCATGAAAAATTGGGTATGAAGAAACGTTGTTACATCTTTGATTTTGCTCCAGACCGAGCATTGACAGTTATGGCTGAAAGTGCTCAAATTAATTCAGGAGTAGGTAAGAAAAATACTCAGCAACAAAAACAAGCAATGTCAAATCTGCTCAATTTTTTACCGATTTTGGGTAAAGGCGATAATGGAATGCAACCCTTTGATGTTGATCGTATGCTAACGCAGATAAAGAAAGTCTATGCTGAAAAAGCTGTCCGCTCAGGTTTTGAGGATGACAGTCTCTACAATGACCACCTCTTAACACTAACTTCTGATGACGCTGAACGTTTTAATAAATTAAGTGCTATCGTTGGTAAAACGCAAAAACAAAAAACACCTACCAAGGTGACAATTAATAAAAATGGTCTAACCAATGAAGAGTATGATAAGGCAGAACGTGGTAAGAAGAAACCTCCTCGTGAGCGTAGTCAAGAGGAAAAAGACGCAATGGAAAAACTCAAAGAGGCTCGTAAACAACAGAAAACGATGATTTCTATCTTACGAGGAGTTTCTATTCGTATTCCAATGATGATCTACGGAATGGATGTTGATTTAAGTAAAGATATCACTATCGAAGACTTTGTCAAAGAAGTCGACGACGAATCTTGGAAAGAATTTATGCCTTCTGGTTTTACTAAAGAAATGTTCAAAGAAATTACGGAGTATTACGATGCAGAGGTCTTTATTGAGGCTGGGCGAATCATTCGTCAACGAGCTAAATCGTTTGATAATCTTGATTTTATTGAACGTGCAGAAGAAATTGCCACTTTATTTGGTAGCTTTAAAAACCCAGATAAGGAGACTGTCTTAACTCCATGGCGCGTGGTCAATATGCAAATTGCTAAAGGAATTGGTGGACTTAATTTCTATGATGATAACTTTGAATCGATGACAGATGGCGCTAAGCCTAATCTTCATTGGGTAGAAACAGAAGTTACGGGGAGTGTTTACCATCCAGATACTAAAATCATTGATATTAATGCTAAAACAGGCCTGTACCCTTTGCATGCTGCTATGTGTCTCTATTATCAATATGTGCAGAATAATAATGATAATCACTTTGATGCCGACAGTGTTTACCGTGGAATCTTAGAAAACAATATCTATGCCATCGCAAAAACACCAATGGCTAAGACGATCACAGAACGAACTTTGACGGGTTATAAGAAATATAAAACTAATGTAGCCTATATTGAAAACTTTTCAAATACCTTGAAATCAAGTATTGAAGAAGGTAAAAAACAAGTAGAGGAGGCCTTTGATAAAGTGAAATTTGATGTTGTGATTGGCAATCCACCGTATCAGGAAGAAACGATTGGTGAAAATTCAACCTTTGCACCACCAATTTATCATAGATTCATGGATTTGGCTTATGAAGTCGCAGATAAGGCAGTTTTGATTACCCCTGCTCGATTTTTATTTAATGCAGGAAGTACACCAAAAATCTGGAATAAGAAAATGTTGGAAGATGAGCATCTAAAAGTTGTTTACTTTGAGCAAAATTCAGCAAATGTCTTTCCAAATACTGATATAAAAGGCGGTGTCGCGGTCACTTATCGTAATGCTAAAGAAAAATTTGGAGCTATTGAGATATTTACAGCATTTGAGAGCCTTAATAGTATTCTTCATAAAGTTATTCCTTTAACTAAAAGGACTTTGGACAGTATTATTAGTGGACGTGGAGTATACAAGTTATCTGATAAAGCTCTTTCCGATCACCCAGAAATAGAAGATATACAGTCCAAAGGTCATAAGTTTGATGTGGGATCTGGTGCATTTAAAATATTGGCTGATTTGATCTACTTTGATGAAAAACAATCTGAAAATGATGTACAAATTCTTGGTTTGGAAAATCAGACTCGTACCTATAAATGGATAAGAATGGATTACCTCAATCCACCCGAAAGTTTTTATAAATATAAGATATTCTTTCCCCAGGCTAATGGAAGCGGTGTGATTGGAGAAGTGCTTTCTACACCCCTAATCGGGAGGCCTCTGATTGGAGCTACAGAAACTTTTTTGTCTATCGGTGGTTTTGATACTAAACAAGAGGCAGAGGCTTGTCTTAAGTATATTAAAACAAAATTTGCTCGAGTTATGTTGGGGGTATTAAAGATAACTCAAGCTACTACAAGAGATAAATGGAAAAATGTTCCTTTGCAAGACTTTGCATCTAATTTAGATATTGATTGGTCAAAATCAATTGCAGAAATTGATCAGCAATTGTATCGAAAATATGATCTGAGTGCAGAAGAAATTATGTTCATTGAAGAAAATGTAAAAGAAATGGGGTAAGATTATTGATTATGTCAGTAATTAGATAGTTAGTTTGTTAACCCCCAAAAATATTAGGAGTAGTGATGGAACTTATTTTATGTGATATTCAGGTGATTAATCGAGATAAAAAGCTTACTCAATCAAAAGAAATTCCAGCTGAATTTGAGGATTATTTGCAGCAAATTTTTAATACAATAACTGGTAATAAAGTAGTAAAAGAGTATGAACCACGAAGTGAGGATTCATTCGTTTTAAAAAAGATAAAGCAGATTCTTTCTAGTCAAGTTGTTGAAGAAAAAACAAAAAAATATTTTACAGATATTGCTCAAAGGCTACTAAGCAAGGAAATAGAAGCGCAACAAAAAGTCAATAAATTGAATATTGAAGTGCAAGTAGGTTCATTAATTCAGGCCATTTTTTATGATGATAAATTAGAGCAATACTTATATCTACTAGCAAAAGTTGAGCACACTAGTTTTGTAAATGATGAAGATTATTCTTTTCAAACTGGTTTTCAAAAAGAATTAAAGAAAGTTTTTAAGTCATGTATCTACCTAATTGATGGCTCAACATATGATGTTGAGGGTGTGAAAATCTATCTTGATAATGTAGCCAAATATTGGTTTGATGATTTTTTAGAACTTCAAGAAAAAACATCTGATGAAATAAATACAGGTCGAGCTTTTAAATCGATTGATTCGTACTTAAATAGAACAATGAAAAAAAAGCACCCTGAAGATAGAAGTATTATCCGCAATGCGTTTATTAGTTATTTTAGGACTAAGAAATTAATCAATTTTGAAGAGATGATTTCTACAATCTTTGATGATTATAAATCAGTTTCTCTTGAGAATGATGAACGAGAACGAATTCGCAAACATCTATTAACCTTGCCCTCTCAAAAAGGTTTTGACAGTTTATTTACGGTGTCTTTATCTGCTTTGAAAGCTAGAATTAGAGCAACCTACGATCTTTATCCTGGAATAAAATTAAGAGTAGAAGATAACATAGAAATGATTAAGTCATTTGAAAACGAAGAAGGAATACATTATATTATGGTAGAGACTTCCAATAATGATGTATACAATTATTTTGATAAATATAAAGGACGTATAGATGGATCCAGAATTACTTAGCACTTTTAATTGTAGGGACCATAGGAGTAGATTTGAAGCAAGTATAAACCTATCTGATAAGAAGGAATTCAAAAAATTTCCATTTTTTTCTCAAATTTTAGATAATATATCTCCCCGAGATGAAGGAAAATTTACTTTTGAAAATGAGAATGATGATATTTTTGTTTTTAAAAAAGAGACCAAGGAATATGAGTTTGATGACTATATTAATTCATCTGAAACTCTTAATATCTCTCTTATAATTGATAAAAAAATTATTGATAGTAGACAATCTATTTATTACTGGGATTCTTTTCTAGAACATTTAATAGAAAAACCATTGGTAGAAACATTTTCTTATTTCCATAAATTATTTTCAAGTGGTGATAAAATAATTCAATTTGAAATTTTAGATCCCAATATAAAAGAATTTTATTTACATACAAAATCTATTTATTTTCGTTCTTTTTATAATAAATCTTTCGAAATTTTTAATAGAGCAGATCGACTATTTAAAGTAAAGAACACGACTTCATTTTATAATCAGGATAAATTTGAACTTTTACCAGATGATTTTCATGTCACTGAAACAAATTTAGCTGAAGAGAGTATTGCCCGTCTGAAAGAATATTTTAGTAGGATAGAGATGATTTTAGGAGCAATTTATATTGCGACTTCATCAGAAATAAAAGAAGATATCCTTTTTTACCAATTAAATGATATTGGTCAAACACTAAAAGTGAATTTAAATGATAAGCTAGAATACAACCCTACAATTTTCGAGATTTATAATTGGATTTACAATACTGATAACTATATTGATAAATCATCTATTGCTCGTTCTGTTTTTGGATATTTATGTATGGATATTTTTGATTCTAATTCTAATAATAAAAATGTGATTCGAGATCTTCAAAAATCTTATAATATCTATACTAAAGAAAAAGTGAATATTTATTTGGATGCTAAGAAAGACTTATCAGAGTACATTATTGAATCTATTTCTAAATTAAAAAGTTATACAAATACCATATTGGAAACTTTTCTTAAAAATCTGTATGCAATAATAGGTTTCTTTTTTTCAGTTATTTTGGCAAATGCAATATCAGATAGAGAATTAGATAAAATTTTTACAAAAGATATCCTAATAATAATTGTTATTGCTTTGATTGGTTCAATCATTTTTTGGCTTATATCAAATTTGAGATTTAGAAACGATTTGAAAAATTTTAAAGAACTATTTGGTGTTTTGAAAAAAAATTATGAGGATGTCTTGCTTGAGAAAGAAATAGAAAATATCTTTAATAGTATTCAACTTGATTATGAAATTGAGAAAGTTAAAAAGTTTAAAAAAATAATAAATTGGATATGGGGAGTTCTGTTGGGAGTTTCTCTATTAATTACTACTATTGCACTATTAAATAGTTTTGTTCCTGATAGCAAATTTATAGACTTTTATCAGATTCATTTATTTACGTTTTTTATATAGTCCATAGAAAGGAAAAGAAATGTTACTTTTTTCTACAATTTTAAAGATTGATAAGTCATTGACTAAAGAAGCTTTTTTAAATTTAGTGATTGAATGGAATCAAGGAAGTCCACATGAAAATAATGTTATACCCAATTTGAAGTGGGATGGATCCTATAACCAAAAATTTGGTGATGAAACAATCTCACTTGAATTTAAAGAATATAGAAATGAAGAAATCGTAGCTGTAAGATATGTAAAAAAATTAGATGATGGTATCATTTGGAAAACAGATTATATCATGAACTTTAAGGACTATAAGATGTCAATCATGTTAGATCGTAGTTTTACAGAAGATGCTATTGGTGTTGATCCTTCATTCACAACTCCATTATTTATTAAATTATTGATTGAAAAAGGTTATGTTGTAAATGACAATGACCTTCCTGTAATTATGGATCCTCATATGATTGATTGTGAAAATCTCAGTGTTTTGACGGCTGTGATAAATGGTACAAAATTCTATGATTTACCGGTAGTTTATGTATCAAAAACATTCTCAAACAATATCCCCATTGATGTCGATAAATTAGCGTATGCTCTTAAAGGAGTAGCACATATCTTTGTTCAAGGAGATCTTGGAACAAATACTTTTATTCGAGAGCAATGTGATAGTACTAACGAGTATAATGGAGCAATTGGAATCTATTATCAATCAGATGTAGTGAAACATAAGAGGTTTCTAAATTATGAATATTTTGATCCAACTATAACTAGACAAAACATTGTAAAAGAGATTATAAATTTTACAAATCAGCAAAGTATTGATCCTTTGTACACTTGGGATGGCGTACTAACTTCATTACTTCGAGATCGTTTTGAAAGTCAAAAATCTAAACGTACGAAAGCTGAAAGAACCAAAGAGGAGACAGAAGAACTCCTAGATAGTTTTAGTAATGATTTTGATGAGTTAACGGAAGAAAATGGTCGTTTACGTAGTAGTATTTCTGATCTGGAAAGTGAGTTAGCTTTCTATAGAGATGCTTTCAACAATAAAACTGTTTATGATAGTGGTTTCTTATCTAGTGGAAGTGAAAAAGAATTTTTCCAAGATGAGAAGAAAGAATTTATTCTATCTGTATTATCTGATAGCTTAGCAAGTATTAAAGATAACACACGCAAAAAACATATCGTTCAGGATATTATTCAGCAAAATAATAGTGAAGATGTTCTTAGTAAGAAGAGAGAAGAAGTTAAACGTCTTCTAACTGACTATAGTGGTTTAACAGGAAAGTTGAAGCAAGATTTGAAACAATTGGGATTCACTATTTCTGATGAAGGTAAACATTATAAACTAACTTATTTTGATGATAACCGTTATACTATTACCATGGCAAAAACACCAAGTGATGGCCGAGCTGGGAAAAACAATGTTTCGGAAATAAATAACAAAGTGTTTTAGAAAAAAGTCATTTTGTATATTTTTAAGAATTGCCCCACACCATAAGCCGATGCAGAACTCAAAGAGTTTTTGGAAAACTTTTAAGGGTGATGGGCGTAATCCATTCACTCATTTTATAGTTATAACTTTGTTTCCGTATTTCCTGGGAACTAGTAGAAAGTTAGGAGAAATATGGAAAATAACAACCAACGTGCCCTTTGTCAGCAACTCTGGGCGGAAAATAAATACCTTGTTTTGAGCCATTCCAGCAATATTTACAAGGACATTCGCCAGTATCTCAAGCAAGAAGTGGTGGAGGTGAGTCAGGTTCAAGAGATGATTGACCGTGCCTGCCAGATTCCAGAGCACAGGGGTCAGGTTTGCAATGCTTTTCAGCATATTTGGGGCTATTTTAAAAAGCAAGCCAGCCTTGATGAACGCAAAGACTATATGCTCTTGCTGGATCGCTACCGCTTTGGTCAAGCTTCCAAGAAAGACTTGATTGCTAGGACTAGAGACTTGCTTGAACGTTACCCGAATAGCTATTTGCAACATTCTACCTTGCTGAAAGGAGACTCCCATGAGACTTTGGCATGAGGCTTTGATTTCACAACTTCCCCGTCCTCAGCTCTTGGGGCAACATCGAGAGTGCTGCGCCCTTCGTGGCAATGGCTGGGGCAGAAAGCATGCGACGGTGGACTATGTCTTTACCCACTCGCCCTATCGTCTCTATGCCTATCATCGTTTGATTATGGAGGAGATGGTTAGCCGTGGCTATAATGTCAGTTCAGAGTGGTTAGATAAGAACTACCGTGGGAAGACCTGTCCTCCTTATCAAGACTTAGCAGAGGAAAAGCTGAAAAGTCCTATCTATAGCGAACATGACACAGCCTACTATGAGGAGTGTCTGGCTAATCTCCGTGACAAGGGGGTCAACCTATAGTCTTTTCTAATAACAAGCCATAGGTAGTTGTCAGTTCACTATTGTTTTGCGCAGAACACAGCAACCTTGAAAGGTCACTAATCTATATCTATCAAAGGATTTGGGGAATCTTCTCTAAATCTTTTTTTGTACTTCAAATTGTGGTATAGTTTGAAACTATACCAAAGCCTAATTTTTTACAATTATACAGACAGTTTCTTTTCTGTTAAGATAGTTTCAACAACAATTTTTGGAGGACAAAACATGTCAACTACAATTATCGGTTTCCCTCGTTTGGGTGAATTCCGCGAATTAAAATTTACAACTGAAAAATACTTTAGAAAAGAAATCTCAGAAGAAGAACTCTTGGCTGCGGCTAAAGAATTGCGTGCAAAACACTGGAACATCGTCAAAGAAAAAGGCATCACTGAAATCCCATCAAATGACTTTTCTCACTATGACAACTTCCTTGATGCTG
>ERZ772928.1362-NODE-1362-length-10663-cov-9.955788_pt1 | contig 10663 bp, 12 predicted proteins | sample MGYA00511686_ERZ772928 | MGnify/ENA primary metagenome ERZ772928 (study PRJEB29015, sample SAMEA2738063) | human oral metagenome | biome: human oral; feature: human-associated habitat; material: saliva | place: China | collected 2219 ... | reverse complement strand
GGTTCGCATCTTGAAAGAGCCAAGAAATGCCTTGGTCAAACAATACCAAACCTTGTTATCTTATGATGATGTCGAGTTGGAATTTGACGACGAAGCCCTTCAGGAAATTGCCAATAAGGCTATCGAACGTAAGACAGGTGCGCGTGGTCTACGCTCTATTATCGAAGAAACCATGCTGGATGTCATGTTTGAAGTACCGAGCCAAGAAAATGTAAAATTGGTTCGCATCACCAAAGAAGCTGTAGATGGAACGGATAAACCAATCCTAGAAACAGCCTAGAGGTGACTATGGAAATCAATACACACAATGCTGAAATTTTGCTAAGTGCAGCCAACAAGTCTCATTATCCGCAAGATGAACTACCAGAAATTGCCCTTGCAGGCCGCTCGAATGTTGGGAAATCAAGCTTTATCAATACGATGCTTAATCGTAAGAATCTAGCTCGAACTTCTGGGAAACCTGGTAAGACACAACTTCTTAACTTTTTTAACATTGATGATAAGATGCGCTTTGTTGACGTACCTGGATATGGATATGCTCGAGTTTCTAAAAAGGAACGTGAAAAGTGGGGGCGGATGATTGAGGAGTATTTAACAACTCGCGAAAATCTTCGTGCGGTAGTTAGTCTAGTGGATCTCCGTCATGACCCGTCGGCTGATGATGTACAGATGTATGAATTTCTCAAATATTATGAGATTCCTGTCATTATCGTTGCGACCAAAGCGGACAAGATTCCACGTGGTAAGTGGAACAAGCATGAATCAGCTATTAAGAAGAAATTAAATTTTGATCCAAGTGATGACTTTATTCTATTTTCATCAGTTAGCAAAGCAGGGATGGAGCAGGCTTGGGATGCGATATTAGAAAAAATATGAGGTAAAGAAATGGCAAAAATAATTCATACTGACAAGGCTCCAAAAGCGATTGGACCTTATGTTCAAGGGAAAATCGTTGGTAATCTCTTGTTTGCAAGTGGGCAAGTTCCTCTCTCTCCGGAAACTGGAGAAATTGTTGGAGAAACGATTCAAGAACAGACAGAACAAGTCTTGAAAAATATTGCTGCTATTTTGGCAGAAGCAGGAACAGATTTTGACCACGTTGTTAAAACAACTTGTTTCTTAAGTGATATGAATGACTTTGTTCCTTTTAATGAGGTTTACCAAACGGCCTTTAAAGAGGAATTCCCAGCTCGTTCAGCTGTGGAGGTAGCTCGTCTTCCTCGTGATGTAAAAGTCGAAATTGAAGTCATCGCAGAGATTAGATAAGCTAGGTAAGTTGAAGTTTGGTTCTACCAAGCTTCTTTTGATATAAGGAGAGAATAATGACAAAGAAACAACTTCATCTGGTAATTGTAACAGGGATGAGTGGTGCAGGGAAAACAGTAGCCATTCAATCTTTTGAGGATCTAGGTTATTTTACAATTGACAATATGCCTCCAGCTCTTTTGCCTAAATTTTTACAGTTGGTAGAAACTAAAGATGACGATCATAAGTTAGCTTTGGTAGTAGACATGCGGAGTCGTTCCTTCTTTTCAGAAATTCAGGCAGTCTTAGATGATTTAGAAAACAAGGAAGGTTTAGACTTTAAAATTCTCTTCTTGGACGCTGTGGATAAGGAATTGGTAGCTCGTTATAAGGAGACGAGGCGCAGTCACCCCTTAGCTGCAGATGGCAGAATTTTAGATGGGATTAAGTTAGAGAGAGAACTTTTGGCTCCACTCAAAAACATGAGTCAAAATGTGGTTGATACGACTGAACTAACACCACGTGAACTTCGTAAAACGATTGTAGAGCAGTTTTCAGACCGAGAACAGAGCCAGTCTTTCCGTATTGAAGTCATGTCCTTTGGTTTTAAATATGGAATTCCTATTGATGCTGACTTGTTATTTGATGTTCGTTTTTTGCCTAATCCCTATTATCATACAGAATTACGCAATCAGACAGGTTTGGATAATCCTGTTTATGACTATGTCATGAATCAGCCTGAGTCAGAGGACTTTTATAAGAATTTGTTAGCTTTGATTGAACCAATTTTACCTTCTTATCAAAAGGAAGGGAAGTCCGTTTTAACGATTGCTATGGGCTGCACTGGTGGACAACATAGGAGTGTAGCCTTTGCTCAACGTTTGTCAAATGATTTGTGTAAAGATTGGATCGTAAATGTAAGTCACCGAGATAAAGACAGAAGAAAGGAAACGGTAAACCGTTCATGAGAAAACCTAAAATTACGGTAATTGGTGGAGGTACTGGGATTCCTGTCATTTTAAAAAGCCTGCGGGAAAAAGATGTTGATATTGCAGCCATTGTAACGGTGGCTGATGATGGTGGTTCTTCGGGTGAACTTCGAAAAAATATGCACCAATTGACACCACCAGGTGATCTCCGAAACGTCTTAGTGGCTATGTCTGATATGCCAAAGTTTTATGAAAAGGTATTTCAGTATCGTTTTTCTGAGGAGGCTGGTGCCTTTGCTGGTCACCCACTGGGAAATCTCATCATTGCTGGCTTATCTGAGATGCAAGGATCAACCTATAACGCTATGCAGTTGCTGAGTAAATTTTTTCATACGACGGGGAAAATTTATCCTTCTAGTGATTATCCCTTGACTCTCCATGCTGTTTTTAAAGATGGGACTGAAATCGCTGGAGAGAGTCATATTGCGGATCACCCAGGGATGATTGATCATGTCTATGTGACAAACACTTTCGAAGATGAGAAACCAGAAGCTAGTCGTCGAGTCGTCAATACGATTCTTGAAAGTGATATGATTGTCTTAGGTCCTGGGTCTCTATTTACTTCTATATTGCCCAATATTGTGATTGAAGAAATCGGTCAAGCACTTCTTGAGACTAAGGCTGAGATTGCCTATGTATGTAATATCATGACTCAACGCGGAGAAACAGAACACTTTACAGATAGTGACCACGTGGAAGTCTTGCATCGCCATCTTGGCAGATCTTTTATTGATACTGTTTTGGTCAATATTGAAAAGGTACCTAAAGAATATATGAATTCTAATAGATTTGATGAATACTTGGTACAGGTAGAACATGATTTTGCTGGATTGTGTCAACAAGTACCGCGAGTCATTTCATCAAACTTCTTACGTTTGGAAAATGGTGGTGCTTTTCATGATGGCGATTTAATTGTTGATGATTTGATGCGAATCATACAGGTGAGAAAATGAGTTTCACAGTTGCAGTTAAAGAAGAAATTTTAGGCCAGCATCATTTAAGTCGTCATGAATTAGCAGCTATTATTAAGATGTCTGGTAGCATCGGTCTGTCAAGTTCAGGTTTAACCTTATCAGTTGTTACAGAGAATGCCAAGCTCGCTCGCCATCTTTACGAATCGTTTCTTCATTTCTATGGCATAAAGTCCGAGATTCGCCATCACCAAAGGAGCAATCTTCGTAAAAATAGAGTCTATACAGTTTTTACAGATGAAAAGGTACAAGATTTGTTGAGCGATATGCATTTGGCAGACTCTTTCTTTGGCCTAGAAACGGGGATTGACGCAGAGATTTTATCTGATGAGGAAGCCGGTCGTGCCTATCTCTGTGGAGCCTTTCTTGCCAATGGGAGTATCCGTGACCCAGAGTCTGGGAAATACCAGTTGGAAATCAATTCAGTATATATGGATCACGCGCAAGGGCTATCCTCCCTTCTACAGCATTTTTTACTGGATGCTAAGGTGCTTGAACGCAAGAAGGGAGCCGTAACCTATCTCCAGCGAGCAGAGGATATAATGGATTTCTTAATTGTTATTGGAGCTATGCAAGCTCGTGACACTTTCGAAAAGGTCAAAATTTTGCGTGAGACTCGAAATGATCTCAATAGAGCTAATAATGCTGAGACAGCTAATATTGCTAGGACAGTTTCAGCTAGTATGAAGACTATTAACAACATCAGTAAAATTAAGGACAGATTGGGTTTGGACAATTTGCCAGTAGATTTACAGGAGGTAGCTCGCTTGCGAATTCAGCATCCAGACTACTCTATTCAACAGTTAGCTGATAGTTTAAGTCAACCTCTGACTAAAAGCGGAGTTAACCACAGACTCAGAAAGATAAATAAATTAGCTGATGAATTATAAAACCACGAATCCTATGCGACTCGTGGTTCTTTTCTTATAAACTGGTTGAGTGTTTGGGTTGCACTTTTTGTTCAGGATCGATGTAGTTGATAGCGTTATTAACAGCAGTTGGTGCTTCTCCGAGACCAGTAGCGATTAAATCAATCTTACCATCATAGTAGCAACAGTCTCCGATAGCATAGATACCGGCTTGGCTGGATTCTTGTTTGCTATTTACGATAATCTTGTGGCGGTTGAGATCCAGACCCCAGTTTTTAAGGTTACCGACAGAAGATTTGAAGCCATAGTTAACAAAGAGGTGGTCTAAGTCAATGGTTTCAGTTTCATCAGATTTGACTTTTGTGATTTCAAGTTTATTGAGTGTTTTTCCATCCCCAAGGAGTTGGCTAGGGACAAATGGTGTCTTGATGGTTACAGAAGATTCTTGCAAAGCTTGTACACTATGCTCCAAGGCACGGAAATTATCTCTGCGGTGAACAAGGGTAGTTGGTGAAATTTTTTCAAAAGCCAAAGCCCAATCTACAGCTGAGTCTCCTCCACCAAGAATAGTCACTTTCTTACCAGCATATTGCTGGATGTTGGAAACGTGGTAGTGGATGTTTTCATAACCTTCTACGCCTTCCAATTCTAGAGGACGCGGTTTGAAGGCACCTCCACCCATTGCGATAATGACAGTTTTTGTCAGATGCTGTCCTTTGTTGGTTGTGATGGTATAGCTACTGTCTGTTTTCTCAATATCCAAAACTGTTTCATTGAGGTGAATTGGAGTCTCAAAACCATTTAATTGCGCAATGAGACGATTTGTCAATTCTTCACCAGTTAGGTTGGGAAAACCTGGGACATCAAGAATTTGTTTTTCAGGGTAGAGGATAGCAGGTTGGCCTCCAAGTTGAGGTAGAGAGTCAATAAGTTGAACTTTGGCTTGGCGAAGGTGAGCATAAAAGGCTGCAAAAAGCCCTACAGGGCCACCACCTACAATAGTAATATCATATAGTTGAGACATGATTTCTCCTTATTTTTCTAATGATTCTATTTTATCATATTTTATTTAAAATTAGAAAATATGATTCAAATTCTTCTTAAGATAGCTTTCGAGCATAACTTGTTAATCGAAAAGCAATTATTGGAATTCACCGATAGGGATAAAATCTTTTTCTTTTGAAGATTTTGCAACAATTTCAAATTGTCCATCAGCTTTTTCATAGCCGATAGTTATCGTAGTTTTATCATCGGGTAATTGTTTTGCAAACTCTGAAATACTCATGCGAATGAATACGATATCATTGTTTTGATCCCTTGTAGCAGAATGTGCGTTTAGGGCATCAAGAGATTGGTGAGTAGATTCCTTTGTTTGTCCAATAAGCGAAATCTTGATATTATCATGTGGTTCAGTATTATCTAGTGTCGTGATATGATTTTCAATTGAAATAGTAGCGGCTTCAGTGTCACCAGGATTTAAACGACCTTTGAGTAAGGAAGTAACTTCTTTATATTGACTATTCTTTGCTTTTGTTTGCTCGATAGACGAGGTAGAAGTGCTTTGCTCGGTTTTGGGCTGTTCCTTGTTTTCAGAGGTAGTTGATTTATTATGTGAGCAAGCTACTAAGACAGTAGCAGAAACAAAGATGATTGATGTTGAGAATAGTTTTTTCATAGTTTTAATCCTTTCGAAATGAACAGGCTTCCATTATTTATTTTTGGTTTATGAAAAGCTATGACTAAAAGTTAGATTATAGCTGTTAAAAAAAGTTTTGTAAAGTTTTAAATTGGAATTTGATCAAATAAAGTCATGAGAATGTTTATTTCAATCTTAGTTTTATCTATACTTTTTCTCAAAATCTATTTTTTTGAACGGACTGTTTTAAAATCAGTTAAAGAATTTTCAGAAAAATGATATAATAGAAAAGAACCTGTTTGAATGAGGAGGAGATAGTGGATGAATTTTCAACAATTAACCAACTCGCAATATTGGACTAGCTTATTTTCCAGTCCTTTAAGTATAGCCATCAATATTTTTGACATTTTGATTGTTGCCTATATTTTATATCGTTTTACAAAAGCGATAGCAGGTACCAAGATTATGATTTTGGTACGTGGAGTAATCATTTTTGTATTGGCGCAATTTGTGGCAAATATCTTAGGGTTAACGACTATTTCTTGGTTGATTAATCAGATTATTACTTATGGAGTTATTGCCGCAGTAGTGATTTTTTCTCCCGAAATTCGAACGGGATTGGAGCGATTGGGAAGAGCGACAGATTTTTTCTCTAATTCTACAGTCAGTGCAGAAGAGCAAATGATTCGCTCCTTCGTAAAGTCTGTTGAATACATGAGTCCTCGAAAAATTGGAGCACTTGTTGCAATCCAGAGAGTTCGTACGCTGCAGGAATATATTGCTACAGGTATTCCCTTAGATTCAAAAATCTCAGCAGAACTCCTTATTAATATTTTTATCCCCAACACACCTTTACACGACGGGGCAGTGATTATTCGGGACAATCGTATTGCAGTAACATCAGCTTATTTACCCTTGACAGAAAGAACAGGAATTTCTAAAGAGTTTGGAACTAGGCACAGAGCTGCAATTGGCTTATCTGAAGTTTCGGATGCCTTGACTTTTATTGTTTCGGAAGAGACAGGAGGCATCTCTATCACATACAACGGAGTATTTAAGCATAACCTAAGTCTTGAAGAATTTGAAGCTGAACTACGCGCCCTTCTTTTACCAGGGGTTGAGGAAAAAGTTACTTTTAAAGATCGTTTGTTAGGAGGTAGGAAATATGAGAAAAAATAGTTTATATATTGTTTCCTCTCTATTTTTTGCTTTTGTTTTATTTGTCTATGCAACTTCTACCAATTTTCAAAATAGTAATACTGTAAGGCAGGTAAAATCTGAGACCTATAGCAATACAATACCAAATGTACCAATTGATATTCAATACGATAATAATCAATATTTTATCAGTGGTTTTGCTTCAGAGGTGTCTGTAATATTGACAGGTGCCAATCGGGTAACCTTAGCTAGCGAAATGCAAGAAAGTACAAGGAAATTTAAAGTGACAGCCGATTTGAAAGATGCTAGTGAAGGAACTATTGAAGTCCCTTTGACAATTGAAAATCTACCCAATGGACTAACTGCTGTGGCAACCCCTCAAAAAATTACTGTCAAAGTTGGTAAAAAGGTGAGACGTGACAACCTGATTGTTGTGCCACAAATTGAACAAAGTCAAATTGATCCTAAGTTACAAATTGACAGCGTAACAGTATCTAACGAACGAGTTTCTGTCACAACAGATCAGGAAACAGTAACTAAAATCGATCGGATTATTGCCGTTCTACCAACTAGTGAACGAATTACTGGGAACTATACTGGTTCAGTACCTCTTCAAGCTATTGATCGAAATGGTGTTGCCTTGCCAGTAGTGATTACTCCGTTTGATACTATTATGAAGATAACAACTAAACCAGTAGCTCCAAGTTCAAGTAGCTCTAGTTCATCGGAAAATTCTTCTACGACTAAAGCTAATAGTTCTAAACCAAATTAAGTAAAAACAGAAAAGGAATTTATTAAAAAATGGGTAAATATTTCGGAACCGACGGTGTCCGTGGAGAAGCAAACGTAGAACTGACGCCAGAGTTAGCCTTTAAATTGGGGCGTTTTGGAGGCTATGTTCTTAGCCAACATGAGACGGAAGCGCCTAAAGTCTTTGTGGGACGTGACACACGTATCTCTGGAGAAATGCTAGAATCTGCTTTGGTGGCAGGACTTCTTTCTGTAGGGATTCATGTCTACAAGCTTGGAGTCCTTGCAACACCAGCTGTAGCATACTTGGTAAAGACAGAAGGAGCTAGTGCTGGTGTCATGATATCAGCCAGCCATAATCCTGCTCTAGACAATGGGATTAAGTTCTTTGGTGGAGATGGTTTCAAATTAGACGATGATAAAGAAGCAGAAATTGAAGCCTTACTAGATGCTACCGAAGATACTCTACCTCGTCCTAGTGCAGAAGGCTTGGGAACCTTGGTGGATTATCCAGAAGGCTTGCGTAAGTATGAAGCATATCTGGTTTCAACAGGAGCTACTCTTGAGGGAATGAAAGTTGCCTTGGATACGGCAAATGGAGCAGCTTCTACAAGTGCTCGTCAAATCTTTGCAGATCTTGGTGCTCAGTTGACTGTCATTGGTGAAGCTCCAGATGGTCTCAACATTAATTTAAATGTCGGTTCAACACATCCAGAAACCTTACAGAAAGTGGTAAGAGAGAGCCAGTCAGCTATTGGTTTAGCCTTTGATGGGGACAGCGATCGTTTGATTGCAGTTGATGAAAATGGTGAGATTGTCGATGGTGATAGGATTATGTACATCATTGGGAAATACCTTTCTGAAAAAGGACAACTGACTCAAAATACTATCGTAACAACTGTCATGTCTAATCTAGGTTTCCACAAGGCCTTAGATCGTGAAGGTATTAATAAAGTAGTCACTGCAGTTGGTGACCGTTATGTCGTTGAAGAAATGAGAAAATCAGGCTATAATCTAGGTGGAGAACAGTCTGGTCATGTTATCTTGATGGATTACAATACAACAGGTGATGGTCAGTTATCTGCGGTTCAATTGACTAAAATTATGAAAGAAACAGGAAAGAGTCTTTCTCAGCTTGCAGCAGAAGTAACTATCTACCCTCAAAAACTAGTGAATATTCGTGTAGAAAATGCTATGAAAGAGAAAGCCATGGAAGTTCCATCTATTAAAGCTGTTATCGAAAAGATGGAAGAAGAGATGGCTGGTAACGGTCGTATCCTTGTCCGTCCAAGTGGGACAGAACCTCTCTTACGAGTGATGGCGGAAGCTCCAACAATCGAAGAAGTGGACTACTATGTTGATACCATTGCAGACGTTGTTCGTGCTGAAATTGGAATTGACTAAAACTGAGAAAACTAGATGAAAATAAAAAAATATGGTACAATAGCTTAGAATATTGTAGCCAAGGGAGAGAGAAATGAACCTTAAACGTGAACAAGAATTTGTGAGTCAGTATCATTTTGATGCGCGTAATTTTGAGTGGGAAAATGAAAATGGTGCACCTGAAACAAAGGTAGATGTCAATTTTCAATTGCTCCAACATGACCAAGAAAATCAAGTGACTTCCTTGATTGTCATTTTAACTTTCATGATTGTTTTTGACAAGTTTGTTATCAGTGGAACCATTTCTCAGGTCAATCATGTAAACGATCGTATCGTTAATGAACCAAGTGAGTTGAGTCAAGAAGAAGTTGAGACTTTGGCTCGACCATGTTTGAATATGTTGAACCGTTTGACTTATGAAGTAACTGAAATTGCTCTAGACTTACCAGGAATTAATTTGGAGTTCTAAGATGAAACTAGCTGTTATCACAGATTCTTCTGCCTATCTTAATAAAGAAATTTTGAACAGAGAAGATTTATTTGTCCTAGATATCCCTGTTAATATTGATGGTCAGGAATATATTGAAGGTGTCAATCTTACTGCTGAAGAATTTTATCAAAAGATGGCTCAAGCTTCTGAATTACCTAAAACAAGTCAACCAAGTATTGCTAAGTTGGATGAAATCTTAACATCATTGAAAGAAAAGGGTTATACGCATGCATTGGGATTATTCCTATCGTCAGGAATTTCAGGATTTTATCAAAATATTCAATATATGGTAGATGACTATGAAGGATTAACTATTGCCTTTCCAGATACCTTGATTACAAGTGCACCTCTAGGAATTATGGTTGAGAGTGTTTTTAGTTGGAGAGACCAAGGGGATGATTTTGTTATTATCCAAGATAAGTTAGCTATTCAAATCAGTCATACCTCAGCCTTTATTATGGTTGATGATTTGGATCACTTGGTTAAAGGAGGACGCCTTTCAAATGGTGCTGCTCTATTGGGAAATCTTCTTAGTATCAAGCCAATTCTATATTTCAATAAACATGGTGTGATTGAAGTTTATGAAAAGGTTCGTACAGAAAAGAAAGCAACCAAGCGCTTGATTGAAATCATCAAGGAAACCACAGCTTCAGGCCAATACCGTGTCATTGTCATTCACGGAAATTCTCCTGAAAAGGCTGAAGAATTGCGTCAGCACTTACTTGAATCTGGAGTAGGTACAGATATTTCACTTGCTACATTTGGTAGTGTCATTGGAACACACTTGGGAGCGGGAAGTATTGCATTGGGTTATATTCCAGTGATTTAGTTAGCACTTCTAGACTAGTTAAGAAGGCTTGTATCTTAGAAATTGAACACGGACTACCTGCCTCTTGAAAAAAGATCTCTGTCTTGCCTTTCGTGGAAAGTCAGCGCCGTTCTCTATTTTTCATGGACAGCTAAGGTCCTTTGTATCTTGATAATTGAATACGCCTGGAACCCTGTGTGAAAAAGATAGTTCTTCCAAGGAGTAGACACTCCTGTATCAGAACTACTATTTTCACTTTGTGTTCTTACAGGCTTTGTATCTTAGACAGGAGTAGAGATGAGTATTCGCGTAATTATTGCTGGTTTTAAGGGAAAGATGGGCCAGGCTGCTTGTCAGATGGTCT
>ERZ772928.1361-NODE-1361-length-10672-cov-3.136950_pt1 | contig 10672 bp, 5 predicted proteins | sample MGYA00511686_ERZ772928 | MGnify/ENA primary metagenome ERZ772928 (study PRJEB29015, sample SAMEA2738063) | human oral metagenome | biome: human oral; feature: human-associated habitat; material: saliva | place: China | collected 2219 ... | reverse complement strand
ATGTCTTAGGGATGTTGTTGGGAATTGCGGGAAGGAAAGCGCTGACATCTTTGCCGAAGGAAAGCAGTTCTCGCACCACGGTGGAGGAGATGTCGGCATAATGGGGTTCGGTGAAGAGGAGTACGGTTTCGACGTCGGAGAGTCGGTGGTTGATGCCGGCGATGTCTCGTTCGTACTCGAAGTCTTTGACCGATCGGATGCCGCGGAGCACAAAGCGCGCCCCGACGCGCAGCGCCAAGTCGGCGGTCAGATCGTCGTAGGCCTCGACCGTGACGCGCGGCTCGGCGGCGTAGACACGGCGGATGGCTTCGACGCGCTCGGCGGGGGTGAAAAACGAGCGTTTGTTGATGTTGTAGCCCACGCCCACCACCACCCGATCGAAGAGCGTGAGGGCGCGTCGCACGATGCTGGCGTGCCCGATGGTGAAGGGGTCGAAGCTGCCGGGAAATAGGGCCACTTTTTCGGCACTCGGCGCGGGGGCGTCGTTCGGTGCCGGGGAGGAGGGGGAAGAGGGAGTGGACATGGGGGTAGGGGCTTGAGGACGTCGTGCGACGGGAGGGGTTAAGCCGTGGTTTCGTCGACGATGTCCTCTTCGATGACGAGGTTGTCGATGATGAAATTCTGGCGTTCCATGGTGTTTTTGCCCATGTAGTAAGCCAAGAGTTCCTTCACCTTGTCGCTTTTGTGGAGGGTGACGGGTTCGAGTCGCATATCCGGTCCGATGAAGTTCTTGAATTCGTCGGCTGAAATCTCGCCGAGTCCTTTGAATCGGGTGATTTCGGGATTGGGCGAGAGGCGTTCGATGGCGGCCAATCGCTCTTCTTCGTTGTAACAGTAGACCGTTTCGTATTCGGTGCGGGCATTGCCGCGCGCCTTTCGGCCCGTTGTGCCTTTTGTTCCGCCATTTTTGCCGCCGGTGGTTTTCTTTTTGCCCTTCTCGTCGGCCTCAGCGGTGGCCGGTGCGGCCTTTTTCTTGTTGCGCACGCGGAAGAGCGGCGTTTGCAGGATGTAGACGTGTCCCTTCTTCACCAGATCGGGGAAGAACTGGAGGAAGAAGGTCATCATCAGGAGGCGGATGTGCATTCCGTCCACGTCGGCATCGGTGGCAATGATAACTTTGTTGTAGCGCAGGCCGTCGAGTCCGTCTTCAATGTTGAGTGCCGCCTGCAAGAGGTTGAATTCCTCGTTTTCATACACCACTTTTTTCGTCAGCCCATAGGAGTTGAGGGGCTTACCGCGGAGGGAGAAGACGGCTTGCGTGTTGACATCGCGGCATTGCGTGATGCTTCCGGAAGCCGAGTTGCCCTCGGTGATGAAGATGCTCGAGTCGAAGCGCAGGTCCACCACTTCATCCTGTCCGCGCTTGGGTTTGGGCGGCGCATCGTTGAGGTGCACGTGGCAGTCGCGCAGCTTTTTGTTGTGGAGGTTAGCCTTTTTGGCGCGTTCGCGGGCCAGTTTCGTCACGCCGGCAATGGCTTTGCGCTCTTTCTCGCTCTCCTGAATTTTTTGCTGCATGACTTCCGCCACGTCGAGGTGCTTGTGCAGGTAGTTGTCCACCTGCTCTTTGACGAAGTCGCCCACAAACTTGTTGACGCTCACGCCGCTCAGGGCGAAAGGCTTGCCGTTCTTGTCCTTGTCGGGCGCCATGGTGAGCGAACCGAGCTTGATTTTGGTTTGCGATTCGAACATCGGCTCAATCACGCGCACGGCAATGGCGGCCACCAGTCCGTTGCGCACGTCCTGCACGTCGTAGTTTTTGCCGAAATACTCCTTGATGGTGCGGGCAATGTGCTCTTTGAAGGCACTTTGGTGCGTTCCGCCCTGCGTGGTGTGCTGTCCGTTGACGAAAGAGTAGTATTCCTCGCCATACTGCCCGGTGTGGGTGAAGGCGATGTCGATGTTTTCGCCTCTGAGGTGGACGATGGGGTAGAGCCCCTGCGAGGTCATGTTGTCGGTGAGGAGGTCTTCCAGACCGTTGCGGGAGATGATGCGTCGGCCGTTGTGGAAAATGGCCAATCCCGTGTTGAGATACGTGTAGTTGCGGAGCATCGTCTCGACAAACTCGGCGTGGAAGCGGTAGTTGAGGAAGAGCGCCGGATCGGGTTCGAAGAAAATGTACGTGCCGTTCTCTTCTTCCGTTTCGCCGGAGCGGTCGTCGATGAGTTTTCCCCCCTCGAAGGTGGCCTCTCTGAACTGTCCGTCGCGACAGGCGCGGGCCACGAAACGGCGGGAGAGGGCATTGACGGCTTTCAAACCCACCCCGTTCAGTCCGACGGAGGCCGTGTATTGGTCATTGTCGTATTTACCGCCGGTGTTCAACTGCGAAACGGCGGGAATCAGGCTGCCCAGGGGAATGCCTCGCCCGTAGTCGCGGATCGAAGCCGTGAGTTCGTCGGTGATTTCGACCTCGATTTTCTTACCGAAGCCCTCATTAAACTCGTCGATCGAGTTGTCGATGCTCTCTTTGAGCAGCACATAGATGCCGTCTTCGGCGTGCGATCCGTCGCCGAGTCGGCCGATGTACATACCGGGACGCATGCGAATGTGGGTCATGTCGTCGAGGTGGCGAATGGTGTCTTCGCTGTAGTCGGCGGCATTGCGGGCGTTGGCATCGAGAAGTTCGTCGGACATGATGAAGAAAGGGAGAGATTGAAGAGGTGTGACGGGAGGAGGTTAAGCGGGATCGGGAGCCGTGGTGGTTCCGATGGGCTTCCGGTAGCAGCGGCGGCGTTTGTGCACCACCTGGTCGAGGTGTTTCCACTGATCCTGGCTCTTGTTGTTGGTCTCGAGCTGCGGATGACTCTCGGCCCACTTGAAGCCCATTTCCTTGGCGATGGGGATGATGTCGGCAAAGAGCAGTGCATTCACGCCCTTGCTCTGGTATTCGGGCAGGACGGCCACGAGGAGGAGGTCAATGATTTCGGAGCGCTTGAAGTAAATGGCCTTCAGCAGGTGCCACCACCCGAAGGGGAAGAGCTTGCCCTTGGCCTTTTGGAGCGCGTGCGAGAGCGAACCGATGCCCACGCCCATGGCCACCGGTTCGCCTTCGGCGTTTTCGATGACGGTGAGCAGGCGCAGATCGAGGAACTGCAGGTATTGGTTGGCATATTTGTCGACCTGTGCGCGATTGATCTCGCTGAATCCGAAGAGGGGTGCGTAGGCCTTGTTCACCACGTCGAAGACGCGATAGAGATAGCCGTCCTTCTTGATCTCCTTCACGCTCTTGAATTTGCGCACACGGAGGTTGAGTCGCTGTTTCACGATCTCGGCCACACGGAAATACTTGGCCTGATCGGCCTCGTGCCCGTTTTCAGGCACAAAGATCTTGCGCTCCACCCAATCCACGTCGTGCGTGTAGCCGTAGTGCTCGAGATGCTGCGGATAGTAGGGATAGTTGTAGATGGTCGACATGGTCGAGAGCTGATCGAAGCCGTCGATGAGCATGCCCTCGGCGTCGAGATCGGTGAAGCCGAGCGGTCCGACGAGTCGGTCGCATTGGTGTGCCTGCGCCCAGTCTTCGGCTTGTCGCAACAAGGCACCGCTCACCTCAAGATCGTCGATGAAGTCGATCCATCCGAAGCGCGCCGTCTTTTCGTTCCACGTGCGGTTGGCCTTGTGGTTGATGATGCAGGCCACGCGTCCCACGATTTTGCCGTCGCGCCAAGCCAAGTAGTAGTCGGCTTCGCAGAATTCGAAGGCCGGGTTCTTCTTCGGATTGTACGTGTCGAGCATATCCTCGAGCAGATCGGGCACAGAATAAGGATTGTCCTTATAGAGTTCGTAGTTGAAGCGGATGAATTTTTTGAGCTCCGCGCGGTTTTGCACTTTGGTGATTTCTACCGACATGGGGTATCGCAGGTTAGTGTGGAGTGTGGCGCACGCTTTTTCACACGCTGTCCGGAGGGGGCGTGCGAAGTGCGCATTCGGTTAGCTTGCAAATTTACGTTTTTCCGTTCACATGCTTCGCCTTTTCCTCGTTTTTTTGTCACTTCGTCTCTCCTTCTCCCTCCCTGCTGCCCTCCTTCCCCCTTATCGCACAGCCTCATCGCGCAGTGTGTCCCGGGGGCGGCAAGGGGGAAATCGGCGCTCCGTTTCGCTCTCCGGCAAGCGCCTTGCGCCTCGCTCGATGTGCCCGCTCGCAGGGGGTGCTTGCATCTTATTGACGCGGATGTCTACGTCGGGACGGCGAGTTGGGGAGGGGAGGTTCTTTTTCATTTTGCCCCCCTTGTCTTCTTTTCCCCTTATTCTATTTTGCTTGGCGGCGTGCGCAACCCTTGCGTGCAACTGCACAGGAGGGGTATTGGCGCTTTGTGTGCAGAATTTCGTAGGTGCATCGGTCTTTCGACACCCCCTCAAATGGTGCCGGCTTGGGTAGCGAGCGGGTGGCTGCGCGACGGCAAAAAAACGGGGGTAAATGCACGGAAACGGGGGCGCTTTTTGCAGCGCCTCCGCCCGTTCTTCTTCGAGAGGCGAGTACGTCGCGTGTCGTCGAACCGTGTTGTCGCCGTGCGCGAGAGAGCGCAGACCGTGCCCGCCGCGAACGAGACGAATGCAGGGCAAAAACGTAATTTGTAATGACTTGTGTGCAAAAAGCGCGTGCATCTCGAAAAAAAAGCCTACTTTTGCCGTAGAACTATCTTTATACCAATTGTCAACCTCACCATGCAAAAAAGATTACTTCTTTTCTTCATGGCGCTGCTCACCTCGGTGGCGGCGCTCACGGCGGCAGACCTCCCCAAACTCAGTAGTGGGAGCAATGTCACGTGGTATTTCATCAAGTTTGCCAACAGCGGCAATGTTCTCGAAGCGCGCCCCGACGCGCAGAATGTGAAGCAAGCCGGCATGACCGGTCGCGGCGCGCAACTGTGGAAGTTTGAGGGCAACCTCTCCACGGGCTGCACCATCACCAACAAGCTCGGCCAGCAGCTCTACGTCACCTCGCAGCGCCAGAACGGCATGGTGGTAGCTTCCAAAAAGGCCACGACCTACAAGCAGTTTGTGGTGCTGACTTCTAAGAAAGACAGCCGCAATTTCGAAATCCATCCCGCCGGCCACAACGAGCTCTCGTTCAACCAATGGGGCGGCCCCGGTGTGGGTCAGGAAGTGGGTCTGTGGTTGGCCGACAATGACGTGAACAACGTGCTCAGCTTCGAAGACGAGAGCGCCTTCGCCTCCTATCGCAAGTTGCCCGCGCTCATCCCCTATCCGCAAAGCCTGACGCTGAAGAACGGCACGACGCTCAACGCCAAGACGCTGCGCACCGTGAGCTTCCCGGCCGACAGCCTCAAGGAAATGGTCTCCGATTTCGCCGCCCGTCTGGGCAAGGCCACAGGCAGCGCCGTCACGACGAAAGCCTCGGGCACGAGTGCCGAATCGGGTGCTGTGAGCCTGCTCACCGATCGCAGCCTGGGTGCCGAAGCCTACAAGCTTTCGATCAGCGCCACGGGCGTTGAAATCCGCGCCTCCTCCCGCGCCGGTTTCTTCTACGGTCTGCAAACCCTCAGCCAGTTGCTCCCGCCCGCCTTCTTTGCCGGCACCCCCGCGCCGACGGCCGATTGGAGTGTGCCCGGTCTCGACATCGACGACAAACCCCTGCTGCGCCATCGCGGCTACATGCTCGACATAGCCCGCCACTTCTTCGACAAGAACGAAGTGAAGCGCATCATCGACGTGCTCGCCCTCTACAAGATGAACCGCCTGCACTGGCACCTGACCGACGACCAAGGCTGGCGCATCGAGATTCCCGAATATCCCAAGCTCACCACAGTGGGCAGTCGCCGCGCCGGTTCGTTTGTGAACGACGGCATCAACCCTTGGTTCTTCGACGACACGGAATACGGCCGCGGCATGTACTACACGCTGGCCGATCTGCGCGAGATTGTGGCCTACGCCTCCGCGCGCAACATTGAGATCATGCCCGAAATCGACATGCCCGGCCACATGGTAGCCGCTTTGGCCGCCTATCCCGAACTTTCGTGTCTGCCGAAACAGACCTACAAGGTGCGCATCACCCCCGGCATCTCGCACGACGTGCTCAACGTGGGCGACGACAAAGTGATCGATTTCCTCAAGACCGTGCTCGGCCACGTGGCCGAAGTGTTCCCCGGCAAGTACATCCACCTCGGCGGCGACGAGTGTCCCACCGACCGCTGGAAGAACAACGCCCTCTGCCGCCAACGCATCAAAGATGAGAAGCTCTCGGGCGTGGAAGAACTCCAACCCTGGCTGGTGGAAACCCTGGCCGAATACCTGCAGAAGAAGTACAACAAGCAAATCGTGGTGTGGGATGAGCTCATCGCCAAGGACAAAACCAACTTCTGGAAGAAACCCACCACGAAAGTCAAGCCCCTCATCATGGCTTGGAACCTGCCCGACGGTCGCCGTTGGGACAAACCCACCGAACAAGTGGCCGCCGACTACGGTTTCCAGAGCGTGATGTGCCCCTACAACCGCCTCTATCTCGACTGGATGCAGGTCACGCCGGGCGAAGCTGACGTGAACGAAGTGTATCGCGGCGGATGGGGCGACGGTTCTGTGAACAGTGTGGCCACCGTCTACAACTACGATCCGTTGGCCAACCTCGGTTCGCGCTCGCAATACGCCCTGGGTGTGCAAGGCAACATGTGGACCGAGACCACCAACAACAATGCCGAACTCGAATACCAGCTCCTGCCGCGCTTGCAGGCCCTTTCCGAAATCGCCTGGCTGCCCGCAGCCAAGAAAGATTGGACCTCGTTCCTGCTCCGTCTGCAGAACCACTCTTCGATCTTCGACGCCCTGAAGCTCACCTACGCCAAGCACTACTTCTTCCCGGCCGAAGACACCGAGTTCGACCAAGTCGTGGCCCAGGCCGAAGGCTACCTCAAGGCGATCAAGCCCGGCAAAGTGGGCTATGTGTCGCAAGCCGACTACAACACCTTCCGCAATGCGGTGACGGCCGCCAAGGCCGCCGGTGCCAACGCCCCCGGTGCGGTGCAGCAGGTGCGCAATGCCATCAATGCCCTGCGCGACTGCGCTGTGGTGCAGCCCGAAGCCGGCAAGGTCTATCGCCTCATCTCGGCCTCGACCTACTATAAGAAGAAGTATGCCGGCTCCATCCTCTACGAGGTGGGCGGCAGCCTGCGTGTGCACTACGGCAAGCAAGACGACGCCGACGAGCTCTTCAGCTTCATTCCCGTCACGGGTGGTTACGCTCTCCGCGCCGTGCACAGCGGCAACTTCGCACAGTTTGCCGGCTACGACCAAGCACTCACCATGTCGACCCGTCCCGGCACCGCCCTGCGCATCGATGCCGCCAAATTGCCCAGCGGCAACTATGAGTATGTGCCCGGCACGGTGGTGATCTCCGCCTCCGAAGGCTACACCGCCGAGACCGGCTCGAACACCAAGCGCTTGTTCATCAAGACCTTCGGTTCGAACGACAAGGCGAACGACATTCCCAACTCCAACCGCGTGGTGGCCTTCGACGATCCCTCGCTCTGCAACCCCGGCACGTGGTACATTGAGGAAGCCGATTTCCGTGTGATGCTCACCGGCCTGCTCACGCGCTGCAACAACACGCTGGCCGACGCCGATCCCAGCGTGCCCGGACAGCCCTCGCGCCCCGCAGTGGCCTTCCTCAACAACGTGGTGAAGCGCATCAACGCCACTTTGGCCGCCACCGACCCCGTGACGCAGCAGAAGTACAATGAATATGTGGCGCAGTACGAAGAATTCTTGCAATTCCCCCGCACCACGCCGATCGAATCGCTCGATCAGAATTATCTCTACGTGATTCGCAACGCCTTCTACGACGACTACGTGGCACGCCTCGATGCCAACGGCTCCGTCTACCCCTCGAAGGTGGTGAGCGGCTCGAAGATCCCCTCCAATGCGCTGTGGTATGTGGTGAAAGCCAACAACGCCATCTACATCATCAACAAGGCCGGCGACAAAGGCACCGCCGTTTATCCCGTTCGCGAAGGCATCACGGTGAACACCGTCGATGCCGACCACTCCTCCAGCCGCTATGCTTGGCAGGCACGCACTGCCACCACGACCAACGGCCGTCCCGGGGTGAGCATCGTGGACGAGAGTGGTCGCTTCGGTTGGTTTGCACAGCCTGCCAACTTCAAAACGATCGTGCTCAAGCCCGCCGGACAGAACGGTGGCGTGTGGACGTTCGAGAAGACCGACTTCACGGTAGGCATTCAGCAGGTGCGCGCCAACGCCGCCAAGGTGAGCGGACAGCGCTACGACCTGCTCGGCCGCCCCGCCGGTGCTGAGCACCACGGCATCGTGATCGAAGGCGACGGCACGAAGCACGTGCGCTGATCGTCCCCCTCCCACCACCCACGGCCGCCCCGCTCCGGGGGGTGCACCGAGTGGGTGAACACAAAACTCCCCGCTTGTCCCAATGGACAGGCGGGGAGTTCGTTTTGTGTGGGCGCCCGAAGTCGAGCATCGGGGCGCGATGCGGCGATGGGTGCGGCGCGTTGTGCTGTCGGCCGCGGAGTGCCACAGTCGTCGCGGGTCAGAAGCGGTAGGTAGCTGTGAGGTTCACATTGCGCGGTGCGCCGGGGAAGGAGCGCAAGCGGTCGTAGCCCGCAATGAAATAGTGCTTGTCGAGCACATTGTTGACATTGAGTTGCAGTTGCACCTCGTGTACCCGATAGTAGAGGGCCGCATTGAGCAGCGCATAGCCGGGATAGGAGATCACGTTAGCGCGGCGGCCCACTTGTCCGAGGCGTTCGGAGACGAAGTTGGCGCCGATGCCGATGCCCAGGTGGCGGAGCGGACCTTCGGGCACGATGAACTTGGTCCAGAGATTGCCGCTGTGCTTCGGCGTGCCCGGACGCTGGATGTTCAAGTCCTTGGTGCCGGCCGGTGCGTCGGTGATTTCAGCCACGTCGAAGGCGTAGTTGGCCGCCACGTTCCAGAAAGGCAGGAGCTGTCCGGCCACGTCGACTTCGATGCCGCGCGAGGTCTCGCGTCCCACGGGGGTGAGGCGTTCGGGCTCGCCGGCAATGCCGGCATTGTAGAGCTCGTTGCGCTGGGTGAGTCGGAAGACGGAGAGCGTCGTGCTGAGGCGTCCGCCGAGCCATTCGCCCTTGGCACCCACTTCCCAGAGTTCGCTGGTCATGGGGTCGAAGGGGCCGCCGGTGGCGGGGTCGCTCTGCACCGCGGCCGACTGCGGATCGAAGCCACGCAGCCAAGTGCCGTAGAGATTGAGGGCGGGCAGGAGCGAATAGACCACCCCCACGCGCGGAATGAAGGCGTGTTGGTGGGTGCGCTCTTCGCGACCGTCGGTTTTTTGCACCACGTCGGTGAACCACTCCATGCGGGCGCCCAACAGCAGTTGCCAGCGGTTCCACTTCAACTGTTCTTGCACGTAGAGTCCGTTGCTGAATTGCCGGTAGGGGTTGTTGGATTTCGATGTGTAGAGCAGTTTGGTGTCGTCGAGATAGAGATTGCCCGAGTTGTTGTTGAGGTCAAAAGGCTGCACATTGGTGAGGGGGTTGCCCTGCTTGTCGCGCACCATGTAGCCGAGGGTGGCGCGGGGGTTGAAGTTGCCGTTGGCGTCGAAGAGGAGTTCGCCTTCGGGGGTGGAGAAGACGGGGTAGCCGAGGGCCTTCTGGATGCGCGGGTTGGTGCGCTGGGCGGCGCGCTCGGCGCTGAGGCCGTTGTTGTAGATGTCTTCGTTGTAGAGACTGTGGTAGAGGTGGGTGACGTAGTCCTTGGCGTCGCGCACCACGTCGTAGTTGGGGATTTCGCGCGAGTTCACACCCCAACGGCCTTCGAATTGCACTTTGGCGTCGCCCGACTTACCTTTCTTGGTGGTGATGAGCATCACGCCGTTGGCACCGCGGGCACCATAGAGGGCGGCGGATGCGGCGTCTTTGAGCACCGAGACGTTCTCGATGTCGTTGGGGTTGATGGAGGAGATGTCGCCGTCGTAGGGCACGCCGTCGAGCACGATGAGGGGGCTCATGGTGGCGTTGATGGAGCCGAAACCGCGGACGCGGATGGTGGCGGAGGTGCCGGGCTGTCCGTTGTTGCTGGTGGTCTGCACACCGGCCACGGTGCCGTTGAGGGCGCGCGAAACGTCGGAGACTTGACGGTTCTCGAGCTTCTGGGCGTTCATCGTGGCGGCAGAACCCGTGAACGAGGCTTTCTTCGCCGTGCCATAGGCCACGACGATGGCTTCATTGAGGTTGGAGTCGTCCCATTCGAGCACTACATTCATCGTGCCGTTTTTGCTAATCTCCATCGTGCGGGGCTTCATGCCCACGTAGGCGATCGTGATCGTTTTGGTGCCGGCGGGCACTTTGGCTAACGAGAAATTTCCTTTACCGTCGGTGAGGGCCACGGTGCGGGTGCCGATGCGTACTGCTGCGTTGACGATGGGGGTGCCTTCGCTGTCGGATACGTGACCCAACACGGCCGTCTGTGCCATCGCTACGCTGCTCATCAAGAGCGCTACGCCGAGTGTGACTGACTTCTTGTTCATACTTGTAAATATCGTTTGGATTGCTGTTCGATGTTCGAGCGCGGAAAACTCCTTTGCGGACGATTGAAATACCGTTGTGGGAGTTGGTCGCTGTATGTATTTGCAAATATAGGATTATACACACTTTTGACAAAACAACGGCTCGAAAAATGAAGCTCGCTCTTGTCGTTTTAACTTATTAGC
>ERZ772928.1359-NODE-1359-length-10674-cov-2.188530_pt1 | contig 10674 bp, 6 predicted proteins | sample MGYA00511686_ERZ772928 | MGnify/ENA primary metagenome ERZ772928 (study PRJEB29015, sample SAMEA2738063) | human oral metagenome | biome: human oral; feature: human-associated habitat; material: saliva | place: China | collected 2219 ... | reverse complement strand
TGTTCTATTTGATATTCACGCGAAACAGCGATTCGTTTTTTCATCAACAAGACTCAAAGAGAATGTTGGTGCTTCCTTTCAAATTACTCTCCTTGACTCTTGGGTCAAGGAAAGCGTCACTAAGTTGAACCTCAGTGTCCAGTGGGTGTCGCGCTCATCTGGAAGGCTCCTGCTCATGCTTGATTGCGACAGCTCAGCCCGGAAGCTCATTGGCGAGGTGACACGCCGGGCACACGCCGAAGCGCCCGAAATGGATGTTAGCGGCGTGTTCGTTCACATGGTCGGCTCCTATCTCAGTGGGGATGATCTGCGGGCTGTCGATCATGTCGCCTATCAATACGCCTTGAATAGAAGTCCCGCCCTGTCGAGATTTGCGCAAATGCCATTCTTGTTGCGCGCGAATGATTCTTCGCTGCCTGCGGCCCCGTCATATGCGGATAGTGGTGAGGTGGCAGCCCCAAGTTCTGCCCTTGAAGGGAGGGCCCTGTCTCTGCCTGCTCAAGTCAAGGTTCGTCAGGCGAATCTCGCCAGAGATCACTTTTTGAATCTCGCTCGGGTGCAACGGTTGCTATATGACGAAGATGAGAAGCTGGCTCGCGATCCGACTAAACTCGAGGAATTGCTTCAGACTGCCTCGGAGGGCGGTGTCGGGGTTCCTTCCAAGGTCGCCGTCATTCACATAGACGGCAATGGTGTTGGCGGTGTCATGCGACGCCTCGATGAAGTATTGTCGGAGAAAGGCGGCGCTCTTAGCGGTGAATTCGAAGTAGCTGAAGGTGATAGTGACGCACTCAGGACATTCGTTCTTAAAATTAGCGAGCGACTGGACGCTGCAGTTAAGCTGGCATTTAGATCCGCTTGGGAGCGTGTTGCTAAACTTGCGCGAAAGGATGCCGAGGACAGCAATAGGCGGTACACCGCCATCCCCGTCGTCCCGGTGATCCTCGGCGGCGACGACGTCACCGTCATCACCAGCGGCGACTACGCCCTCCCCTTCGCCGCCGCCTACCTCCGCTACTACGAGGAGGCCACCCGCAACGACCCGATCCTGCGCTACCTCACCCCGCCCGAGGGCCAGGACACCGGCCCCATGACCGCCGCTGCCGGCGTCGCCATCGTCAAACGCAACTTCCCCTTCCACATCGCCTACGAGCTGGCCGAGAAACTGGTCAATCGCGCCAAGAAAGTCGGCAAGACGGCGCAGCCGCCGTGCTCAACACTCGACTACCACGTCCTGTTCGACACCACGGTCCTCGACGCTTCGGAGGCCCTGCGCGGCTACGAAAGCTTCACCACCCGTCCCTTCCGCCTGCTCAATGACGAGACGTCGTCGGCCGTGAGCACCCACGATGACGGCTCCAGAACCGCAGGCTCCGGCGACGGCGAGGACAGCACATCCGCCGGCTCCTCGCCGAACGACCTTCGCCACGAGCCCTGGGAGGTGACCTGCCGGCGCGTCGCCCGGTTCAAAGGGATGTCCCTCGGCAGTAACGACGAGAGCCGGAACGAGACCAACCTCGAACCGTTCCCACGCACCCGGGCGGCGCGCATCCGCGGGCTGCTGTCCGCCGCGGTGCGGGAACGAGCCGCTCATCGTGACGACGACGCGACGGACGCTCCGACCGCTGAGGCCGCGGACCGCGAGACTCCGGGCTCCGAGGCGCCTGAGGAGAAGGAGGACCGGGTCACTCCGTCGCTCCGTCGCGCAGGCGACGAGTGGAAGGTGGCCCGCGAAGAGGTCGGCACCTGGATCGACACCGAGCTCGGCGGCGTGGGCGCCGTGTTCGACCTCCTGGAGCTCTCCGACCTCCTCCCGCCCTCCTTCTCCGAGCTGCCCCTCCCCAGCCTGGGGGAGGCCCCCTCGCCGCGCTCACCCAGTTCGAGGCGGGGGATTCCCCTCCCCAGCCTGGGGGAGGCCCCCAACACAGCATCGGAGGCCACCGAATGAGCCCCTCATCCCCGACCTCCTTCCCCCTGTCGGTCACCTTCCACTCCGACTGGGGCGTCACCACCGGAACCGGCGTCGCCGGCGGCGTGGACTCCGTCGTCGAGAAGGACGAGCGCGGCCTGCCGATCGTGCGCGCGACCGTGCTCGCCGGCGTCGTGCGGGAGCAGTCGCTCCTCGCGGCCCAGGCACTTGACGACGGCTCCGGCCGCTCCTGGCGCGCCTTCGCCTCCGCACTGTTCGGCTCCGACCTGGCCCCGCGGCTCGTCGTCTTCTCCGACGCCAGGCTCATCGACCCGCCGGCCGACCCCGCCGACCTCATCCACGAGGTCGTCTCCCTGTCCATCGACGAGAAGACCGGCACGGCGCGCGAGGACTTCCTGAGGATCTTCGAACGCGCCGGCGCCTGCCGGCTGCGCGGCGAGGTCACCCTGTCCGACGTCGACCAGGACGGACGCCCCCTGACCTGGAGCGACGAGCAGCGCGACGCCGCCGAGCTCCTCCTGGCCCTGGCCGGCCTGCTGGTGCGCGCAATCGGCTCCAACCGGGCCGTCGGCGACGGCGTCTGCGACGTCCTCATCCACGCCGACCACGAGCCCGGCGACACCCGGGCCGTCAAGGACTGGTGCCGCACACAGCTGGGCAGGTGGAAGGGGCGCGGCGCCCCGCAGCCTCCCGCGGCGGACGCGGCCGCAGCGGCCGCCCCGGTCCTACAGGCGAGCCCTGCATCCGCCGCCGACGGCACCTTCCACGAGGCGACCCTGACGATCGACCTGCGAACCCCGGTGGTCTCCTACGAGGTCCCCATGTCCAACGAGATCCGCTCCCTGGACTTCCTGCGCGGCACCGTCCTGCTGCCCTGGGTGCACCGGCTCATCACGCGCACCGTCGCCCAGGCCCCCGGCGCACCGGAGACCCTCGTCCAGGAGGTCCGCGACGCCGTCGTCAACGGGGAGCTGCTTGTCTCCGACGGCGTCGTCTCCTACCAGGGGGAGCGCGGGCTGCCGATGCCCCTGGTGTTCTCCAGCCCCAAGGTCGGCCAAGGAGCCACGAGCCAGGAGCCCAAGACGGCTGAGGGCGAGGGCGACGAGGAGACGTGCGTCTGCAACCGGATGCGAGCCGAGGAGCCCGAGCACGAGGTCCACAAGCCGCTGCGCAACGGATACGTCTTCCCGGCCGCCGGCGCGAAGGGCGCCCCGGCGCTCATCGGGCGGCAGTCCACGGCGCACGACGCCGCCACCGGGGCGGCCAGGGACGGCCAGCTCTACCTGGTGCGGGCGCTCCCGGCGGGCCTGAGCCTCCAGGCGACGGTGACGGTCTCGACCCGCCTGTACCAGCGGATCGGTGAGCAGCTGGAGGCCCTCGCCGGCACCGGGCACCGGGCCCGCCTCGGGGCGCGTCGCCTCAGCGGCACCTTCGGGGAGACCGAGTGCACCCTCTCGGCCTTCGCACCGAGCCCGGCGCCCCAGGTGGTCGACGCCGAGGACACGACGATCTGGTTCACCTCCGACGTACTGGCCCGCTCATCCCGGCTCGGCCCGGGCGGGAGCCTGACCGACCTGCTCGCCGCCTTCGAGCGGGCCGGCGCCCCCATCGAGCTCGCCGAGGCGGACGGGACGCGCTTCAACGCCGGGGTCAGGCACCGGCGCGTGGACTCCTGGTCCGCGGCGAGCCACCAGCCCCGGGCCACCCGCATGGCCATCCAGGCCGGCTCGGTCCTCAAGGTGAGAACCACCGCCCCGGAGAAGCTGGCCGCCCTGGCGGCCGTCGGCATCGGGGAGCTGCGGGCGCAGGGCTTCGGGCGGTTCGTCGTCGGGCACCCCCTGCTGGAGAAGGAGACGTTCACACTGAGGAGCCTTCACGGGGAGGACCTCGCACCGACCGCTGATGGTGCTGCGGCAACGAAGGAGGCTCAGCGATGAGCGTGACCCGCTATGAGCTCACCGTCCACCTGGTGACGGACGCGCCCCTCCACTCGGGAGGCATCGACGAGGTGGTCGACCGCAGCCGCGACCCAGAGGATAGGACCACCGTCGCCCGGCGATTCGCGCGCGACGGCCACGGCCGTCCGGTCCTCACCGGGCGCTCCGTCAAGGGCTCCCTGCGAGCCGCCTGCCAGCGATTCCTCGAGGAGCGCGGCGAGGACGAACGCGATCTGCAGCAGCTGTGGGGCGATGACGGAACCCGCGGGGCCGGTTCGGCGGCGCCGCTGCGGGCCTCGGCGATCACCGTGCACACGGTCGAGCTGCCCACCGAGGGCTATGAGGGGAATGAGGAGCACAAGATCATGCTCCCGACCCGGATGGGCAACGCCATCGACCGGTACTGGGGCTCGGCCGGCGACACCGCGCTGTTCGAGCACGAGTACCTGCCCCGCGGCAAGGAGCTCGCACTGACCATCACCGCGGAGGCCGGGCTGCCCGACGGCGTCGAGGTGCCTCAGGGCGATGTCGCCCCGCCCGGGCCGGAGCAGGTCGAGAAGCTCTTCGCGCTCATCATCGGGCTCATCAAGGACGGCAGGGTCGCCTTCGGCGGCCGGCAGAACGCCGGGTGGGGGAGAGTCACGCTCAGCGACTCGAAGAAGGCCTGGACCCTCACCAAGGCGGAGCCGGGCAGCCGGGCAGGACTGGAGGAGTGGCTCTCCGGCGCCGGCGGCCGCTCGGTCGACGTCGCCCCCGTGGACTGCGGGGGCAGCGGCCGGATGCGGATCGAGATCACCTGGGACAGCCCCACCGGGATCCTCGTGGCCGAGCCCCAGGATGACGGCTCCGGGGAGGGAGCCGACGCCGGGGCGGCAGACGGAGCGCCGGAGGGCGCGGACTCTGAGGAGACGAAGCCGGCCCGCCCCCTGCGCGCCGGCCCGGAGGAGACCGACCCGATCGTGCTGCCCGGAAGCTCCGTCCGCGGCGCGCTGCGGACCCGGGCGACGCGGATCGCCCGCACCATCCTGCTGGCGAAGAAGGACCCGAGCACGGAGGCCGACTGGTCGGGCGCCGGCGTCCACGAGCAGCTCGCGCATGACCCGAGCCTGGTGCGGGACCTGTTCGGCTCGACGACGCACCGTGGTGCGCTGACGGTCCTCGACACGCTCGCCGCCGAGGACGGCCCGAGCCGCAAGGTCACGCACAACGCCGGCGACCGGTGGACCGGTGGTGTCGCGGACGGGTTGCTCTACAGCGAGGAGGTCTACGACTCCACCTGGAACAGCATCGTCCTGGAGCTCGACCTCGACCGGCTTCTGACCAACGCGCGGGCGGGCCTGGAGGAACCGGGCGGGCAGGAGGACAGCCAGGGCGAGGACCGCAGCTGCGCCGCCTTCTGCCTCCTGGGGCTGGTGCTCGCCGAGTTGGCCGCCGGGACGCTCCCGCTGGGGAGCCGCGGCACCCGGGGCATGGGGCAGGTCGAGGTCAAGGCCATGGCCGTGACCGGCGGAAAGGGCCTGGGGATCGAGAACTGGTCCCTCAAGGCCTCCGAGGACGGGACGGGCGAGTCGCTTCCTCGGCGGATTCTGAAGGGGCTCAGAGACGTGAACTCCGGGATCGAGAGGAATCCGAGAGCCGGAGCCGGCTGGGAGGGATGGTCCTCCTACCTGGTGGGCAGCAGCGAGAGGCCGCTTGAGGACAAGGAGGAGCGGGATGCCTGAGAAGACGTGGGAGCCGGAGCCGTTGCGAGAGGCGGTCTGGAAGGACATGCCCGGCGCGGGAGCCGAGCAGCCCGGGGGCGCCGAGCTTCAACGGGTTCTTGAACGCGCCGAGGACCTGGGAGGCGAGATGAACGGCGTGGCCTACACGACCAGCGGCGCCTACTCGGTGAGAAGGGCGGGGGCTTCCGGGCTCACCACCCTGATTGAGAAGGATGGACAGGCCGGTTCCCGGGAGGAGGAGATCGACCTGGACACGGTCTTCGAGCTGCGCCTGTGGCGGGTGATGGGCAAGAAGACCGACGACGGCGGCAACGTCGCCGGCGAGGACGGCGTCCTGGCCCACGAGCTGCGGTGGCTGAACGGCAGTGGGGCCGCTGAGATCGTGGTTGGCGCGTCCCGTGAAGGTCTCCCGGGCGGCAGCGACTGCTGGGTTCGGGACAACAGCTACCTCCAGCACGGGGAGAAAGGCGACGTCATGGACAGCATCGAGGTCTTCACCGTGGAGGAGACGTACGGAAACACCGTATTCACCGACGAGCTCATGACCGGAAGGTGGGGCTGACATGACCGCGTTCCAGCCGTTCCACTCCGCCGTCAACCGGATTCCGGTTCTCAGACCAAAAGTCCTTGATCTTGTGGATCGAAAGGCACTGCCCGCCGACCTGTTCGGGGACCAGGAGCCCCCGGCGCACGATCACCTGTTGTTGGAGCGCTGGTCGGGGTCGATCGATCTGGAGCTGACGGTGAGGACTCCTCTCGTCTACGGCGAGCAGAGAGAGAACCCCGGCGGCGGCACCCAGATCGAGATCCCCACGGATCAGCAGGGACGCGTGGTGTTCCCGGGGACGATGGTCAAGGGAATGCTGTCGCGTGCCTATGAGGTACTGACCGCGTCCCGATTCAGAGTGTTCGAGGAGCACGCCAAGCCGCTCACCTACAGGGCGGATGTCGCTGACGCATTGCGCCTCGTCCCGGTACGGGTCGTGGAGGTGAAGGACAAGGATGGGGGAATCGTCGTCGAGCTGTTGCGCGGCAGCACCGGGGACGGGGACGTGGAGTACAAGAATCAGTTCGATCATCGCCCGTTCCCCATCATGCTCGCCGCCTCCCTCCAGGACGGAGTAAGAGGGCATGCTCAACATGGGCATGGATTCGATGAGACACAGTTCCGTGCGATGACGAGGCATGAGAACAAGGTGCGTTGCGATCTGGCTCTGTGCCTGCATCCACGAGGAGGTCATTACGCCTACTGGCAGGTGGTCGGCCTGTACGACGGCCAGGGGAATCCCGTCTGCGCCTTCAATGTGCGGAACGATATAGACGTCGTGGATAAGCGCAATGATGTGACGGGATACGTCTATCGCACAGCGAGGGACGGAGATCAAGCCTCAGATGTGTTTCCTCGGAAGCACGATGAACGGGTGTTCTTCGATCTCTCCGAGAGCCCTGAAAGGCTCGAAGTGGACCGGAGTGTCGTTGAGGCCTATCGCGGAGTCGTCGACAGCTATGCGCAGCAACGTGAGGAGAACGACCTCCAGCCCGGGATGTGTCCGAACCGCTTCACAGGTGTGGACTCCGAGTCCCTCCTCCACGTGGGATCCCTGGCATACGCCGTCCTCTCCGACGATGAGACCGCCGTGGAGGAGCTGGTACCGACCATGGCGGGACGCCGCTCGTATTGCATGAGCCCCCGCAGTCTTGCTGAGGAGCAGCGTGTTGCTCCACTTGGGGCCGCCGCAGAGGCGTCAGCCGCCGACAGGCTCTTCGGGTACGTCGTCCCCGACACGCGTGAAGGCGCTGAAGACGGTGACGTTGCCGCCAGGGGGCGGCTCATCTTCGGGCAGGTGGATACCTCCTCCGTTGTCTTGAGTCGAGAGGAGACACCCATTGCTCCTCTTCTCTCCCCTAAACCGGCTTCTGCTCGCAGATTCCTGACCGACAGGAATGGTCGGACTCCTCGGAACGCGGGGGAGGTTCTACGGCGCTCAGAGTATTTCAGGCCCGGACAGCATCTTGGCGTGGCGGTGCACCCGATCCATCGCTCGATCCTGGGCTCGGAGGAGTTCCCCGCGTCAGCGACGCGGGCTCCCCGTCAGGAAGGAGTGACCCAAGGGGAGAATCTTCAGATTCAGTCGGTGGTGAAGACATGGATTCGTCCCGGAAGCGTCCTGCGGTGCCGGATGCGGTTTGAGAACCTGTCTCGCAACGAGCTTGCCGCCCTGGTCTGGCTGCTGGAACCTGCGAATCTTGTCCCGGCATCGGAGCAGAACGCGGAAAAGAGTAAGACCGGCTATCTTCGCGTCGGGCTTGGTAAACCATTGGGTCTCGGTGCCGTTGAGGTGCGCATGGCGAAGGACGGGCTTCGAGCCGTGAACGTGGGCGGTGAGAACGATCTCTCTGAGGCATATCAGAACCTGTCAGGCTGCTTGGGCGTCAGTGAGACGGTGCATCGTCCTGCGGACTTCGCGCTGAAGATCAACCCGGCCGCCTTGCCGTGGGTTCAGGCTCTCCAACGCGCGTCCTTCGGGTACTCGGACGGCAGGCCTGTCCGTCACATGCTGCTCAATGAGAACCAGGAGAACAACAAGGTCGATCGCTACGGAGATCCTAAATGCGGCTTGAGTCCGGTCGACATGTTTGGGGCCGGAGACACGAAGCTTCTTCAGGTTCCTGAGCCCGAGCGTCGCAACGGGGGACGGCAACGTCGTGGAGGGCGCCAAGGCGGCCATCACGGCAACACTCATCACCACGGCCGGCGGCACTGATCGTCGCACAAGATACGGGCGTCGTCGCCGGGCGGGGTGCGTTGGTGAGCTGCGCGTACTCGGCGTGCCGCCGGCTCACCACACTCCTCGGTACAGTCCGGCGTCGTCGAGCGCGGGCGCGGTTCCGTGGACCTCGCTGCGTGTCAGGCAGGAGTCGCACAGCGGGTAGAGGTGGATGACGTCGTCGGCCTGGTTGATGATCTCGGTGACCTGCCGGCGCACCTCGTCGAGCTCGGCGGGCTCCAGCCGCAGCTGGAAAACGGACTCCTGGAGCCGGTAGCCCCAGCCCTCCAGCGCGGCCGCCAGGCGGGCCCGTCGCGTATCGGAGGCGATGTCGTAGGCGAGGATGACGATCATCGCCATGACGCACCGGTCCACTCGTAGCCGGGTTCGGTGATGGCTCGCCCGAGGAGCTGGGCACCGTGGTGGATGTGGCGGCGCCAGGTTCCTGAGAAGCCGGGCATGGCGCCCTTGACCTGCCGCTGGAGCGTCGCCTCGTACCCGTCGACGAGCGTCTTCTTGCCCTTGCTGTTCAGCCATACGCCCTCGCCGTCGGGAGATGTGGTGGCGTGCTCCGGGCGGAGCCGCTTCGAGCGCAGCAGGGACAGGACGGTGCGGTCCACCAGGAGCGGCCGGAACTCCTCCATGAGGTCCAGGGAGAGGCTGGGGCGCTTGTCGGTGGAGGCGTGCAGCACCCCGAGCGAGGGCTCGAGCCCGGCGGCCAGCAGAGCGCCCGTGCACTCGGCCAGCAGGATCGCGTAGGCGTAGGAGAGGGCGGCGTTGGCCAGGTCCTTGGGCGGACGGCGGCTGCGGCCGTCGAAGGCGACCTCCGGTGGGACCAGCCTGGATAGGCAGCTGAAGTAGATCGTTGAGGCGGCGCCCTCCAGCCCCATGAGCTCGTCGACGTCCGCGGCCTGCTTGGCGTCGTCGGCCAGCTGCCGAATGGTGGTGCAAGGCGTCTCGACGCCGCTTCCCCGGCTGCGCCGGCCGGTGCGGTGCAGCACGGAGACCTGGTGTCGCATCTTGGCGCGCACGATGGCGCGCGCCAGTGGGAGGCGGGCATCGTCGTCGGTGGCGAAGGACGCCTGGGTCAGGAGCCGGCGGGCGCTGGCTGTCGAGCGGGGTCCGGCGAGCTGGCCCAGGTAGCCGCCGTGGCGGGAGAGGAAGATGACGTCGATGTCGTTGTACAGCGCCCAGGACCGGGCTCCGGATGACAGCCCGACGGCACCGGTGAGGACGATCCGGCTGACGGCCCGGCGGGGGATGGAGACCTGCGGCAGGCCGTCGGCGCCGTCGACGATGAGACGGTTCTGGCTGACGTGGACGCGGGCGCCGTCGCGGCCGACGTAGACCACCTGGTCCGGGTCGGGACGGCCCTTGATGTCGTGGCGGGGGTCGACGGGCGGGAAGCTGCGGGAGAAGTCCGTCCCCAGGTAGCAGAAGCCCTCATCGAAGCTGGTCATGGCGGTTTTCTCCTGGTTGAGTCGGAGTCCTCTGGGCGTCAGGAGGGAGTCGAGGAGCTCGAGGGCCTCCAGCAGGTCGGGTTCATGGGGGCTGCAGATGACGATGTCATCGGCGAAGCGGGCGTAGCCGTAGCCCGCGTCGCCCATGGCCCGGTCGACGTCGGTCAGGGCCAGGTTGGCCAGGAGCGGGGACAGGCAGGAGCCCTGGGCGATGCCGCGGTTGCGGGTACGCCGCTCGCCCCTGGCGCGCCGCGGCCGGGCAATGAGCCGGATGAGGTCGATGGTGCGCGGGCAGCCGGCGATGGGGGAGAGGGCGGCCAGGGCGTCCTCGATGTTGAGGTTGGGGAAGTAGTCCTCGATGTCGGTGCGCAGGACGTAGCAGTAGCCTGCGTCCCGCAGCCTGGCGAGGTGGTCGACGGCGTCGTCGGTGCCGATGCCGGTCCGGTAGGCGAAGGAGCAGGGGGACATGGCGAGGTCGGCCCTGTGGGCGACCGCGTTGACGACCGCGCGCTCGACGACCCGGTCCCGGATGGAGGGGATGTGCAGGGTGCGGACCTCCCCGGAGGTGCCCTTGGGGATGCCGAAGCTCAGGAGCGGGTCGGGCTCGTAGGTTCCTGAGCGCAGGGACTCGGAGAGCTCGGTGAGGAAGTCATCGAGATGCTCGGCGAACTCCTTGGTCTTGCGCTGCAGGATGCCGTCGGAGGCGTCCTTGGCGAGGACCATGCGCCAGCCTCCCTCCAGGCCCTCGCGGGAGCTGATGCGCTCGAACAGAGTGCCAGTGGCCGCCTCAGACGACGTAAATCCTGCTGCGTGCTGGAGCGGGTGAATGTCCTCCCCGAGGTGCTGGCCCGGTTTCGC
>ERZ772928.1358-NODE-1358-length-10682-cov-5.546909_pt1 | contig 10682 bp, 8 predicted proteins | sample MGYA00511686_ERZ772928 | MGnify/ENA primary metagenome ERZ772928 (study PRJEB29015, sample SAMEA2738063) | human oral metagenome | biome: human oral; feature: human-associated habitat; material: saliva | place: China | collected 2219 ... | reverse complement strand
AATGCAGCTGCGGTTAAGATAATGTATAAAATCGTAACAGAGAGGGAGGAACTTGTAGAAAAGATAAAAAAAGAAGTAGAGAGCGAAAACAAAAGTAAAGAATAATGAACCTATTAGCAAACGATGTTATCGTAAGGAAAAAGGACGGTAAAGAGAGTGTTTGGCTTTCTCAACGGCTGATAATGGAAGTTTGCGAAGTTTCGGAAGAGTATTTGAAAAAAGTTCGTTCAAAATATAAAGATAGTGTACGAGGAACTTATTTAAAGGCAACCTATCTGCCTAATACGGGCAAATCATGGCGTTGGGCAAAAGTAAAGAATAGTTTTTACTATTGTATAGATAATATCCCCGACCGAGCCCCTACTCATTATCGTTCGTTGTTTGGAGACACGGAAACGCTCAAAAAAGAGTGGAAAAATCAAACAACGAATAGAAACCTTACTAATCTAAAAAAAGCGTTTTTTGGCTATATAGAAGAGCATTATAAGGACTATTTGAGTTATTATAACGGTACAGAAGAGGTCAAACGCCAGTCGTTAGCCAAATCGTGTAGTGCAGTAGCTTTTATGATGGAGAATAAAGACACTTATCCAGGTACAAGAATGAAGCTATACAAGGATTTAAGCGTTATTCTCAAAGAAAATAAAATGCAGTATTTGCCGTGTAATCCATTGAGATTAAAGGAGAAAGTAGATATATTAGAGACTACTGACCACGCTATTACGGATATTATATACCAGCCAAGAAAAGGAATGCAGAACAGTTTACAGTATACAGACCCTGTTTTATTCGCTTGGACATTGTATTTAAGAGCCAGCGGGGCAAACTTTTCTAACATGTATATTATTCGGGAAGTATGGAAAGCGTGCGAAAGAACGGGAAGAAAAAAGCCGTCAATACGCTGGTTCGGAGAAACTATTTTTGAAAAACCTTTGACCAACTTTTTAACTGCTGAAAAACGCTTTGGAAGTAGTAAAAAGAGTAATATTTACCGCTCCTATATTCCTTTTGAAGATGCTTTATATGCGGGGGACTGCTGGCAGATAGACGCAACGAGAATAAACATGATAGCCCACGAAACAAAAGATAACGAGGGAAATAAGATACAAAAGCATCTAATGGCTGTTGTTGTTCGGGATGTAATGAGCGGGGATATATTGGGGTATAATCTCACTTATTCAGAGAATAAAACCAGCTTTGCAAAGGCTCTACAAATGGCAGTGAAACAAGCGGGGTATTTACCTTATGAGATTGTAACAGATAAATTTCCTGGACACAATACCCCCGAGAATAAGATTTTAATAGAGCGTTTGGAGTCTTTGGGAGTAAAGATAAGATTTACACATTTAGCAACGGATAAGGCAAGTGTAGAGCGTTGGTTCGGGACTTTTCAAAATGTAGTCTTAATGGGTTCAAAATACTATTATGGCGAGGGAATAACCTCTACAAGAGACAACGCCCACCGAAGCCCTGAATATTTGGAAAAGCTCAAAAAAGAGAGTAAAAAAGCAGGTTTTGACCTTATTCAAGCTGTTGAAGAGTGTGAGGGACTTATAGAGAGATGGAGGGATTTAAAATATTCCGAATACAGCCGTAAACATCAGAATTTCCATAAGACACCAAAGGAACTGCACCAAGAGAGTGAAAAACCAAACACAATAGAAGTGAGTAAACTACAAACTTCAATGCTGTTTGATAGAAAAACAGAGACTACTATACGCAACAGTGGACAGTTTCATATAGAAGTAATGGGGGTAAAATTCCATTATATGATAAGCGAAAAACACTATGATGTTATTTCAAATTATCAAAATCAAAGGGTTGTCGTTTCGTATGATATGGAGGATTTGAGCGAGGTGCATTTATGGAGAAAGCAGGATAATTTTTTAATATCTCTTTGCAGTGTATTAGAGTTTAAAAAGATAGTAAAATACGGTCCAAATGCAGAATTAGGAAGAGTATCCGAAGCAAAAGCAAGACAAAGAAGAATAAAAGAAATGCAGGAAGCAGATTTTAACAGGATAATTTCAGGAGTTGGAGAGGAAGCTCTTTTAATGGGGATACATACCAAGAAAGAAGAGGCAAACGCCTTTGAGGATAAATACAATACATTTATAATTCCTCTACAAAAAGCATCGGGAGACGATATTGCAAGCTCTTCCCCCGATGAATTTAATGTAAACAAGGTTATTACCTCATTCAATCTTTAATTATCCCAATAAAGATTAAAGAATAATTAAACCATAATCAAGATGACAAATATACAAAAAAATGAGATTGTTCAAGCAATCCAAGAAGAAAAAAAGCGATTAGGCAGTTATGAACAGGTCGCTGTAAAGGTCGGAGTTTCAGGGGCAACAATTTCGCAGATGATTAACCAGAAGTGGGACAAAATAAAGCCCACGATGTGGCAGAAAGTAGCCCACAAATTAGAGATTAGTGTCCAACGCTGGAACATTGCAGAAACATTAACCTTTAAGCATATTACAGCTTATGCGGAAGCAGTGAAAAACAGACAAATGTTTATTCTTATCAGCTGTAAAGCAGGAATCGGAAAAACAGCTACTTTAAAAGCGTTTTCAGAGCGAAATAAAGAACAGAGCGTATTTTACATCCAAGCCCGAGAATGGGGTAAAAGAGACTTTCTTACAGAGCTTTGCTGTATTTTAGGAGTAGATACAGGCAAAGGACACATAAGTATAGATAATTTGGGAATGAAAGTAATTTCATTCTTTGCAAAAAGGAAAGACAAAAAGCCTCTTTTGATTGTAGATGAAGCAGACAAATTAAAACCCTCTGCATTACGCTGGTTTATTACCTTATTTAACGAATTAGAGGATGAGATAGGGGTAATCATAGCAGGAACGGAGAACCTCGAAAAAACAATAAAAAAAGGGGTAAAATACAGTAAACTCGGATTTGATGAAATAGATAGTCGATTTGGGAGAAAGTTTGTAAATGATATAGTCGGGGCAAGGCTGGTAGATGTAGAGATGATTTGCGAAGCCAATGGAATAACTGACAAGGATTTAATAAAGAAAATATTTGAAGAACTCAACCCAAAAGAAGTAACCACAGCAGGGGGAACAGCAAGATTTATAGAGGATTTACGAAGACTTAAAAGAATTATACAAAGAGAATTATTAACCCAAGAAATACAATAAAGATGAAAACTAATATACAAAAACAAGATAGCAAATTTCAAAATGCTATGGTCTGCAATATAGGTTTAAAAAGCAATACAGAAACGCAAATGATAGTTTTTTTTAACTTAAAAGAAATCAATTTTGAAGAATTAAACAGGGGTATAAAAGAAGCTTTGAAAAGGTGCCCCAATGTACAAAAGTTTAAAAATTCTATCATAAATAAAGATTTTAGAGAAATAATATCATTCCAGGAAGTAATTAATTTATAAACATAAAAAATGAGTAAAGTACACACATTTTTAGTCAGTGATGATAGCGATAACTCTCATGGGTTCAAAGTCCTCACGGAGGGTATAGATATCACACAATTTGAGAAAAATCCTATAATGCTTTATATGCACGAACGCCCGACTATTATAGGGCGTTGGGAAAACCTAAAAAAAGAAGATGGCAAACTTTACGCTGATGCGGTTTTTGATACAGAAAGCGAAAAAGGTAAAGAAATAGCAAGGCAAGTAGAAAAAGACTTTTTAAGAGGTGCAAGTATTGGTATTACCTACCAAAAGGAGGATTTAAAAAATGGAGTTTTAGAAAAATGTAGGCTTTTTGAAATCTCTATTGTAGATATAGGAAGTAATCCCAACGCCTTAAAACTCTATGATAATACGGAAATTATTAACCTTTATTTTGAAAATATAACAGCTCAAAATAAAGTAGCCCAAACTCTACATTCAGAAGATAGAAGTTTTTTAGCAATGGAGAAGCAAATAGGGCTTTTACAAAAAGAACTTACCACTTTATTAGAGTTTAAAAAAGAAGTGATTGAGAACAGAGAGATAGAAACAGAGGCTTTAATAGATATTGCTGTAAAGCGCAAAGCAATACCAGAGCATTTGAGAAATTTACAAAAACAAGCTTTTGCAGAGAATTATTATGAAGCAAAAAAGAACCTTATTACTGCTATTTTTGGAACTTATCCAATAAAAACATTTAGCTATGTTAAAATGATAGAAGACGCACGGCGTGAGGCGGCAAATCGAAGTGGAAAAAGTAAAATAGACTGGGGATTAGAAGAATACCGAAAATTTGCCCCTGATGAATTAGAGAAAGACCCAATACTATATAAAAGACTCGTAGATGAAGCTTATAAAAATGAACATACACCAGGATTTTCAAGATATAAACTATAATGATGCTGAATACACAGAAGCGGAATATAGGGAGCTTGATGATAGGGTTGAGTTTAGTGATAATCAACAACCAAAAGATAATAGAAACTACGGTAAATTGTTCTTAACTGTCTTTGCGGCATTCGCCCTTGGTGCAACTAGTGTTTTTGGAGCCCAAGCGGTAATGGGGACAGGAAAAGCTTTAACTTCTTCAGTAACAGCAACAAAAGAAGATAAGGATAATCAACAAACAACGGTTAATGCTATTTCAAAAGCTAAGGACGCTGTTGTGTCTATCGTTAACTATCAGAGTGCCTCAAATAACAATTTAGACTCGATTTTAGGGGGGGATTCTTCTAAACGTTCAAAATATGGTTCTAGTAACAGGGAGTCTAATAATTCTGGCGATTTAAAACCTGCATCAAGTGGAAGTGGGGTTATTTACAAAAAATCAGGGAATACAGCTTACATTGTAACTAATAATCACGTAGTAAATGGAGCTAAAAAATTATCGGTTATTTTAAGTGATGGAACTAATGTAACTGCAGAAGTAGTGGGGACAGACGTTTGGACTGACCTTGCTGTATTGAAAATCAAAGCTGATAACGTTAAAACAACTATGGATTTCGCAGATAGCGATAAAATAGCTGTAGGGGAAACTGCCTTTGCAATAGGATCGCCATTAGACGTAACTTTATCAAATACGGTAACTAAAGGTATAGTTTCAGCAGTGAATCGTCAAATACCTATGGATATTGATGGTGACGGGGTTAACGATTGGAATCAAACGGTTATCCAAACAGATGCGGCTATTAACCCGGGTAACAGTGGAGGGGCGCTGATTAATAATGAAGGTAAACTTATAGGTATTAATGAATCGAAAATTGCCAAAGCATCAAATAATGTTTCGGCAGAAGGGATAGGTTTTGGTATACCATCTAATGAAGTAAAATTAATAACAGAACAATTGGAGAAATCTGGTAAAGTTATGCGTCCAGCGTTAGGTGTGCAACTTGTTTCGGTTAATACACTAGATAGTGACACAGTGCAATCTCAATTAAACTTTAATGGAAAACAAGGTGTTGTTATTCGTTCGGTTGAAAGCAATACTCCAGCAGCGCAAGCAGGTTTAGAGAAGTATGATATTATTACTAAAATAAATGGCCAAGAAATAAAAGATGTTGCGTCAGTAAGAAAATACTTATTTGAGAAAACAAAAATAGGGGATACTATTAAAGTAACATATTATAGAAATGGGAAAGAACGCACAGCTAATGTAGTTGTTCAGGCGTTGAATACGAGATAGTAAATATTGATAAAGGGATATTCTTTTGCTCTTTTCTGTTCGAAAAATGTTTGAAATTAAAACTTATTTGTCTGGAGATGCTTTAATAACAATGGTTTAAGTAAATTAAAAAATATAAAATAATAGCTATAATGTTAGAAATATAGTTTGATTAATATGTGAAATTTGCAAAAATATACAAAACGTGGTATGATAAGTCTGTTAAATTTTAGAAATATAGGTGGATATATGAAAAAAGTAAGAAAAGCAATAATACCAGCTGCTGGGTATGGAACGAGATTTTTACCAGCAACTAAAGCATTACCAAAAGAAATGCTACCAATAATAGATACACCTACTATTCAATATATAGTAGAAGAAGCGGTAAAAGCTGGGATTGAAGATATAATAATTGTTACAGGAAAACAAAAAAGAGCAATTGAAGATCATTTCGATAGAAACGTAGAGTTAGAAGTAGAATTAGAAAATAAAGGGAAATTAGAACTGTTGGAAAAAGTGAAATACCCAACAACATTAGCTAATATCCACTATGTTCGTCAAAAAGAAATGGCAGGATTAGGTGATGCAATTCTAACTGCGCGTAGCTTTATAGGTGAAGAACCATTTGCAGTTTTACTTGGGGATGATATTGTAATTAATGATGAAAAACCAGCGATAAAACAACTTATAGATGAAAGTGAACGTACTGGTTGCTCTGTTATTGGGGTTCAAACTGTTCCAGAAGATCAGACGCATCGCTATGGTGTTATAGCTCCTAAAGGGCAAGATGAGAAACTTTACGAAGTAGAAACTTTTGTAGAAAAACCTGCTCCAGGTACAGCACCATCGAATCTAGCTATTATGGGGCGTTATGTTCTTAATCCAGGAATCTTCAAGCACTTAGCTAAAAAACAAGTTGGTGTCGGAGGAGAAGTTCAACTTACAGACGCTATTCAAATGTTAAACGAAGAAGAAAATGTTTATGCCTATGACTTTGAAGGTAAACGCTACGATGTAGGTGAAACTATTGGGTTTGTTAAAACTACTATTGACTTTGCGTTAAAAAGTGATTTAAAAGATGATTTAGTACCTTATTTAAAAGAAAAATTAGCAGAATTAGAATAATTAATACAAAAACCAGCTTTTATTACATTTGCAAAAGCTGGTTTTTTAATAGTACCTACGAAAATATCGTAGGTACTATTTTACTATTTGTAATCATTTTTAGAATCTGGTTTTGAACCCTTATCTTTATTAATATCTACAGGAAGAGAACCATCAAGTTGCCAGTCATTCCATCCTCCATCGTAGAAGTATGTATTAGCACGGCCAGTAAGTTGAGTCATAAACCATGGGATAGCGTTACGCCAACCTGTTCCACAGTAAAGAGCTATTTTATCAGTTTCAGCAATTCCTTGACCTTTCCATAGATTGTAAATTTCTTGAGGGTTACGTAAAGTACCATCTGGATCCATATAGTCAGACATATCTCCTTTATTGTCACCAGCGAAACCGAAGATAGCCCCTTCAGGTTCACCAGCTTTTTCGATATAGTCGTATCCACTAGTTTTACCTAAGTGTTCATCCCAAGCACGAATACTGACAAGTTTAATTCCTTCATTTTTTACTTTCTCAGCTATTTCTTTAGCACGAGAAATATTGTATTCTGGATGAGCTGGGATATTTACACCGAAGTTAGAAGCTGCTTTTGGTGTATTTGCTGTTGTTTCAGTTTCATAACCAGCTTCTTTCCAGTTTTTAAGGCTACCATTCATAATACGAACATCTTTTACTCCAGCCCATCTAAGTGCCCAGTTAACACGGAAAGCTGCTGAAGCATCATCTGAATAAAGAATTATTGTTTTATCACTAGTAATTCCTTGTTTTAGAAGGTTGGCTTTTATTTCATCCGCAGAACGCAAGTTCCAAACTGGCCCATCTTCTATCCAGTCTGTATTAAAGTGATATGCACCTTTAATATGTTCTTTATAGTTGATTGCTTTATCTCCTTCTCCCCATGAAACTTCAAAGATTGAATAGTTATCTTTATTTGTATATGTTTCAGGAGTTTTGCCGTCTTGAATACTTTTTACCCATTCAGGCGAAACAAGATTTTGATATTCAGGATAAGTTACTAAATTATCTTTATTAGCATCATTATCAGCGAATTTTTTATAGTCTTCAAATTTGTAGACATCATAACCAAGTGTTGCTAGTTTATCAGAAACTTTTGCTACATTTTCCTTGTTTGTATCATAAACAACAATTTTTTTGTTTTTATCTAACCCTTTATCGCTAACAAATTTTGCTTCTTTATCTTTGTTAACTTTTCCTATAAATGAAGCGCTATATTGGATAGAATTTTTAAGATGTCCACCATTTTTAATGTCATCTACTTTGAAACCGTTATATGCTTCATCGCTACGTGTATCAATGAATTGATACTCGCTGCTCCCTAAATTTTTTGTGAAATCATCTAAAGAAATAGTTTTAATTTCCTTTTTTTCACCTTGACTTGTATTGGCATCTTTTGTAGAACACCCACTTAACACAAGACCGGAAGCAAGAAAAATCGCTCCTATTTTTTTAAAGTTTTTCATTATAATATATGCGACAACCTGCCGCTTTCCTCCTTTGTTTTGTCCAATTAATATTATAAATTATTTTATTAAAAATGTAAATATTCAAAACAAGTATAACACAGGAACACTGTTGTTATGTTATAACATTGAAGATAATGTATAAAACAGTTGTTACAGATATTATAGCGGTTAAGTGATAATATATTTCAATTAAAATACTGTTTTTTAAATAACAAAATAATATTATTCGTGGAGTTAAAGCATTGAATTTATAATATTAGTGTTATCTTTTATCTCTTTGAAAATAGGAGTAAAAAAAGAAAAATATAATTTTTTTAAAAAAACCTTTGCAAAAAAAGTGAAACTGTTATACAATAAATGTAGTAGAAGTTTTAGACTACTGCTTGTAAATAATTTCTGAAGAAAGGAGGAACAAAAATGATAGAGTTTGATGTTGAAAAAATACATATTCCGTTAAAACAACACGTAGGTGGTCCATGTCAAGCAATAGTTAATGTGGGCGACCATGTTAAACGTGGGCAACTTGTTGCTGTACCAGCTGGATTAGGGGCTAATATTCACACAAGTTTGTCAGGGGTTGTTGAAGAAATAACTGAAATGGATATAGTTGTGAAATTAGATAAAGAACAAACAGATGATTACGTGAGATTAGAGAAAACAGATGATTATCTTCAGAAAATTAAAGATGCTGGTATCGTAGGTGTTGGTGGAGCAGGATTCCCAACTGGAATCAAATTCTCTACAAAAATTCCTGGTGGATATGTTATTGCTAATGCGGCTGAATGTGAACCTATTTTAGGACATAATGTTAAATTTATGGAAGAACATCCAGAGGTTGTTGTTCGTGGTTTAAAATATATTATGGAATTAACTGATGCTAAAGAAGGATATATTGCTATTAAAACAAAATATCGTAAAGCATTATTAGCATTAGGTAAAGCATGTAAAGATGAGCCGAACATTAGCGTGAAAATTTTACCTAATATGTACCCAGCAGGGGATGAACGTGTTATCGTGCGTGAAACATTAGGTGTGATTTTACAACCGGGTCAATTACCATTAGAAGCTAATGCAATTATCTCAAACGTTGAAACTATTAAACATGTAGTAAATGCTATTGAGGAAGATAAACCACTTATAGATAAAGATTTAACAGTAGGTGGACGTGTTCAAAATCCAAGTATTTTTATGGATGTGCCAATTGGATTACCAATTAGTGTATTCATAGAAAAAGCTGGTGGATATATTAATCCACATGGAGAAATAGTTCGTGGTGGACCATTTACAGGACGCCCAGCTAGAGAAGAAGAGCCTATTAACAAAACTACTGGTGGTTTACTAGTTGCTATGCCATACCCACAAGAAAAAGAAAAAGTAGGAATACTTATTTGTGAGTGTGGAGCTCAAGAAGAGCGTCTTCGCCAAATTGCCGATGGTATGGGAGCAGAAGTAGTTTCTGTTCAAATGTGTAAACGTATGAAACCTGATAAAAATGGAAGATTACGTTGTGAGTTGCCAGGTATTTGTCCAGGACAAGCGGAAAAAGTATTAAAAATGAAAAAAGATGGTGCGAAAGCTGTCATTGCTGGTACTTGTCAGGATTGAACTAACACCGTGACAGGTGTAGCTCCTAGGTTAGGAGTAAAAGTTTATCATAGTACCGACCATGTACTTCGTGCCACTGACCATCATTTATATAGAAGCTATAAAAGCTTAGAATTACACAATAAGAATTAATTTAGTTGGAGGTTAGAAGTAATGTCAATTACAGCAGAAACAGCGAAAGAACATTTAAACGACAAGGCGGTATTTTGTTGCAGAGCTGAGGAAGGTATCGTAATTAGTCCAGATAACTTAGAAGATCCAGGACTATTTGATGATTTAGTAGATTCAGGTCTATTATCTTTCCCAGATGATGCATTAACAATCGGACAAGTATTAGGTGCAAAATTATTAAAAACAACAGATGCTCTAATACCAATTACACCAAGCATTATTGATGCAGTGCAAGGTGGAGAAGAAAAAGCAGAAGAAGCAGTAGAAGAAGTTGTAGAAGCAGCGCCAGTTGCAGCAGCTCCTGTGGCAGAAGTTGCAACAGTTGCAGCTCCAGTAGCACAAGCTTCAGCACCAGCAGGTGTATTCAAACTTCAAATCGGAAAAGGGGAAAATATCAATTTAGAAATTCCTCTATCAGCATTTGCTGGTGGGCAAGCAACATCAGCAGCACCAGCGGCAGCTCCAGCAGTAGAGGCTAAAGCAGTAGAAGTTAAAGCTGATGCAGCAGTTGCAGCAGAAGTAAAAGAAGAAAAAGTAGAAGGTGAATCAAAGTTCATCCGTTCTCTACACACTAAACACTACAAAATTGATAAAGTAGTTTTTGGAGAAAAAACTGAAATTCAAGGAACAACTTTAGTATTAAGAACTCCAGAAGATTTATGTAAAGAAGCTGCTGAGTCAGAAGAATTAGTAGAAGATGTTA
>ERZ772928.1346-NODE-1346-length-10723-cov-3.579303_pt1 | contig 10723 bp, 6 predicted proteins | sample MGYA00511686_ERZ772928 | MGnify/ENA primary metagenome ERZ772928 (study PRJEB29015, sample SAMEA2738063) | human oral metagenome | biome: human oral; feature: human-associated habitat; material: saliva | place: China | collected 2219 ... | reverse complement strand
TTAGTGAAGAGGTCGATTTCAATAAGTTTGGCCGCCGTGCTATCTTGAATCTTCGTCAGACATTGGCTTCTAAGATTCTTGAGCTGGAGCACGATTCTCTATATAATAAGTATAAGGATCGCGAGGGCGATCTCATCACGGCCGAAGTCTACCAAACGTGGAAAAACGAAACGTTGCTGGTGGACGAGGAAAAAAATGACCTCTTGCTGCCCAAGACGCAACAGATTCCCCGCGACTTCTACCACAAGGGCGACCAAATCAGCGCCGTGATCGATCGCGTCGACAACACAAACGGCAACCCGAAAATCTATCTTTCGCGCACCAGCCCCCTCTTCCTTCGTCGACTCCTCGAACGCGAAATCCCCGAAATCGCCGACGGCATCATTCAACTCCGTGCCGTGGCCCGCATCCCGGGCGAACGCGCCAAAATCGCCGTCGAAAGCTTCGACCCCAACATTGATCCCGTCGGATCGTGCGTGGGCGTGGGCGGAAGTCGCATCAATGGCATCGTGCGCGAGCTGCGAAACGAGAACATCGACGTGATCCCCTACTCGTCCAACACGATGCTCTTCATCCAACGTGCCCTCAATCCGGCACACATCAACAACATCGAGATCAACGAAGAGCTCAAAAAAGCCGACGTCTTCCTCAATCCCGACCAAGTTAGCCTGGCCATCGGTAAAGGCGGCCAGAACATCAAGCTCGCCTCGATGCTCACCGGCTACACCATCGACGTATTCCGCGAAGTGGAGGGCGAACAACCCATCGACGACATCTATCTCGACGAATTTGCCGACGAAGTCGACCAATGGGTCCTCGACGCCGTGAAGAACATGGGCTTGCGCACCGCAAGAGAAGTGCTCAATGCGCCCAGAGACATGATCGCAGAAAAGGCCGACCTCGAAGACGACACCGTAGACCACCTCCTCTCTGTGCTCCGCGCAGAGTTTGACGACAGCGAAAGCTAACCTCTCGGGCTTCGGCCCCACAGCGTTTCCCTTTCGTCACATCGGCCGGCACGCGGCCACCAACCCACACACAATGAGATTAAGCAAAGCCACCAAAGAATTTAACATCGCAACCCAAAGAGCCGTAGACACGCTCAAAGAGCACGGTCACGTCGTCGAAGCCAGCCCCAATGCCAAAATCGACGACGCACAATACGAGATCCTCAAAAAGGTGTTTGCCAGCGACAAAGCCCAAAAGGACGAGGCCGAAAAGCTCTTCCCCAGCCGACGCGAGGAGAAACGCAATGAAAAGGGCGACAAAGCCGAGGCCGACAACCAACCGACGGCAGAGGCGGCCGAGACAGAGGCACCCGCGCCCGCAGCGGCCGAACAGCCCCAGCCCGCTGCCGACGACGCTGCACCGGCCGACGCAACCCATGCGCCCGAAAACGAGGAGAACAACAAGCCCCGGCTCAAAGTAGTTGGCCACATCGACCTCGAAGCCACCGGCCCCGGCCGCAAACGCACCTCGCGCAAGAGTAGCGCTGCCGCCAAGAGCGAAAAATCGGCCGCTGAAGAAGCCCCCGCTACGGCACCCGCCACGGAAAAAGCGGCTGCCCAAGCCCAAGCCGTCCAAGCGCCGGCCGAAACACCGGCACCCGCTGCCGAAACGGGCACAACCCCTGCAGCAGAATCCACAACCGCCTCGGCAGCACCCGCTGCCACAGCCGGCAAGCAGGTAGAAAAGCCCGCCGAAGCACCGAGTGAGACCGCCGAAGCCCCCGCAAGCGAAGGCAACGCCGAGGACACGCCCGCCGTGGGCGGCGCACCCCGCCTGACAGGCCCCAAGGTGCTCGGCAAAATCGACCTCGACGCCATCAACGCCAACACGCGCCCCAAGAAAAAGAGCAAGGAAGAGCTCCGCAAAGAGCGCAACGAGAAGCGCAACCCCGCCGGCAAAAAGCGTGCGCGCATCGGTAATGAGCGCGTGGACGTGAGCGCCGAAGCCAAAAAGAACAACGCAGGCGCAGGGAACGGCGCAGGCGGCAACCAAAACCGCAACAACCAGAATCGCAACGACCGCAACGCTGCCAAGGGTCAAGGCAAGAAGGGCAAGAAAGGCAACGCTCCCGCACAGCCCGTCAGCGACGAAGACGTAGCAAAGCAGGTGAAAGAAACGCTGGCTCGCCTGCAAGCCAAAGGCGCCGGCAAGGGCAAAGGCGCGAAGTACCGCAAGGAAAAGCGCGAAGCCGCCCGCGAACGTCACGAAGAAGACCTCATGCGTCGCGATGCCGAGAGCCGCGTGCTCAAACTCACCGAGTTTGTGACCGCCAACGAGCTCGCCACGATGATGGACGTGCCCGTCACGCAAGTCATCGGCACCTGCATGAGCATCGGCATCATGGTTTCCATCAACCAGCGCCTCGATCAGGAGACCATTGAGATGGTGGCCGACGAATTTGGCTTCAGCACCGAGTTTGTCAGCGCCGAAGTGCAAGAAGCCATCGTCGAAGAAGTGGACAGCGACGAGGATCTCGTGCCCCGCGCCCACATTGTCACCGTCATGGGCCACGTCGACCACGGTAAAACCTCCTTGCTCGACCACATTCGCAACGCCAACGTCATCGCCGGCGAGGCCGGCGGCATCACCCAGCACATCGGTGCCTACAATGTCCGCCTGAAAAACGGTCGCGAGATCACTTTCCTCGACACCCCCGGCCACGAAGCCTTCACCGCCATGCGTGCCCGCGGTGCGCAAGTGACGGATATCGCCATTATCATCATTGCAGCCGACGATAACGTAATGCCGCAAACCAAAGAGGCCATCAATCACGCAGTGGCCGCCGGTGTGCCCATCGTCTTCGCCATCAATAAGGTGGATAAGCCCGCCGCCAACCCCGACCGCATCCGTGAGCAGCTGGCTGCGATGAACTACCTCGTAGAGGAGTGGGGCGGTAAGTATCAGTGTCAGGAGATCTCCGCCAAGCAGGGGCTCAACATCGACGCCCTCTTGGAGAAGGTACTGCTGGAGGCCGAGCTCCTCGAGCTGAAGGCCAACCCCAAGCGCCGCGCCGTGGGCTCGATCATCGAGTCCTCGCTCGACAAGGGCCGCGGCTACGTAGCCAAGATCCTCGTCCAGAACGGTACGCTGGCTCAGGGCGACGTCGTGCTCGCTGGTACCCACTACGGGCGTGTCAAGGCGATGTTCAACGAGCGTGACCAGAAGGTCATGAAGGCTGGACCCAGCGAACCCGTGCTGATCCTCGGGCTCGATGGCGCACCTACGGCTGGTGAGACCTTCAACGTCATGGAGAGCGAGCAGGAGGCCCGCAGCATCGCCAGCAAGCGTGAGCAGCTCAAGCGCGAGCAGGACAACCGTACCAAGAAGGGCCTTACGCTGGACGAACTGGCGCGTCGCCGCGCTTTGGGCAACTTCCAGGAGCTCAACGTCATCATCAAGGGCGACGTGGACGGCTCGATCGAAGCGCTCTCCGACAGCCTCATCCGTCTCTCCACCCAGGAGATCCAGGTCAACGTCATCCACAAGGGCGTCGGTCAGATCTCCGAGAGCGATGTCGTGCTGGCCTCGGCCTCATCGGCCATCATCCTAGGCTTCCAGGTGCGTCCCAGCCAGGCCGCACGTCGCCTAGCGGACCGTGAGGGCGTCGAGATCCGTACCTACTCCATCATCTACGATACGATCGAGGACATCAAGTCGGCTATGGAGGGGATGCTCTCGCCCGAGATCAAGGAGAACATCGTGGCCAACCTCGAGGTACAGCAGACCTTCAAGATCACCAAGGTCGGCACGATCGCTGGCTGTATGGTCATCGATGGGAAGATCAAGCGCAACAACAAGATCCGCCTCATCCGCGACGGGATCGTCAAGTATGCTGGGGAGCTCGGCTCGCTCAAGCGCTACAAGGACGACGCCAAGGAGGTCGTCATGGGTCAGGAGTGTGGTCTCAATATCGAGGGCTACAACGACATCATGGTCGGCGACATCATCGAGGCCTACGAGGAGATCGAGCTCAAGAAGACGCTCGACAGCATCAGCTAGTCCTCTCCTCCTTCCCTATAGTGCTAGAGCCTACGTCTCACGCCGCAGCGAGCTGCGGCCGAGCGTGGGCTCTAGCTCTTTACTCCACATCCATCATCTCACCCGCTATATACTATGCCCACCCCTAGTCAGCGCCCTCAGCACGATCGCATAGACTCGGCGCTTACCCTCTGGTTTTTCATCCTAGCAGGCGGAGCGCTCGTGGCCTTCTTCCTCTACCGCCACACGCAGCCTCTGCTCTTCCAAGCGCTCGGGACGGCTGCGCTCGTCCTGCGCGTCATCTACTACGCCAAGCAGCTCCTCACACGCCGTCGCTAGGCCCCTTAGTCACTACGCTTATGCTTTGGGAACAGTTACTCTCTGATCGGCGCCTCGGGGCGAGCGCCAGCAGCCGCCCCGCCTCGCGCTCCATCGCCCGCAGCGACTTCGAGCGCGACTATGACCGCCTCGTCTTCTCGCCGCCCTTCCGTCGTCTGCAGAATAAGACCCAGGTCTTCCCCCTCCCGGGCAAGGTCTTCGTCCACAACCGACTGACGCATAGCCTCGAGGTCAGCTGCCTCGGGCGCTCGCTCGGTTCGCTGGTCGGCGACTGCCTCGCCGAGCGTCATCCCGAGGCACGCGAGGTGCCGCTGCGCTCGGGGCTAAGCGCCATCGTCAGCGCGGCCTCACTGGCACATGATATGGGTAATCCGCCCTTCGGGCACAGTGGGGAGCGTGCCATCAGCGCCTACTTCACTGAGGGCGCTGGGCGTAGGCTGGAGGATCAGGTGCGCGCCGAGGGGGGGCGCTGGGAGGACTTTGTCCACTTCGAGGGCAATGCCAATACCTTCCGCCTCCTGACGCATCAGTTCCGCGGGCGCCGCGAGGGGGGCTTCGCGCTCACATACAGCACGCTCGCCTCGATCGTCAAGTATCCCTACGCCTCCACGCTGGCTGGCAGCCGCGGCAAGTTCGGCTTCTTCCAGAGCGAAGAGGAGACGATGCGCGAGGTCGCAGGTACGCTTGGGCTCATCCAGCGCTCCACGGCGCCGCTGAGCTATGTCCGTCATCCGCTGGTCTTCCTCGTCGAGGCGGCCGATGATATCTGCTATCAGATCATGGATATAGAGGATGCGTCGAAGCTCCACCTGCTGCCCTACAGCGAGGCGACGAGCCTATTGGAGGCCTTCTTCACTGAGGAGGAGCTCCGAGACGTCCACGCCGTCTGCCGTACGATAGGGGATGATAATGAACGCCTCGGCTACCTGAGGAGCAAGGTCATCAACCTGCTGGTCGAGGAGTGTGCTGCGGCCTTCCTCGACTGCGAGGGGGAGCTGCTGGCGGGGACCCTTACACAGCCGCTCATCCAGCTCACCTCCCCACATACGTGCCGTGCCTACGAGGCTTGCTCGGAGGTCGCACGTGCCCGTATCTATCGTGCCCGCGAGGTGGTAGATGTCGAGCTGGCAGGGCATCGCATCTTCTCGGCCCTCCTGGACGAACTGATTAAGGCTATGGAGCAGCCCGATCACCTCTACAGCCGCACACTCCTCAGCCGCGTCAGCAGCCAGTACGACACGGCGCAGACGACGCTCTACGGCAAGGTGCAGTGTGCCCTGGACTACATCTCGGGCATGACCGACCTCTATGCCCTAGACCTCTACCGCCGCCTGACGGGGATGAATCTCCCAGCCGTCTAGGGTGGCTTCGCTGCGAAGTAAACCAGCGCTCAGTGAGGAGGAAGGCTTCGCTGGGCAGGCCACAAGCCCGCTTGTTCGGGAGCCGTGACGCCTCGCTCAAGCCTCATGAGCAAGCGCTGTAGGTGCGGCGAGCTCACAGCTTCGACCTAGCCGCCGTGAGGGATATCCCTCAGCGTCTTGACGGATATCCCTCAGGTGCGTGACTGACGACCCTCAGCCTGCTGACCGGTATCCCTCAGCAGCGTCCCTCTGCGTCGCTCGCACTTCGATCCCATAATAAAGGCCCTCGCCCCCAGCAGTCACGGCTGCTGGGGGCGAGGGCCTTTTTTAGAGGGGTGGGGGGGGGGCTACTTGCGCCCGAAGAGGCGATCCGCGACCTCCCGAGCCTCGGCGATGATCTGCTCCTGCCCTGGGACGTGGCGGTGGCGCATGCGGATGACGCCGTCGATGATGACGGTATCGACGCAGCTCGAGCCCGAGGTGGCGTAGACGAGATTGGAGGTGAGGTTGTTCAGCGGCACGAGCTCGGGGACGTTGAGGTCTACCAGCGAGAGGTCGGCGAGCATACCTTCAGCGACACGCCCAGCCTTGAGGCCGAGGATCTCGGCACCACCGACGGTCGCCGAGTGGTAGATGTCGGCAGCCTTCGTCGCCGTGGGGCTGAAGCGCCAGGCCTTCCCGAGGAGCGACGCGAGCTTCATGGCGATGACCATGTCGAGGTTGTTCGACGAGGAGCAGCCATCGGTCCCGATCCCGAGCTTGATGCCACGGCGCTTCATCTCCTCGTACTTGAAGGTGTAGCCGCTGCAGAGCTTCATGTTGGAGGCGGGATTGTGCACGACGCTGACACCGTGCTCGGCTAGCAGGTCCATCTCCTCATCGTCGACCCACACGACATGGGCGATGACGAGGTGCGGGCTGAGGATGCCGAGCTGGTGGAGGTAGCGCACAGGGGTGGTGCCGTGTAGGCGGACGCAGTCGTCGACCTCGCCCTTGGTCTCCGCCAGATGCAGGTTGATCTTGACGTCATGCTCTGCGGCGAAGCGGTGGCAGAACTGGAGCTGCTCGCCGCTGACGGTATAGATGGCATGCGGTCCGAGGGTGAAGGTCACGCGGTCGCTGAGCCCCTTGAAGGCCTCGTAGTACTCGTAGCTACGCTTGCGATCGAGGGCTGCACGCTCCGCTCCGCCTTGGTCGAAGAGCGTGTAGGAGAGGTGGGCTCTGAGGCCGAGCTCTTCGACGGCGCGCGCCGTCTCCATAGGGTACATGTACATGTCGAGGAAGCAGGTCGTCCCCGAGCGAAGCATCTCGAGGCAGGCGAGCTTCGCCCCTACATAGACGTCATGCTCGGTCATCTTGGCCTCCACAGGCCAGATGTAATCCTGCAGCCACTCCATCAGCGGCAGGTCGTCGCCATAGCCGCGGAAGAGGGTCATCGCTGCATGGGTATGTGTGTTGATGAAGCCCGGAATGGCTGCCTTGTCACGACCGCTGAGGATCTCGGCACCCTCGGAAGGATCGATGTGTGGGGCGATACGCTTGATGTACTTGCCCTCGATGAGGATATCGGTGATCTGGTCCTCCAGGAGCACCTGCTTGATGAGTAGGGACATAGGCACTAGTGCTGGGGATAGATCTTGTAGAACTCGGCGACGGCCTCGATGCCCTTGTAGAAGACATCGAGCGGCATGTTTTCATTGGGCGAGTGGATAGCGTTGCTCTCCAGCCCGAAGCCCATGAGGATGGTCTTCACGCCGAAGACGCGCTCGAAGGCTGCGATGATGGGGATACTACCGCCACGACGTACGGCCAGAGGGCGCTTTCCGAAGGCTACTGCGACAGCCTCTTCGGCTGCCTGATAGGCGGGCAGGTCGATGGGGCAGAGGTAGGCTTCGCCGCCGTGCATAGGTGTGACCTTGACGCGGACGTACTTCGGAGCGATGCTCTCGATGTAGTCGATGAAGGCCTGGCTGACCTTGTGGTGGTCTTGGTTGGCTACGAGGCGGCAAGAGACCTTAGCATAGGCCTTGGAGGGAAGGACGGTCTTCGAGCCTTCGCCCTGATAGCCGCCCCAGATGCCGCAGACGTCGAAGGAAGGACGGCAGCTATTACGCTCGAGCGTATGGTAGCCGACTTCGCCGAAGAGGTCATCGATGTCGAGGAACTTCTTGTACTCCTCTTCGCTGAAGGGGATCTTCGCGATCATCGCGCGCTCTTCATCCGAGAGGGGCACGACGTCATCGTAGAAGTGGGGGATGGTGATACGCCCGTCCTTGTCCTGGACCTGAGCGATGAGCTTACAGAGCTCGTTGATGGGGTTAGCGACAGCACCGCCGAAGTGGCCGGAGTGCAGGTCATGGTTGGCACCCGTGACCTCGATCTGCCAGTAGGCCAGACCGCGCAGGCCCGTGGTGAGCGAAGGCGTCTCGGCGCTGACCATACTCGTGTCGGAGACGATGATGTTCTCAGCGCGGAGCATCTCGAGGTGCTCACGGCAGAACTGCTCGAGGTGCGTCGAGCCGATCTCTTCTTCACCCTCGAGGAGGAACTTCACATTACACTCGACGAGACCGAGTGCCAGAGCCGTCTCGAAGCCCTTGATCTGGATCATCGACTGACCCTTGTCGTCGTCAGCACCGCGTGCCCAGATGTGGCCGTCACGTACCTCGGGCTCGAAGGGTTCGCTCTTCCACAGCTCAAGTGGCTCGGGGGGCATGACGTCATAGTGTCCGTAGACGAGGATCGTGGGCTTGGAAGGATCCTTCTCATAGTGCCCGAAGACGATGGGGTTACCTGCCGTCTGGTAGATCTCTACGGTCTGTACGCCGAGCTTCTTGAGGTGGTCACGCCAGTACTCTGCACAGCGCTGCATGTCGGGCTTGTGCTCGCTCTTGGCGCTGACCGATGGGATACGGATGAGCTCGAAGAGGTCCTCGAGGAAGCGAGCTTCGTGCTCGCGGATATAGTTCTTGATCTGGCTCATAATAGGTATGGGTCCAAGGGGTGAATGTATTTGTATGGGATAGGGCAAAGGCGTGGGAGGGCTCCCGCTTTGCCCTAATAAAGGTAGGAAAAAACTCTGTCTTGTCTCCGCTACGCCTTGCTTTTCTTCGCCTTGCGTGGGGCTTTGCGGAAGTGGATATCCTCGAGCGTGAAGTAGCGCTTCGAGGGACGCAGGTGCACCTTGACCTCCTCGATGTGGACGGTGGGGTTGAACTTCTCGCCCTCTTCTACGGCGCGGCACTTGAAGGTGGGCATGAGGTGTCCCAGCCGACCATAGTCGACGATGGCGCCCTCCGAGACGAGGTCGCGCGCGGTGTCTGCAGCGAGGTTGAGGACGCTCTGCACCTCCATGTAGTTGAGGGTAGTGTTGCGGGCGACGAGCGAGCAGAAGCGCTCGAAGTCCACCTGGTACCGGCCCGTGAGTCGTGCGACTTGCATGCTTTTACCACGGTGCTTGCCGAAGGTGACTTTCCTCTGGTAGAGGACGTACTGAAGGGTTTTGCTTGTCATAGTACATTGTGTAGTTGGGCGAAGGAGCTGAAGTGCCTGAGATAAGGTACTTGACTTCGCGAGGTTTGTTCCTTGAGCAAAGGTAGTTACTATCGTTAGAATGCGAAATCTCTTTCGGTTAAGTTCGGTGTTTTTATCGCTTGGGCTTGCAGATTAATACGTATTAATCTGCAAATTAATACGTATAAAATACCGACTTAATACGTATTAATTCCCGAGTTTATACGTATAAATCTTTGCCTTCATTCGGTTAATCTTCCAGCTACTACCGCTTGAATGGCGGCGAACCTAAGGTAGTTCGCTCACGAAACTTCTTTGCATTCGTCGTCAGGCTCTACTATTTTGCCCGCCGAGCACCTCTACTTCCTTCGCCGACCTCCTCTCCTTTGCTCTCGAAGCTCTGCTCCTTCCTACGCTAAGTAGCTTGCCTTCCCCTCGATAACGCACTTTCCTTCCGAGAGCTGTGAGCGGTAAATACGCTACCTTTACTGCGCTGGGCGAAGGTGTTTGCCTTGCCCCGTCTTTACTACGAATAATCACTTTGCAGGCAAATAAATCATGCTAAAAGAACGTCTAATCATCGCCCTCTGCGCCCTCGGACTCTTCTCCTGCCAAGGCGGGGGGAAGCAGCAGGCCGAAGAGACTTCATCGCACGCCGCTCCCCCCGTCTATCTCGGGACGGTGCCCTGTGACGACTGCGAGGGCATCGAGCTTTCCATCACTCTCGATGACTCCATACACGCTACCTATATGGGCGAATATGCTGGGTATGTGCGCGACATCAGGAAGGTGACCTATACCGTGAAGGATAGCATCTTGATGTTTAACACCCCCGACATTCCGGAGCTCTTTGCCCTCGGTGATGGGACCCTGACCATCCTCGATGTCAATGGAAATAAGATCGAGGGAGATCAGTCCTCTCGCTATATCTTGCGTAAGCGCCAGCCCTACAACTTCCTTGGCAGGTATACTTTTGCTTCCCCCCAAGAAGGCGACAGCTCCCATCGCACGCTCATGATATTCCACGAAGAAGATAAGTACCTGATCTCCATCTCTGGCTCTCAGCTGCTGGGCAAGGAGCATAGTGACCTGGCCGAGCTGGGGACGCTTCGCCGTGACACGATCTTCGTCCCACTGGGTGAGCCCTCCGAGGGTGTCACGATGTGTATCGCACCCAGCCACGATCAGCTGGGCGTCACGGTCTTCACGAAGAAGGATGGTGAGATCCCCTCTCGGGTGGCGTACCGCGATGGTCGAGTCCCTATGCCCGAGACCTACTACAAGTCCTCGATCACGAAGAATAGCATCGGGGATATCACGAGCGAGATGACACTCGAGGATATCCTCAAGCGTGTGCCTACTGCCCAGATTGAGCTGAAGGAGGAGCAGGGAGAGTTCGCCGATGACAAGTACGACGTCTATACGATCTATACACGCTACTTCGAGCCCCTCCTCAGCATCAGCCCGAAGAAGCGCGCAGATATGAAGCTGCGAGTAAATCGCGTGATCGTCCTCAATCCGCT
>ERZ772928.1345-NODE-1345-length-10724-cov-3.341269_pt1 | contig 10724 bp, 5 predicted proteins | sample MGYA00511686_ERZ772928 | MGnify/ENA primary metagenome ERZ772928 (study PRJEB29015, sample SAMEA2738063) | human oral metagenome | biome: human oral; feature: human-associated habitat; material: saliva | place: China | collected 2219 ... | reverse complement strand
AACCCTCTTTTGAGAGTGCGGCTACCATTGGTTGTAACCCCGTAGAGGGAAAGAGTGGTATCTCGAGTAACCGGGAGGGTACTTAGGTCTGGAGGAGCAGTTAGAGTATTCGGATCTATCCCCCTAGCATCGTACTTATTATATGCAAAAGAGGCAATACGGGCCATTTGGCGATATCCATTGCGCATATCCTCTCTAAAAGCAGTAACAGAGAGAAGATAACCGGCATAAGAGGCATCTAAACGGAGTTCCATTTTCAGGTTACGAGGAGCCTCTAAAGCGTAGTTAGCAGGATCTAGGGGATAAGTGCGGAAATGTATCCTCCGAAACTTCTCTTCTGCGGCATAATAGTTGAGTTCGACAATGTCGTAGTAGTCGGGAGCAGGATAAAGGTAAGCAGAGGAGGGGAGCATAGAGAGCTGACCTAAACCTACATTCAGCCCCACAGTGAAAGGTTTTTCCGAAGACAAGAATTTTTGTTCGTAACGTACATTGATCCGGGGATCGAGATAAGGCTTCCATGCCACAGCATAAGCCCTCGGTGCGGACATCACCTGCAAACGCCCTCCCACTACAGCCTCCAACGAGGCACGTTCTCCCAAGCTCCATCGCCCCTTATCCTCTACAAACAGAGCTATCTTATGCTCAGAAGGGACTAAGGAGAAAGGACGTAAACGTGTAGGGAGCCCTAGATCAATCGGACGAGTCACATCGTAAACAGAACCTCTCCCATAGTTTTTTGAGAATGAGTATTCAGTTCCTACGGACACCTGATTACCCCTCCAAGAAGCAAAGCGAAGTACAGACTTTAGAAAAGCCGTTACAGGCCGCCCCTCTACTTTGACACTAGCTAAGTAACTATTGGGAGCAAAAAAAGCATCACTCTCTCCCTCTAGCACCTTAGTCAGCGGGTTAATGCGCACCGTAGAGACATAGCGCTGCTCTCGAACCTCGTCTCTTTGGGCGGCGAGACTATAGTGCACATCAATCTGATTGATTAAGCGCATAGACTGCCTAGCTTTAAGACTAAGTTCTCCGGAGAGAGCAAAGCGGTTATTACTGCTAAAGAACTTGTCTTGCTCATTTTTTTGCTGCTCGGGGTCTACCTTTTCATTGTCAAAAGTACCTCCATAGTCTAGGGTTTGCATCCAAGACCCCTGGTAATTGGGAGACTCTAACTCATGGACATAACGAGCCGAAAAGGTAAGACGACGAAAGTTCTCAAAACTATTGATTGGAGAAATCTTGCTATCGAGATAATCTGCCGATAGATTAAGTACACTTCTTTGTTCTCGCCATTGAAAACCCGACCCCAGGTATATGAGTTTGCTCTTCGGGTCTGATTTGATACGCACCTTAGGCGGAGTTGCTTTCATTTTACGCCGAATACGAACAAGCCCCGAAACTAGGTTGCCATGCTCTACAGAAGGAATACCCCTCAAGACTTCCACCTCCTCTATATCATCGGTGGAGATTCCGCGCATATCCACACCCGAGCCAATATTAAACACTCCTCCCGAACGGCGTTGGTTATCGGCACCCCATACACTATTGGAATAACTCTGCATATTAGCATCGGTATTAAGAGGAACTCCATCAATCTCAAAGGCAGTGCCTATTGAGGAAGTACGGTAGTTCCCTGATATTGGAGCCTCTGCCTCTCGCAATCGAATCGTATTCCTCTCTGCAAGGTGAGGCGAAGACGTCATCCCTCCGGGAAGCAAAGCTAGAAGATCTGAAAAGGTAGAAGGTTGTAACAAATTAATCGATTGACGACCGATAATTCCGGCGGTGGTAGGCTTAAAAGACTCGCGTGCTGTAACAACGACTTCTCCTAACTCGGTTGCAGGCTGTAGTGCCACAGTAATTTGCATCTCGCGCTCTACCTCAATTTTTTGCCTATACTCCTTATAACCAACATAACGCACCTGCAGGAGCCCCGTACTCCCCCGAGGTATGCCTTTAAGGTGTGCTACGCCTTCTTTGTTGGCAGTAGCTCCCAATAAACGCTGATCATACCGAAATCCGACAGAAGCCTCCGGAATACTTTCTCTACTGCTTGCATCAATTACTTTTACGTGCAAAACAAACGTCCCTCCCTCTTGCGCCCTAAGAAGCAAAATAGAACCGAGAGAGAGAAGAAAGAAATATATGATACGACTGATACGCAAGGATATAAACAAATCTATCTGTACTAACGGATAATATGCTAGAATATTCGCTGCAAAATTACTTTCAACAAGAAAATAGAAAGATATTTTTAGACCCCCAGTTATAGGTATTTATCCCCTGACTTATCTTCCCACTTCTTGGTATCTTACCCTTAGTACATCTTTCCTAAAAAGCTAAAAGAAAAGGGTATATCCCCTTTTTAATCCTAAGCAATCAAACAGGGTTTATTCGAACTTTGAATCACAATTCTTGCGAGGTTTGTTGGCAGAGTGGTTACTCTCTTGTATCTTTGTTCACAGATAAACAGGTAAACTCTAGTTGGAAATGGGAGGAACTCAAAGAAAGAAAGCACGTAACCTAGTCACTTGGGTTGTACTGGCTCTAGCGGTACTCATTGTGGTAGCAGCCATCATATTGCTAACCAAAGTGTCGGGCGATATGACCCAATACGTTTTTATGGGAGCAGGGCTACTCATCCTCAATTTGCTGTTCGTGCTCTACTTTACACGCCGCAACTTCCGAAAATAAGACGGCTATACATCCCCCTCAAAGGAGATCTAGACCTTTTCTCCACCTAGGGGAAACGCGAAAAATTCCGTCCGATATTGAGGGCACCCTCCTCTATTAAATACTTTGTTGTAGTCCTAGAATAAAAAAGCTATAGGGCAGGAGTTTTTTGCTGTTTCACACACATGGGAACCTCTCTAGCTCCCTCCGCAAAACAAAATCACTTAGATAGTACTATTTTAGCTACCTTTGTAGTAAGAAAATAAGGAATATAAGAAGTATCGTAAATCAAAATGGAGATTGTAAAGATTACGGGTCGTGAGATATTGGATTCTCGCGGCAACCCTACAGTAGAAGTAGAAGTAGTACTCAATAGTGGATTCACCGGGCGTGCAGCCGTTCCTAGCGGAGCCTCTACGGGAGAACACGAAGCAATTGAATTGCGCGACGGCGACAAGAATCGCTACGGTGGCAAGGGAGTACTAAAGGCAGTACAGAATGTAAACGAAATCATTGCCCCTGCCCTCTTTGGTATGTCGGCTCTTGAGCAACGCGCCATTGACCAAAAGCTCATCGAATTGGATGGTACGCCCACCAAGTCGAACCTCGGAGCTAATGCCATGCTCGGAGTATCTCTCGCTGTAGCAAAGGCTGCTGCTGCCGAGCTAGACATTCCTCTCTATCGCTACATCGGGGGAACCAACACCTATGTATTGCCCATCCCTATGATGAATATCATCAACGGAGGGTCGCATAGCGATGCCCCTATTGCTTTCCAAGAGTTCATGATTCGCCCCGTGGGAGCCTGCTGCTTCCGAGAAGGACTTCGCATGGGTGCCGAAGTGTTCCATGCCCTCAAAAAAGTACTCAAGGCTCGTGGTCTTAGTACAGCCGTAGGAGACGAAGGTGGCTTTGCTCCCGCACTCAATGGTACAGAAGACGCTCTTAATAGCATTCTCGAGGCTATCCGCGCTGCAGGTTATGAACCAGGGAAGGATGTTACCATTGCCCTAGACTGCGCTTCGAGTGAGTTCTTCAAAGAGGGTGTATATGACTACACTAAGTTCGAAGGAGCCAATGGAGCTAAACGTACTCCGGAGGAGCAAGTAGCCTACCTCAAGGGGCTTACTGAGCAATTCCCCATCGACTCCATCGAAGATGGTATGGCAGAAAACGACTGGGAAGGCTGGCGTAAACTTACAGAGGCTATCGGCTCTAAGTGCCAACTTGTAGGCGACGACCTCTTTGTTACAAACGTGGACTTCCTACGCAAGGGTATCGCAGAAGGCTGCGCCAATTCGATCCTGATCAAGGTAAATCAGATTGGTACTCTCACCGAAACTCTCGATGCTATTGACATGGCTCACCGCCACGGCTATACCTCGGTAACGTCTCACCGCTCGGGAGAAACGGAAGATACCACTATTGCCGACATTGCCGTTGCCACCAACTCCGGGCAAATCAAAACCGGTTCGCTCAGCCGTACCGACCGCATTGCCAAGTACAATCAGCTCCTCCGTATTGAAGAAGAACTCGGAGAGCGTGCCGTATATGGCTACAAGCGCATTCGCTAAACTTCCCTCCTAGGAAAGTGAGGGGTCATCCCCTTCTTACCGAAGAGGCCACACACTAGAGGCAGAAGCCTCTGCAACTTAAAGCACTAGTCTTGCTGTAATGCAATGGGCTAGTGCTTTTTGGGTATAGGGAGTAAAAAGAACCCTCAAAATACCTATTTAGAGGTATTTTATCGGCGTATTTAACATTGTAACTTTGCAGCCGATTATTTGGTATAGGCCAAATTCATCTCCAGAATTGGAATAAACTACAGAAAATAGAAGAATGAAAAGATTCGCAATTTCGCTACTGTGTCTATTGATCACGGTAGCCGGGGTCAATGCAGCACCCCCGGAAAAAAAACGTCCTGTACCTACCGATGCCAACATCATAGGCCATGTGGTAGATGCTGTAACCCAAGAGCATATACCAGGTATTACCATCCAAATCAAAGGCACGAACTTTGGGACGAGTACCGATGCTACGGGGCACTATTTCCTGCGCAATGTAAAGCCGGGCAAACTCACTCTTATCATGCGTGGCGTTGGCTACCTAAGCCAAGAGAAAACCGTGGTAGTAGAAAAGAATAAGGTGACGGAGGTAAACTTTGAAGCCTACGAAGATGCCGTAAACATCGACGAGGTAGTGGTAACAGCCAACCGCCAAGCCACACTGCGCCGCCTAGCTCCTACTATTGTAAATGTAGTGGGCGAAGAGGTATTTAGCCGCGTCAATGCCAACAACCTCGCACAAGGGATTATTTTCCAACCCGGGGTACGTGTAGAAAACAACTGCCAAAACTGTGGCTTTAACCAAGTACGTATCAATGGGCTTGATGGGCGTTATACCCAAATTCTTATCGACAGCCGTCCTATCTTTAGTGCCCTAGCCGGCGTGTATGGTATCGAGCAAATCCCTACCAACATGATCGATCGCGTAGAAGTAGTACGCGGTGGGGGATCTGCCCTCTTTGGCTCCTCGGCTATTGGCGGTGTGGTTAATATCATTACCAAAGAGCCTGTGGGTAATAGTTTTTCTTTTGGAGAGAGCCTCACCTTTACGGGCATGAAAAACCCCGATAACAACATCAGCATGAATGCCTCCCTCGTAAGCGACGACAACCGAGCAGGTGCCATGATTTTTGGTCAAACCCGCTACCGCCAAGAATGGGATGCCAATAATGATGGGTATAGTGAGCTCGGACGCCTCAACAGCCGCTCTCTAGGTACTCGCGCTTTCCTCCGTACCACAGACTATACCAAGCTAACGGCAGAGTTCCACACGATACAAGAGTTCCGTCGCGGGGGTGATCATATCGACTGGCCGGACCACGTTGCTTCTATCTCGGAGCACGTAGATCACAGCATTTTCAGCTCCAACGCCAAGTTTGATGCCTTCTCTAGCGACTACAAACACCACCTTCTTACCTACATTTCCGGTCAAATTGTAAACCGAAAAAGCTATTATGGGGGCATTGGTGAGTTAGAAGACGATAAAGGGAATCGCCTCGGCCGTTTAGGATTCCCCATCCCCCCCGAGATGTATGGCATTAACTATGGTGTATCCAAAGGCAATACCTATATGGGAGGCTTGCAGTATAGCTACGACTTTGATCGCCTTCTCTTCATGCCGGCTCAGGTGCTTATCGGTGCAGAGTACGTCTACGACCACCTAAGCGATGTAATGCCCCTCCGCAACTGGCTCGCAGAAAAAGACAGCAAGGGCAACCTAATTGAGCTATTCCCAAAGATTGATCAGAAAATCAACAACTGGAGCCAACTTGCTCAGATTGAGTGGAAAAACGATATGTTTAGCATCCTTTTGGGAGCTCGCCTCGACGAGAACTCGGCTGTAGGTAAGCCTATCTTTAGCCCCCGTGCTACGCTGCGTTACAACCCGACTAAGAATGTGAACTTCCGCCTCTCCTATGCCAAGGGATTCCGTGCTCCTCAGGTGTTTGACGAAGACCTGCACGTGGGAGTTGTTAATGGAGAAGTGCAAAAGGTGTACAATACCCCCGACCTACGCCCCGAGACCAGCCACTCTATCAATGCAAGTGCTGACCTCTATGCACAATGGGGCCCCGTAAAAGCCAACCTCCTTGTAGAGGGATTCTACAATAAGCTACAAGACGTATTTGTAACAAAGCTCAAAAAGATTGAGCATGGTATCATGATGTACGATCGTAAGAATGGAGAGGGAGCTACTGTGTATGGTGCTAACCTAGAAGGGAAACTAACATGGAGCATACTGCAGCTACAAGGCGGGCTCACACTTACAAAGAATCGCTACGACAAACCCGAAGAATGGGGGCAACGCGCAGACTTCGACGATAAGGGATTCCCTCTTATCTTCGACACAACAGATGAGCTCGGTAACCCCATTAAAGCCGTGAATAAGAAGCAAGAGAGCAACATTATCACTAGAACTCCCTCAGCTTATGGCTACTTCACGCTGGGTATTACCCCTGTCAAAAACTTCGATATAGCTCTCACGGGTACTATTACAGGCCCCATGTACGTACCCCACGCTATCAAATATGGTAGCACACAGCAGCCTAACTCCGGCTATCCCGAGGGCTTTGACGAAGAAGCCCTTCAGAACTATCTCGTTGCCGGGGGACTAGAAAAAGATACAGAAATCCGTATAGACGAACTCAAGAAGACCCCCACATTTTTCGACATGGGCTTCAAGCTCTCTTACGACTTTGACTTCTTCTCCAGCACCTGTCTCCAGATCTATGCGGGTATGAACAACCTACTCAATGCCATGCAATCTGACTACGATAAGGGTGCAGATCGCGACTCGGGCTATATATATGGCCCCACAATGCCTCGCTCCGCTTTCCTCGGTATGAAACTAAGTTTCTAAGTGGGTAGAGAAATCCTCTAAAGAGAGACTCCTAGAAAAGCCTCTCCACAACTATCCTAAGAGCCCTTGCAGTACACTCCCTTTGTAGTGCTGCAAGGGTTCTTTTTCGTCCTCTTTATAAAAGCATATTAACCTAGAAAACCCTGACAAATCCCCATTAGTAGGTAGTCAAGAGGCATAGTATTTTGCGATTTGTGCGGTAACTTTGCTCTATGAAGTTGTCTGATGTAAAAACAGGGAAAACAGTCCTTATCCAGAGGGTTGGAGGGCGTGGAGCATTCCGTAAAAGGATACTCGAAATGGGATTTATTGCAGGGAAACGCGTGACGGTTGTACAGAACGCCCCCCTAAAAGACCCTGTGTATTACCGCATTATGGACTACAATGTTTCCCTCAGAAGGCAGGATGCTGCTCTCATTGATGTGGAAGTAGTAGAAGCAGTAGACGAGCAAGCAACAGAGGGAGAACCTCTTCTTGATGCCTCTGTCAACGAAAGTCAAGACAACCCAATACCTACTAATAACGACTCCCAGACTCATTCTTCCGCCCCCTCCAGCTCTCGACGCAAAAAACTGCGAGTGGCTCTTGTGGGCAATCCCAACTGCGGCAAGACCTCACTTTTCAATCTTGCCAGTGGTGCCCATGAGCATGTAGGCAACTACAGCGGAGTAACGGTGGATGCCAAAGAGGCACACTTCGACCACGGCGACTACCGCATTGAGATCGTAGACCTCCCCGGGAGCTATTCGCTATCGCCCTATAGCCCCGAAGAACTCTATATCCGTCAGTTCCTCTCCAACCCGGATACGCGTCCGGACATCGTCATAGACGTAGTAGACACCTGCAACCTAGAGCGAAATCTCTACCTAACCATGCAGATTAAGGAGATGAAGCTCCCCATGGTTGTAGCCCTCAATATGTTTGATGAGTTCGAGCAAAGCAAAAGCGAACTCAACATCAAACTCCTCTCTCAACTGCTTGATATTCCGATGGTGCCTACCGTTGGTCGTGTAGCCCGTGGGGTATCTGAGCTGTTTGATGCCGTGGTACATCTTGCAGAAAACCCCTCTACATCCGATCGAGACATCAAGATCCCTTACGGATCCATCCTAGAGCCTTCTATCGAAAGCCTTACGCAAAAAATCGAGGAGCATCTCCCCCTTGCCAAGCAACTCCCGGCTCGCTATATTGCAGTCAAACTCCTTGAAAAAGACCCAGAGACGGAGCAAACTACAGCCCATTTTGGGGAGAAGGGAGGCTTCATACTCTCGGCGGTACGCTACGAGCTGGAAAAGATGAAAACCAGTTTGGGAGAGCAGGATACGGAAACTCTTATAACTGACAGACGCTACGGTTACATAGCCGGAGCACTGCGAGAGACCTTACGTCCCCACAAAAGCATCGTACGTACCAAAACCGACCGTATAGACCGCTTGCTCATCAATCCTATTGCAGGATTTCCCATCTTCCTCGTCTTCATCTTCTTGATGTTTGAGTGCACCTTTATACTCGGAGCCTACCCTCAAAGTTGGATAGAGATACTCGTTCAGTATATCAGTGATGGAGTATCGAGTCTGCTCAGCGATGGCCCCCTAAAAGACCTCATTGTAGGGGGGATTATCAGCGGTGTAGGCGGAGTTATTGTATTCTTACCGCAAATCCTTATCCTCTATCTGTTCATCTCGGTAATGGAAGATACAGGATATATGGCGCGCGCCGCCTTTATGATGGATAAACTTATGCACAAGATGGGGCTACACGGCAAGTCGTTTATCCCCCTGATTATGGGCTTCGGATGTAACGTTCCGGCCATCATGTCGTCTCGGACCATAGAGAGCCGCCAAAGCCGACTCATCACCATCTTGGTAACTCCTCTGATGAGTTGCAATGCACGCCTACCGGTATATGTACTTCTAGCCGGAGCCTTTTTCCCTCGCCATGCAGGTATTGTCTTTTTTGGATTGTATCTATTGGGGATTATCCTTGCCGTATTGCTGGCACGATTGTTCCGCAAACTCTTTTTCAAACAAGAGGATATTCCATTTGTAATGGAGCTCCCCCCCTACCGTATCCCCACCTACAAATCTGTACTTATCCACGTCTGGGACAAGGCAAAAGAGTACCTACAAAAGATGGGAACCATCATCTTGGTAGCCTCCGTTATTATATGGTTTTTGGGATACTTCCCACGTGCCGAAGTCGAAAAGCGCACAGAAGCTCGCATTACCGAAGTGCTAAACAATGCTGAAGTTCACTCCGCTAAGGAGAGAGAAGAAATCATTGATTCAATCCGTCTTGTAGGCCACACCGAGCAACAAGAAGGCTCTATTTTGGGACAGATGGGTAAGGCCATAGAGCCTGCACTAGCGCCCCTCGGTTTCGATTGGAAGATGAGTATTGCCCTTCTATCGGGGTTACCGGCCAAAGAGGTAGTTGTAGGTGCAATGGGAGTTATCTATACGGGCAATAGCGATGATAGCGACGAGGCTTCCGTACAGTTATCTGAGCGCATCAAACAGGAAGTGCGCCCTGATGGTACACATGCGTTTACCCCACTTATCGCCCTTTCGTTCATGGTATTTGTTCTACTCTACTTCCCCTGTATCGCTACAGTAACAGCGGTAGGGCGTGAGGCAGGGAGCTATAAATGGAGTCTTTTTGTGATGGTGTATACGTGCCTCCTCGCATGGGTAACCTCATTTTTGGTCTACCAGATTGGCTCTTGGTTAGGGTTCTAAAGGGATTTGTGGTAAGAAGATAAAGCCCCTCTAAAGAGAATGACAATACAGCTGATACTCGTATACGTTATTGTAGCTATTGCCGTAGCTGCAGCTTTTCGCTTCCTATGGCGCATTTTCTCAGCGCGTCACAAACAAGACGGCACAAAGGGCTCTTCATCCTGCCCGGGGTGCTCGGGCTGCTGCCACACCCCACCCCCTCCCAAAAGGGCAAAGAAAGCCGAAGACAAAGACGCCTAGCCCTACAACCTCCGCTTCCAAAAGCCTCCCAATCAACAAAGAGAAGCAAAAAGGAGGTACCAGAAAAGGGTAGAACTAGATAAGGCGGAAGGGTTTTGAGTAAACGAGTTGCTCCCCTTTGAGAACTTCGATACGATAGGAGCCCTCTTTCCAATCAGCGACAAGACCGGGACTTAGTACAGTACGAACCCCCTCTCCAAGGAGCAATGTTTGCAATGGAATCTCTACAGATGCCATTAAGTAATGATCTTCCGCACGATACACATCACACCTTAGATCTATCGCAGCTTCCTCCAATTCTTTATACTCAATAGCAATCCAGAGACAATGATCTACCCGCGCTTTCGAAGAAAAATCGTTGGGTCTATCAGAGGTTTGACTTGTAGTTGCAACGCCAGCCCCCTTGATAATAATCGGCATATCTTGTGCCAGGCCTTCGAGTAAAGACCGCGCTTCGCGATGCTCTTGCTGCTCCCTCTGATACGAATAGGCAAGCTCCTGATTATCCTGCTCCAGCTTTTCGTTCCTCTTCGCAAGCATTTCTTTTTGGGAAGTTTGCTCTTTGGCATCTTGCTGTACTAAGCGCAAATTATATCCTAAGAAGAAGAATCCTCCCAAGCCGATGAGTACCAAAAGCACCAC
>ERZ772928.1342-NODE-1342-length-10755-cov-32.011963_pt1 | contig 10755 bp, 9 predicted proteins | sample MGYA00511686_ERZ772928 | MGnify/ENA primary metagenome ERZ772928 (study PRJEB29015, sample SAMEA2738063) | human oral metagenome | biome: human oral; feature: human-associated habitat; material: saliva | place: China | collected 2219 ... | reverse complement strand
GTAAGGGGAAACAGATGCACTCACTTCGTTTTCAATCTGTCTTTGATATTATCGGACCCGTCATGATTGGCCCATCAAGTAGCCATACTGCCGGTGCTGTTCGTATCGGAAAAATCGTCTCTTCCATCTTTGACGATACGCCGACAGAAGTCGAATTCCAATTATTTAATTCATTTGCTAAGACCTACCGTGGTCATGGAACTGACCTTGCTCTCGTCGCTGGTATTTTAGGTATGGATACGGACGATCCTGACATTCCAAATAGCCTCGAGATTGCCCATAAGCGTGGCATCAAGATTGTCTGGACCATTCAGAAAGACAGCAATGCTCCTCACCCTAACACCACTAAAATCACTGTGAAGAATGACCATAAGTCCATTAGTGTGACAGGGATTTCCATCGGGGGGGGAAATATCCAGGTCACGGAACTTAACGGCTTTGCCGTCTCTCTCAACATGAATACCCCGACCATCATCATCGTGCATCAGGATATTCCGGGTATGATTGCCCATGTCACAGAAGCCCTCTCTCGTTTTGATATCAACATCGCCCAGATGAATGTGACTCGGGAAAAAGCTGGAGAAAAAGCTATCATGATTATCGAAGTCGATAGTCGAAGTTGCGAAGAGGCGGTTGAAGAAATCCGAAAAATCCCTCATCTCCATAATGTCAATTTCTTTAAGTAGGAGGAAACATGTTTTATTCTATCAAAGAATTGGTCGAGCAGGCAGATCTAGACTTCCAAGGAAATGTCGCAGAACTCATGATTGCGACAGAATATGAACTGACCGGCCGATGCCGAGACGAAGTTCTCCTCCTCATGGAACGCAATCTAGGAGTCATGAAAGCCTCCGTTGAGCTCGGTCTTAGTGAAAACAAATCCCGCAGTGGCCTAACAGGTGGCGATGCGGCCAAGCTAGATCGCCATCTCAAAAGTGGCAAGGCCTTGTCAGACTTTACCATCCTATCGGCAGCCCGAAATGCCATCGCGGTTAACGAACACAACGCTAAAATGGGCTTGGTCTGCGCTACTCCAACCGCAGGAAGTGCCGGCTGTCTCCCAGCTGTTCTCACTGCAGCTATCCAAAAACTCGATCTCAGCCACGAAGAACAGCTGGATTTCCTCTTTGCTGCGGGTGCATTTGGATTGGTTATCGCAAACAACGCTTCTATCTCAGGTGCCGAAGGTGGCTGTCAGGCTGAAGTCGGCTCTGCCTCTGCCATGAGTGCCGCAGCCTTGACCTTGGCCGCAGGTGGAACGCCCTATCAGGCTAGCCAAGCCATCGCCTTTGTCATTAAAAATATGCTGGGTCTCATCTGTGACCCTGTGGCCGGCTTAGTTGAAGTTCCCTGTGTCAAACGAAATGCCATGGGAGCCAGCTTTGCCTTTATCGCGGCTGATATGGCCTTGGCTGGTATCGAGTCTAAGATTCCTGTCGATGAAGTTATCGATGCCATGTACCAAGTCGGATCCAGCCTCCCAACTGCTTTTCGTGAAACGGCTGAAGGTGGACTCGCAGCCACCCCGACTGGCCGTCGCCTACAAAAAGAAATCTTCGGAGAATAACCTTATCTAATAGGAGAAACTATGTCATCAATCTCAGCTATCTTTTTCGATCTAGACGGAACTCTCGTTGACAGTTCCATCGGGATCCATAATTCCTTTACTCATACCTTTGAACAACTGGGAGTTCCAAGCCCTGATGCCAAAACCATTCGTGGTTTCATGGGCCCGCCACTTGAAAGTAGTTTTGCGACCTGTCTTCCAAAAGAACAAATCTCAGAAGCTGTTCAAATCTACCGTTCTTACTATAAGAAAAAAGGGATTCATGAAGCAGAGCTTTTCCCCCGAATGACAGAACTGCTCCAAGAACTCTCGCAAACCTATCCTCTCTATATCACTACAACAAAGAATACTCCGACTGCTCATGATATGACTAAAAATCTGGGAATTCATCATTTCTTTGATGGCATTTACGGTTCTAGTCCTGAAACGCCACACAAGGCAGATGTCATCCGCTATGCCTTGCAGACGCATCAACTGCCCGCAGACCAAGTTCTCATCATTGGCGACACCAAGTTTGATATGATCGGAGCCCAAGAAACTGGCATTAAAAAGTTCGCTGTTACTTGGGGATTTGGAGAAGAAGCTGATTTACTCAGCTATCAACCTGACTGGATTGCCCATACCATTGACGATATCATTAGCCAGCTCTAACCATACAAAAATACTCCTAACACTAATGAACTAGGTTGAGGAGTATTTTTTTATATGTTGTTACTATCAGAAGGAATCAACTCCATGCTTAAGCAGTAATTTGATCCTGTTCTTCAGTATCTGCATCTTCATCCTTCTTACTTGGCCAAGCATGACAATAAGAGCAATCGGTCCAACGAGAGGAACCAAAGCAATGAAGATAAAGGCCCAGTGGAAACCAGCGTCTCGTAAGCGACGAACAGTCACGGCGATAGAAGGCAACATGAGAATAGCCGCTAAAAAGAAGTAAAAACCACTCATGGCTTGTAAGCTACGGAGTGCCTCCAAGTTATACGGACGAGTTGACACTACAGCATGATATTTCGTATAAGCAGGAAGACAGATTAATAAGTTTGTAAAGTAAATCCACCAGTACTCCGAACGAGTTGAACGACCAGTAAAGTTTACATAACCCTTCCAAAAGTTCTTATAAGCATTAAACATACAATAATCTCCTTTATTTTTTCTCCATAGAGTCTACCATATATCATCATGATTGACAAGTCCTGAAGCGATTATTTGCTGTGAAGCGACTCAGCCGTTTTTAACTAGACTAAAAATATCTTAATATTTTCGTACCATGTCTTCAAACTGAGAGTCTTCCTTATTCTCTTTATTTTTGTCACTATTTTTTATCACTTTTTCTCCAAAGCGTTGACTGGGCATAGCGAGCATAATTAGCAGTGTTAATGCACCAAAAGGGACACATACAATAAAGATATAGGCCCAATGGACACCCACATCCCGTAAGCGGCGTTAAGTAAAAACGCTCTCTTAAACACTGAACAAACCCAGAAATCAACATTTTAAGAAAAAGCAAAAAGCCCACTGTTGTAGGCTTCTTACAATATAAAGTCTTATCTTAAAGCATTTTGTTATCTTCCTATTGTAAGGTATACAAAAACAGGCCTAAGCCTGCTCTGTTTTTGCCCTGTTTCCTGCCAAAGTTAATACTTTATAAAGTAAGTAGAGAAAATACAAAGGGTAACAAAAAGGGGAATTAAATTGATGAGTTCAGTAAGCAAGTAAATTGCACCTGTCAAAGGTGCTTTTTATTTTACTTTTCTGTCTTAGCCCTAGATTGTTCTAAACGCTAAGTTTTACTAACTGTTTTGCCTTTCTGTAGTAAGGTGTTAGGAAATTGATAAATCCTTGCTTATCACTTGGGTCATATTCCTCTAAGAACATCATCAGCTCAAAATCATTGAGAGCGTCAAACATTTCAGGGTTTTCATTGTCCCAAGCCTCAGCAAAATCCTCATCTTCTCCAAAAAGGGAGTTAAACTTAAAGGAGAAATCCCAAAAATTATCAATCTGACCACTGACCGCTTGTTCTAGCATGTCTAATACTTGTTGACTATATTTCATAACACTAGACCTCTTTTCTTGAGTTCAGCCATGATAGCCTCTTCGTCTTCTTTTGAAAACGTGGTAAACCTCAAATGTGATAGCTCTTCGTCAGTCATTTCAGAAGGGATTAAGGGAGCAGGCTTTTTAAGATTCCAGCTGCTTACTTGTTTTAACGCTTCTTCCAAATTCATAGACTTTACTCCTCTCTTAAATTCATTTCTAAAACTATGCCACCCTTGTTTTCTTTCACACTAATTATATCATATTTAGAATTCCAAAGTAAAAAGGTCCCCGATAGACTAACCTACTACTTTGCTTTTCTTGTAAAATGTTGTATACTTAAGTAAACAAAGGAAGTAATCTTGTTCCCCTTGTCCACTATGTGGTCGGAATGATGGTTACTTCTTTTTGCACCCTTACTATCTCAATAGCCTTGTATTTAAAAGTTTTTTAGACTATAATTAGGTTAACGGATAGAGGTTTTCCATCTCCCCTTGAAACAGTTCATTCTGCGGTAGGAGGTGGGACACCTCTATTTTTATAATTGCTAACCTCAGATTATACTTGTACTGGAAATTTTTTTGAGTTATAATCAAGTTAAGGTAAAGGTGGTCTAACACCCATGAAGCAGTTTACTGTGGAGGTGGTGGGTCACCTTTATTTGATTTTAAAATCAATAAAATGTATAATTTAGTCAAGAAAGAAGCATGATTTTCCCGCCCAAAAAGCCTTAGAGCTGTGGGAGAGTCATGCTTCTTTTTACCTCTCAAAAGAGAACTACAATCTAAAAGTTAAATAGAAAAAATAATTCACGAAACGCAAATGTTATTAATTTTATAATTGTCTTAGCTTGTATATCAATATTTGGTTTAAATTCACTTAATAGTATTAACTTTCAGTTCTACCGTATGTTCCATCTGTATCAAATATATGCATGAGTTCTTCATCAGTTTGTGCTTGCGTTACTTTATCACGAATACCCATTTTAGACATATCAAGTCTCTTAAATCTTCTAACACCTGCTGCATCTTGCCCTTCTCGTATAAGTTCTATACGACCAACACCTGGATTTTGTCTTGCATATTCTGCCAATCCTTTTGCTTTTGGAAGGTTATCTTTATACTCAGGGTTATGAGGTTCTAATAAATCAATAATTAAACTATCATCGAAATTTTTATCTCTTCGAACAATTATAAAGTCAGGATACATTGGCTTTTTTTCCCCATTCAATTCATAAGGGATACAAAGTGCCCATGATGCTCTTGGTGAGTTTCTAATCCAACAAATAAAATCATCCCTCTCAAACTCCTCCCTAAGAACCGCTTCTTCCCAACTATTTAACTTAATAGTAGTATATCCGTTATCATTAACAAACAAATGATTGCTATATTTTTTACCTTCTTCATTTATAGAAACAGTTATGGTCTCTGGAAGACGAAAATTATGTTTACTTACTACATCTCCATCAGAGACTATACGTTCATATTGCCTACGTAATTTTTCATTAAGTTTTGGAATATGCCTACGCCAAATATCATTTAATTTATGAAATGTTTCTTTAGCATATACGTTTAAATTTGTGATACAATCACTATCTGTTGCAAAAAGAATTACGTCTATTTTGAGGTTATTAATATGGTCCTTTTTAAAGTATGTATTAAGATAAATATTTCCAATCCCCTCATTACCTAGTCTTGCTTCTGCCAATCTAAATTGACGATCTATATCAATATCAGTCGATATAAAAGAACTAGTAAATAAATTAGATTCATTTTCAACTACTTCTCCAAACGCATCAAAAATTTGTGTACCAAGTTTAAATTCTCTTGCTTCCTCTAAAAGACTATCATAGATCCCTTCTTTTTGTAAATTTTCGATATACAAACGAATTTTATTAATAATTTCATTTTGAATAGTTTCAGTTGCTTTTTTATCAAGTCCTGATTGTACTAATAATCTTCCTATACTATATAGAGATTTCAAATAGTCGTTAATTCGTACGTTTCGAACATTGTACGTCAGTAAACCAGATTCATTAATCTCTTTAACAATAGCTTCGCGGTCAAAATCTAAATCAACTTCATATTTTTCTGTACTTTCATTGTCAGATGGTGAATATTCATGTGCTAATGTTGTTTTCTCCCGCGAATCAATCCTATTGACATCATTATTAAAGTTAGTATTTATATTGATGTTATTCGACCTAGTTGACTCTAATTGACTTTGCTCTTTACCATTTCCTACAATCAAAGTACCAGTTGCTTTAGTAATTGAATCGTCAACATTATCAAAGACGGTCATTTGACCATCAGGAATCTCATCTTGCTCATTCATTCCAGATTTTGGACGTACAGTAAGTGTAACCAAATTTCTATTACTTATATTTTCACCTGTAATATCAGTCGGAATATTTCCACCTTCTGTTGCTTGCAAATCTTCAATGACATTATTCACCGATACTTTATCAAAATAGGGTAGGTAAAGATGAACATCATTTAGTGTATCATCAACCTGTATATGCATTTGCATTGGAGTTCTCACCATTCGACCTAAAAGTTGCGCTATATAAGTAGAATCCTTTGCTGATCTGAAACTCATCATGGTTTCAGCTCTCGGGCAATCCCATCCCGTCGATAAATTCTCTTTAAAGAAGACAACTTTAATCTTCTTATCATCTGAAATACGAGAAGGCTCTATAAATGAGACTTCTAGTCCAGCAATAGTTAATGTTGATTCTGTTTGCCCAAAAGTATGAACAACTTCTCCTCTTAAAAATTTTATTCCAGTTCTATCTTGTATATTTTTTAAACAAGTATCTAAATCTGTCTTAGAAATACATTCGCTATTCCCATTTTCAACTTGCACGACAAATATCGGGTTGACCTGTGCATAATGTTGCTCATAACAATATTGGTACCAATGATCACATTTAGTTTTCCAATCATCAGTTGCCGCTTGTAATACAGCCATATCCTTACTTACAGAGGACTCTTCTGAATAAGAAATGACAATTCTATCTTTCAAGAGGCCAGAGGCCCGAACTTCATCAGCAGTTATGAGTACATTATGAATAGTAGAAGTTGTCCCTTTTACTAAGTTATTAAATCTTTCTATTGTTGCTGACATGCCAATTACAAGTGGCATTGGATCAATTCCATCACTCTCACTTCCTTTGAGGAATTTTTGCATGATAGTAGTAGCTTTGCCAGCTTCTACTCCTTGCATTCCTCGGTGAGCTTCATCAATAATAAAATAAAGTTGATTTACTTTCTTGTTAATAGTATTTTGTAATGTTTCCCAGATAGTATACTGACGCTTATCACTTTTTTTGGTTAAATTGCTACTTCTAGATAGTTTTTGTGTATTTAGGAAATAAATATGACCATCTTCCAATACTTCATTATCAAAATCCTCGTCAGTAATAGTAACTGTAGTTCCTATTGCAATTCTATCAGCTTTTATGTCAATTTTTAATTTTGATTGTTCATTCAAGTCTGGTGAGTCAGATAGCCAAACAAATATAGCCCCAGGTTGATCTACATATATTCCATTTCCACAATAAATATCCTCTATTAATGCAGCCATAACTATCGTTTTCCCTGCTCCTGTTGGAGCAGTAAAAGATATTACTTGAGGAGTATGAGTTCTTTGATATGAGCCTCTAGCTTCTTCAACACTCATACGTAGATTATTAAGTGCTTTCTGTTGAAACGAGAACAAATTTAATTTCATTTATTTACCTGCCTGTATTAATTCGAAAATTGTCAAGATAGTCTTTATACAATTGATACGTTGTTTTTACCTTAAGTTGTAAGGACATCTCCCTATATCCAGTATCAGAGTCTGTTACGATAAAGACAGTTTGTATATTTATATCTGTATTTACTTTATCAACAAAATATGAAAATTGCTTTTCATCAATAAGTACTGCAAAGCCATTCTTAGATAGGATTAACATTGATGGAAGCGATTTTTCAATCAATGCAGGACAAGCACCTATACAACCTGTCTTCATCCATAGCACTGGTAGTAATTCACTAAATTGTCTCCCCAATGCCACAGAATCTTTATCCAAAAAACCAAGTTTTAGATATGCGACATTGGACTCAAAACCATTGGAATATTCAAGTTCACTTCCCAAATATGAACCTTGTAAAGGCTCCCCATTTATGTTGGTTCCTTGAATTGAGCAAACTGTCCTTGGCCATGTTACATGTTGAGCTATACCAAGTTTTTCCCATTCAATATCACCTGGCTTAAATCCACTATTCGTCAATTTTTTCGCTTCTGATTCTGATACTTCATTGTTTGTAACTAAAATACAGCGACGGTTCCCTCCATCTATAGAATTAAGTAAATTAATCGCATGTAAAGTCGTACCAGATCCCGCAAAGAAATCAAGAATTAGTGCATTAGGTTTTTTTGCAGTGAAAAAACGTATTGCATCTAATGTAGAGTACAAAGATTTTGGATAGGTGAAACGTTTATCACCTAATATTTGTTGAATGAGAGTAGAACCATTCTCACTTGCACTATGAGAAGATTGATTCCATACAGACATTGGTCTAATCTCATTGGTCTTGCCTAAGATCACAGCACCTTCACTATCCATGCCAGAAACACTGATTTTTCCATCCTCAATTTTTTTTAATATTCCTCTCGAAAGATAAGAAATTGATCTTTTTTGTGTTTTGGGATTATATTTACCAAATTTCACATAACCTTTCTGCATTCTTTCTTTTAAAGTTTCCTGAGATAATTGCCATGTTCTCTCATCATTTTTTTTCCCTAATGGGAAAATTGCATATGTGCCTTCCGGAGGGGTCACATCACTTCTTTTCTTATCGAGCGTTAATGATTCCCCAGTAGAATGAAATTTATGATCTTTTTTATTAAAGAAAATTGGATAAAAAAGAGTTGGCGACTCATGTCTTCTACTATTTGATCCCGATCTTTGTAAACTTGCCCATCTAACTTCTATTGGTTTATCAAGGGTTTTATTAAGCATATCTTGATTATTAGGGACTACTTTAGAATCTTTTATATATACAAAGAAAATATATTCTTCAACACGGGAAAATCCAAAATCTCTTGCAACCCCTTTTGGATTTATAACATCCGTCACCATTTGTATTTTAGACCCTGAAAATATTTCTTCAAGTAAACATCCCAAGTGTAAATACTCTTTCTCATCAATAGTTACAATTAATACAGAATCTTTAGGATTAAGCAATTGTTTTGCTAACTTTAAACGTTTCTCCATCATAGAAAGCCACTTACTATGACGATAAGAATCTTTGCTATCTACATAATCATTATTATATTTCCAGTCTTTTGCTCCTGTATTATATGGCGGATCAATATATATACAATCAACTTTCCCGGCATATAAATATCTTAACAACTGAAGTGCATGGTAATTGTCTGCTTCAATAAGAGTGTGCCACAAACTACTGTCGGGAGCATTCTCTATTACATCGATAGGCCTTAAATAAGGGTATATTGAATCTCCGAATTCTGCAATACAAGTTAATTCTTTAACTTTTAACTCTCGGTTCTCTTTTGTTACTAAATTTATACATTCTGCTATATTATCTTTGATATTTTTTACTACATAAATATCTGTAATTTTTTTATTATTTAATGCTACTTTTTTCCCAACTTCAATTGAAATATCATGTAGTGGTGTACACTCAGGCATGTGATCTTCAAATACAAGACCAAATTTTTTTTGTTTTGAAAGTTTATAAACTTCTTCATTTATTTTTTGTCTAAGATCAATATCTTGTATTTGGTCAATTAAATCTTTTAAAGCAGCCATATTTTCTCACATTCTTTTTAAATTTATTTCTATTATATCATGGAATGCCAAATAAAACGTTTCTAATTATAAACTTTAAATATCGAGCCTTATTGACAAAGATAAAGTATTCCTTTTAATTAATACATTAGTCATACATCACATTAATAGTAATTGTAGTTCTGCTTTTCTTCTCGCATCTTGTTCTGAAAACTTTGTACTATCCCAAGCATAAGCAATTGATTTCCTTTAATATAAATCAACCAAATTATTAAATTATCGATACATTCTTTAAGCTCTGTCCATTTGTTCTGATCAAGTAAATCAGGTAGTTCTTGACTAGAAACAAACCCATGATTAACAATACGATCTTGGATTTGAGTCTTTAAAGGCGGACTATATTGATTGAACTCTTCAATTAATTGTTCTTTTTTATTATGAAATAGATTATGTATTGAAGTATTTTGTTGTCCTTCATACTCTTCAATTGCTTGTCTAATTTTGTCTTTTTCATTTAGGAAATACAATCGTAGTGAATCTAACCAACGAAAATAAAGGGCTTGCTTTGAAACCTCTAAACTTTCTTGTTCTCCTAAAAACTATCACAACTGTAGTAAATTTTAGATAATAAAGCAATATCCGGCATTAACACTACGGCAGAAAAAATATTTGCATCACATGCTAGCAAACTTTCCTGATTGTCGACAGATTCCGTAAAACATGTACCGTTATGGTTAAGAACAAAATAACCTAGTTCATAGCATAGGGTGAAATTTCGCTTCACAATGAAATTATCCTTTTCATAGGAAAAACTAATACCGAATTCATCGATAATGGTTAATCCTTCAATCTTATGATTTGAAAAGTAGTGCCCAATCACTTTAATCTTATATTTCTGAATACAGTGCTGAAAGGAGGGAAAGATGAGTTTCATTGCACAGGGATTTTGATTCAAGAAAGACTATAACTATCTTAGATAGGCGAACACAAGTGACGATTTGCAATCACTTTCTGCGCTATTCCAGACAGGTCCGAAACCAAGTCAAAGTCATCAAGCGAAATGCTTTTGGCTTTCGAAATTTTGACAATTTTAAAACTAGAATTTTCCTCGCTTTGAATATCAAAAAGGAGAGAACCAATTCGGTCCTCTCTAGGGTATAACTTTTCGTTAACCCATTACAGTTGACAAAGAGCCTTTTTTCTTATCCTCCTTCACGACTAGGAGGTATTCTATTTTTTAAGACAAAGCAAAAAGCCCACTGTTGTAGGCTTCTTACAATATAAAGTCTTATCTTAAAGCATTTTGTTGTAGAATTCAACGACAAGTGCTTCGTTGATTTCTGGGTTG
>ERZ772928.1341-NODE-1341-length-10759-cov-2.526626_pt1 | contig 10759 bp, 10 predicted proteins | sample MGYA00511686_ERZ772928 | MGnify/ENA primary metagenome ERZ772928 (study PRJEB29015, sample SAMEA2738063) | human oral metagenome | biome: human oral; feature: human-associated habitat; material: saliva | place: China | collected 2219 ... | reverse complement strand
GCCAGCTTCCTCGTATTTAATTCCTGAACGCTCAAGAACGCCCTGAAGGATATACTGAATAGTATCTATATCAAATATGGACGTAACACCCTGCATAATACATGCAATTCTCTCAAGACCCATTCCCGTATCGATATTTGGGTGCTCGAGGTTGCTGTAGCTACCATCCTCTTCCTTGGAGAACTGTGTGAAAACATGATTCCAAAACTCAACATATCTATCGCAGTCGCATCCAGGTTTGCAGTGCTCATCATCACAACCGAATTCTGCTCCTCTATCGATGTAAATTTCCGAACAAGGACCACACGGACCTGTTCCTGTTCCTATTTCCCAAAAATTATCTTCCTTGCCTAGTCTTACTATTCTCTCAGCAGGCATTCCAAGCTTTTCCCAAATTTTCTCAGCCTCTGTATCATCCTCGTATACTGTTGCCCAAATTTTATCAGTTGGGAGCTCCAAAACCTTAGTTATGAATTCCCATCCCCATGTTAGAGACTGCTCCTTGAAATAGTCACCAAAGGAGAAGTTACCTAGCATCTCAAAAAATGTACCATGTCTTGATGTAATACCAACGTTTTCGATATCACCTGTTCTTATACACTTCTGACATGTAGTCATCCTCTTAGCCGGTGGTGTATCAAGTCCCGCAAAGTATCTCTTCAGAGGTGCCATACCTGAGTTTATAATAAGCAATGATTTATCGTTTTGGGGAACTAATGAAGCACTTTTTGCTGCATAGTGTCCCTTACTAACATAAAAATCCCTAAAAGATTTTCTTATCTCGTTGAGTCCTTTTTTCTGCAAGGTTCATTCCTCCTATCAAATCTATCCTTAAAGTATATCACTTTTTCGCATCTTAGTACACTGTAAAACTATTTATGAGCCTTTCAAATTTCTTTGCAATTTTTAAATCCTTAGGCTCCAAATACATATACAGCTTAATCTTAGGTTCTGTGCCAGAAGGTCTAACAATAAAAGTGCTCTTAGATTCAGTTCTCATAAGCAAAACATCAGCCTTAGGCATTCCAGTCTCATCCTTCAAGAAATCTATACGCTCATCAAAACTAGCTATCTCAGAAAGCTCATTTGTTCTAAAATAGTCCATTATCCTTGCAATCTGCTTTTCACCTTCTATGCCCTCAAAAACAAAGTTTTCTATACGCTCTATTAGCCTTCCATAGACAGTATTTATCTGATTTAGCCTTTCAAATAGATCAATGCCCTCAGCCTTGTACTGAGCAGCCATGCAAGCGATAAGTAAAGCTGTACTTACTCCATCCTTATCACATATAAATGGCGATACAAGAAATCCGTTACTCTCCTCGTAACCAAAGAAATACTTGCCCTCTACACCATATTCTCTTAGTCCTGCAATAATCTCACCGATATATTTGAATCCAGTTAGAGTATGCACAACCTCTATGCCATTTTCGTCAGCAATTTTATCTATTAAAGGTGAAGATACTATGCTTCTTATACAAATTGAATCTGCATGTTTTTCCTTAAATCTGCAGAGGAAATCGAAGAGTAAAATTCCTATTTGATTACCAGTTAGATTAACCTTCATACCATCGCTTACAAGCGCGCATCCAATTCTATCGCAATCAGGATCTGTTGCAATAATTATGTCCGCCTTGCACTCATCTAAGGTCTCAAAAGCCTCTGTATATGCGCTCATCTTCTCAGGATTTGGAGATTTGCAAGTAGGAAAGTTAGAATCCGGTTTTTCCTGCGATTTAACAATGCTTATGTTATCAAAACCACTATCAGAAAGTACCTTGCTTACATATTTAAGTCCTGCTCCATTTAACGGAGTATAGACTATATGAAGATTCGATTTAGCATCCTTGCTTATTCCTTTAGGTTCAAGTGAATTAACCTTTGATAAAAAATCGTTTTTAATCTCATCATCAAGCATGCTTATCTTTGAATCATCTACATCTATATCATCAAAATAATCAAAACGCTCCTGCTCCTTCAGAATAGAGTCAAGCTCGCTTCCGATTATCTGATATCCATGCTTTCCATAAACCTTATAGCCATTGTAAACTGCTGGATTATGACTCGCCGTAATCATAATTCCATAGTCACATGAAAGCTTAGTAATTGCATATACTAGTACAGGAACAGGCGTAAGTTCACTGAAGAGGTATGCCTTTATTCCCATTGCTGACATCAAAGCAGCTGTCTCACGTGCAAATCTAGATGAATTTTTTCGGCTATCATAGGAAATAACAACTGACTTACTAGCACAATTTTTGTTGATATGGCTAGCTAAAGCAAGGTTGCTTCTACGCAAAACATAGGTATTTAAACGATTTGTTCCAGCACCTAAAATGCCACGCATTCCAGATGTTCCAAAATCAAGTTCCTTGTAAAAGCTCTCGTTAATTTCTTCGAAATTATCCTTCATCAAAAAGAGTTCTTGCTTTATCTCTTCATCGCTTGCGCAGTCAATCCATCTTTTATATTCATTTAGAATATCAACTTGAATTTCCAGTAGTTTATGCTTCAGGAAAAGCAGGTTTTGCTAGAAAAGAATTCACGGCAGTGCACCTGCACTGCCGCTTAATTATACTAAAATTTTATTATTCTTCAATCTCGTGATCGTGCTCATCTTCATCAGCATTAGGGTCAAATCCCTCTAGTCCAGCGTATGTCTTATTATTCTTCTGTGCATAATCATAGATAGCTGACTTAATAGCATGGTCAGCAAGAACTGAACAGTGAATCTTAACTGCTGGAAGACCACCTAACTCATCAACTACGTCCTTGTTTGTAATCTTAAGAGCTTCTTCTACTGTCTTACCAATAATCATCTGTGTAGCCATGCTTGATGAAGCGATAGCGCTTCCGCATCCAAAGGTCTTGAACTTGCAATCTGTAATTACATCGTTCTCATCAACCTTAATCTGCATCTGCATCATATCTCCACATACAGGGCTTCCGTAAATACCTGTTCCTGATGGATTTTCTATTTCTCCAACATTCTGTGGATTCATAAAGTTATTCATAACTGTATCGTTATATAGTGCCATAACTATTCTCCTTTCTTAGGGCTTAGAGGTGATAAATCTCTTAGCCATGCAACTACTTTCTTAGTGCATTCTACAGTGTAATCTATATCTTCCTTAGTGGTGAAATCTCCTACTGAAAATCTTACTGTTCCGTGTATCAGCTCTACTGGTACACCCAAAGCTGAAAGAACATGTGAAGGCTTTAGTGACTTTGACGAACATGCAGATCCAGTTGAAATGCAAATTCCACAAGCATCAAGCTGAATTAGAATTGATTCTCCCTCGATGTACTTAAATGTCACATTTAGGTTTCCTGGATGTCTGTTATCCATTGAACCATTGATGATAACATCTGGAATCTCAGCTGTTAGCTTCTCTGCAAGATAATTTCTTATCTCTGTGCTATGCTTGATATGCTCATCAAGACTATTCAACGCAAGCTCAGCAGCCTTACCGAAGCCAACTATGCCAGCTACGTTCTCTGTTCCTGCTCTCTTGCCACTTTCCTGTCCGCCTCCGAAAATCAAAGTACCTAGCTTAGCGCCACGTCTGATATAAAGTCCGCCAACGCCCTTAGGTCCATATATTTTGTGTGCTGACATCGATAGGAAGTCAACGCCCAAATCTTTAACATCGATAGGAACATTTCCTAATGCCTGAACTGCGTCTGTATGGAACAAAACGCCATGCTTCTTTGCAATAGCTGCAAGCTCCTTAATAGGATGAATAGTTCCAATCTCATTGTTAACCATCATTATGCTAACCAGGATAGTTGTATCCTTAATAGCTGCCTCAAGCTCTGCAGGATTAAGTCTACCCTGATCATCTATGCCAAGATATGTTACTTCATATCCATTCTTCTCTAAATACTCACATGTACGAAGCATAGCTGGATGCTCAGTAACTGTTGTGATTATATGGTTTCCCTTATTCTTAAGTGAACTTGCTACGCCCTTAAGCACCCAGTTATCTGACTCAGATCCACATCCTGTAAAGTAAACCTCATTAGCCTTTGCATTTATCAATGCTGCTACCTTTTCTCTAGCCTCATCTAGTGCACGTCTTGCTACTAGGCCTGGTGTATATAAGCTAGATGCATTTCCAAAGTGCTCTGTAAGGAATGGTAGCATTTCCTTAAGAACATCTCCCTTAATAGGAGTAGTTGCGGAATTATCAAGATATACCTGTCTCATATATTTCAGCTCCTTCTGTCTGTTTTATCAATATCATTTACGATTTATTTATACCTATATCTTTTGAATTTTAAACAGCATACAATCTAATTAAAATATGATAATCGACATTAGGATTCCTTATTATTATTCTTAACATCTGGTTTAATCGTGTCCAGATGTGAACGTAGGTTATTCTTAAATGAATCGACATACTTGCGTCTTAGCTTATGTTGTTCTTTTTTTTCATCTTCACTTAGCCCTTCATCAGTTTTTGATTTTTTGGCTAGCTCATTAATGCGTTTAATTTCATCTTCTGTAATCATTGTAATTCTCCTATCAATCAACTCTAATATTATAGCAAAGCACAACGATTCAATCAAGATTATATGGTCACATAAGCTTTAATTTTATCAAATTTTTTAGTGCCTATGCCTTTTACATTCATAAGTTCATCTATTGATCCAAAATAGCCATTTGAACTGCGATATTCTATTATACGTTTTGCCATAGATGGACCTATTCCTGCTATGCTCTCTAATTGATTTTGATCAGCTTGATTTATATTTACTAATCCACTTACATTACTTGAGATATCAGTATTATCTGTGGCCTGAGAGCCTTGTACCCCCGTGATTTTGCTTGGAATTACAATCTTTTGCCCATCAGAAACCATAGATGCTCTGTTAATCACATCGGCATTTGCATTTTCGCTAAGACCACCAGCCTGCTCTATGAGTTCATAAATCCTAGTTCCTGGTCTAATCTTATATACACCTGGTTTATTTATTTCACCACTTATATCTACAATTAGAATCTCACCAGCTTCAGAATCTTTACCTAGCTTATTTTGGGATTTATCCTTAGATGATATCTTTGATTTAGAAGATTTATTAGTAATACTCGGTTTTTTATCTTGTGATTCCTTTAGGCTACTTATAGACGGTGCTTTATCATTATCTACCTTAGGAGATTTTTCCCCATTCATCACAAAAAACAGCAAAGCGGCTATGATTGCAATAATCGTAACCGCTATTTGGACATATTTATTATTTTTTTTGATAAAAGTTTTAGCTGACTGCACATAGTATTCTGTATTGCTTGGCACAAATTTTCCTCTTTGCAAAATTCCCCTCCGTTTAAACTTAATTTTCGTATATCAAGTCTAAACCCATTGTTTGGGGAATACAAGAGTCAAATCTCAAAAAATCCCTGCTTACTTCTATATCATATCTTTGGATATCAAGTTTGCTATGCTCTATAAATGTGGTAATTACCAGCTCCGGACTAAGATTTGATGCGCTTCCGCAGTCGAGATCAAGCTTTAAAACTATATTTCCGTTTACTTCTTCAGCATCTATTTTACGGATTTTTGATCTAATATCAACTTCGCCCAGCTTTTTTGTCTTCTTCATACGCTTTAGGGCTATGATAGATTCCTTAGCTAGATATGATTTTATATTTTCTTTTATTTCGTCTAGCGACTTTTCTAGTGTATCAGGCAAGAAAACACTATAAACTGCAGAACTTACGGCTGCAGCAAGCGAACCTTGTGTTCCATCAATATAACCACATGCCAAGATACTAATTCCTTCAGGGAACTGCTCGTTTAACTTTAGCAAAATATCATCCTGAGTCGTTTCTTCGTAGGTGAAAAACTCTATCAGCTCCTGCTTTGATGTATATCCTAGTGAAAGTGGCTGAGCAAAGCTCATTCTAGGATGTGGATTGAAGCCTTTGGAATAGTCTAACGGAATTCCTGCTCTTTTGAAAGTACGCTTAAAAAGCCTCAGCATATCTAGATGTGAGATGTATTTGATGTATCCCTGCTTGCTGAATTCTAAAACAAATCTATTCATAGATACCACCTAACTTACAAACCGTCCTTTTGTTGATTCCACAGCCAGTACAGCCATTTCTGCAGTCTGGTGTAATCTGAGCAACATTAGCACGTTTCCATTCTAGCTTTAGATATTCGTCGCTTACAGAACTATCGATGATGTACCATGGCAAGACTTCGTCGATGTCTCTTTCTCTTTGAGTGTAGAACTCGATGTCAAGACCGCTCTTTTCAATTGCAGTTTTCCATTTTTGTTCATCAAAGCACTCAGACCAGCTATCGCGAACGCAACCTTCCTCATATGCCTTTAGAAGAAGCTTGCCTGTTCGCCTGTCTCCGCGAGCAAATACAGCCTCAAGCACGCTAGTAAAATCGTCATGGTAGTTAAAGGTTATTCCTTTTACATATAGAAGTCCTCTAAGGAAGTCATGCTTACGCCTGAATTCTTCTAGGCTATTTTGTCCCATCCACTGAAAAGGAGTAAATGCCTTTGGAACAAAGTTAGAAACGCTGACGGTCACATTGAACCTACCACCCCTGCCAACTTCCTTCTTTATCTGTAAAATCTTCTTTGCTATATTTGCTATACCCTCTAGATCCTCATCAGTCTCCGTCGGATGACCTATCATAAAGTAAAGCTTGATATTGTTCCAACCAAGCTCTATGGCCTGACGCACTGCAGAAAAGATATCTTCCTCTGTAATACATTTGTTTATTACATCTCTGAGCCTTTGCGTTCCAGCTTCTGGTGCGAATGTCAAACCTGATTTTCTGTATTTCTGTATTTCCTGAAGCACGTTAAACGAGAAGCTATCAAGTCTTAACGATGGAAGTGAAAGTGCAACATTTCTATCTGCACATTTATCCATTACCGATGTAGCTAATGCCTCAAAATCGGAGTAATCACTTGTAGAAAGCGATAAAAGCGAAAGTTCATCGTGTCCCGTTGTTTCTAGCTGTCTTTCTACTATACGCTCTATGGTTTCCTTTGATCTTTCTCTGATAGGCCTATAAATCATTCCAGCCTGACAGAATCTACATCCTCTAGTACAACCCCTAAACGTTTCAACGACAGCTCTATCGTGTACCGTATCGATAAACGGAACCATTGGTCTTTCTGGAAACAGAATGTCTTCGATTTCACTTATCAAAGCTCTCTTAACGCACTTTGGGGCATCTTCTATCAAAGGGACATACTCTTTGACTGTATTGTCCTCGTTATAAACAACATCATAAAATGATGGAATGTAAACTCCATCTGTTTTAACAATTGATTTTAGAAATTCTCTCTTGCTTACGCCCTTCTCTAGGGATTTCTTGTATTCCTTTAGGAAATGCGGTAAAAGTTCCTCGCCATCACCAATCAAAAATACATCGATAAAATCACTTAGCGGTTCAGGATTATATGCACATGGACCTCCCGCAATAATAAGTGGTTCATCTTCTGCTCTATCCTTTGATTTAAATGTAATCCCTGCAAGACTTAACATATCGAGTATGTTAGTGTATGACATCTCGTACTGGAGCGTAAAGCCTAGAACATCCATATCTCTTACCCTTGTCTTTGTCTCAAGAGTAAATAGATCTAGTTTTTCCTCACGCATCAATGCAGACATATCCTGAGCAGGGGCAAAAACCCTCTCACAATAAATCTCATCTTCCTTATTTAAAATGTTATACAAAATCTGAAGTCCCATATATGACATACCGATTTCATATAAATCTGGGAAAGCAAAAGCAAACCTTAGCTTATTTTGAGGTTTTTTCTTGCAAATATTCTTCTCTGATCCTATGTATCTTGCCGGTTTTTCTACTCGCTTTAGAAGTCTATCGATCTTCTTTGCGCTATCATCATTCCTGAAGAGGCTATCAATTTTTACGCCCATTCTTATCTCTAAAGCCTTGATAAATATCTTGGTCTCTTCCCTTTTTTCTTTTAGGATTTTAGTTCTCTCAGCTGTTTTGCCTGGCTTATCTATAAGGTAATCAACACGCTCATCAATTCCAACATATTCATCTTCCTTGACAAGTCTATCAGCTAGGCAGAAAATGTCAGTCTCTGTTATATTTTCAGGCGCATTAAACTCATATCTCATATGGTTTCTCACAGCCTTTGCTTCCTGCATATAACCAAGTGATTCAAGTAAATCAGCTGCAGCCTCTCCATGATTATCAGATATTCTCATCAAATCGTGGATAAGACCTGCAGCTCTTACTAAAGACTCATCAAAATTATAGCCAGCTTTATTTAGAGCACTTGCTATCCTTGCTCCTGTCTCACCAACAGCTCTGCAGTGTTTAATTACACGCTCAGGAGTTTCATATTTAGCATAAAGCTCCTTGCAGATTTCTTCGCTGAGACGCTTTTGTTTTTTTGATTCACTACTCATCGTATTCATCATAATATTCAAGCTCAAAGTCACCTATCTTTACAATATCGCCTTCCTCAAGCCCCATCTTTCGAAGTTTTTTAAGCGCTCCACTCTTCTCTATATAATTATACAGATATCTCAGAGAACCCATATCATTAAAGTTTGTTGAATCAAATATCTTCTGAAGCCGCTGACCTTCCATAATGTACTGTCCGTTTTCGCAGCGAACATCAACTCTTCTGTAATCAGCATCACTAAGCTTTTCTGATTCAAAATCAAAGTACTCATATTCCTCTTCTGGAGGTGGATTTAGCTCTGCCTTTGCCAGTTCCTCAGCAGCAGCTGAAAGCAGTTCCTTAACACCAAGATTTAGAGGCGCAGAAATTGGGAACACCCTGTAGCCCTTGCCTTCTACATAAGCCTTGAACTTTAGGTAATTCTCATCATCTTCATCTATCATATCTATCTTATTAGCGGCTACAAGCATAGGCTTTTGGGTAATCTTATCGCTATATGATTCTAGCTCCTTCATTATCTTATCAAAGTCATCTATAGGATCTCTGCCCTCGCAACCTGAAACGTCTACAACATGAATCAAAACTTTGGTTCTCTCAATGTGTTTTAGGAACTTAAAACCAAGCCCAAGCCCCTGATGAGCACCCTCAATGATTCCTGCGATATCGGCCATTACATAGTCTGTATCATATAGTCTTACAACACCGAGATTAGGATCTATAGTTGTAAAGTGATAGTTTTCTATCTTAGGTCTTGCATTAGTAGCAACAGCAAGAAGACTTGACTTTCCTACATTAGGAAATCCAACAAGACCTACGTCAGCAAGCATCTTAAGCTCAAGAATTACATCTCTTTCCTTAGCCTTATCTCCTGCTTCAGCAAAGTTTGGCGCCTGTCTTATTGAGTTCTTGAAGTGGATATTACCCTTACCTCCTCTGCCGCCTTGAGCAGCAACAAAGCTATCTCCATCCTCCTTAAGATCATGCATCAAAAGACCAGACTCAGCATCAAAAACCATAGTTCCAACAGGAACCTTGATAACTAAATCCTCTCCTTTTTTGCCGTAGCACTTTTTCTTCATGCCGTTTTGACCATTCTCGGCTTCGTATTTTTTCTTGTATCTAAAGTCCATCAAAGTTCTAAGGTTTCTATCAGCAAGGAAAACTACGTTTCCGCCGTTTCCACCGTCTCCACCGTCCGGACCACCTTCAGGAACAAAGGGTTCTCTTCTAAATGAAACAGCACCGTTTCCACCCTTACCTGAAACTATTGTTATTCTTGCTTTATCTACAAGCATATTAACCTCTTATCAATTAAATTAACAAAAAAGAGCCTCTTATGAGGCCCTATAGTTAAGCTTCTCTTGAATAAACACTGACCTGTTTTCTGGTTTTGTCGTATCTTTCGAACTTTACATTACCATCAATCTTAGCAAACAAAGTGTCATCTCCACCGATACCTACATTGTTACCTGGGTGGAACTTAGTACCTCTCTGTCTAACTAGGATACTGCCGGCGCTTACAAACTGTCCGTCACCAATCTTGACACCAAGTCTTTTCGATTCGGATTCGCGGCCATTCTTGGAGCTTCCTACACCTTTCTTACTTGCCATGTAAAGACACCTCCTCGTCGGTTAAACTTTATTACTTAGTTGCAGCTTCGATTTTCTCGATGATAACTGCCTTAGTAGCCTTAGCGTCGATTTCAACGCCCTTAGCTTCTGCATATGCAATCAATTCATCCTTCTTCATCGATGCTAGGTTTTTTACTTCTTCTTTTGCTTCAGCAGCCTTAGCTACCTTAGCTGGAGCCTTGCCATCCAATGATGTAATCTTGATCATTGTGTATGGCTGTCTGTGACCCTGTTTCTTTCTGTAGTCTTTCTTATTCTTGTACTTGAATATAATAATTTTAGGTCCTTTTCCATTCTTCTTGACTTCTGCAACCACTTTGGCACCTTTAACATAAGGAGTACCGAATTTGGTTTCCGAGTCGTTGTTAAGAACAAGCACCTTTTCGAATTCAACTGACTCACCTTCTTCAATGCCCAGTTTTTCGATATTTAATATGTCACCTTCCTGTACACGATATTGTTTGCCACCGGTTTCAATTACTGCATACATTATTCTTTTACCTCCTCTTTCCAGTCTCGCCTTTTCAGGTAGTACCAACAATCAGGCACTTTAAAACCTTTGCCGTGCGGTCTAACTCTGTTAGAATAACATATAACGCAGATTATGTCAAATTTTTAAAAAAAATGACATAAAATTTTTCTATAGGGTTAAATGAAAAAGTAGCTTCTATGTGTAAAAGTAAGTTCACCATGTAAGATTAGCTTCACC
>ERZ772928.1337-NODE-1337-length-10772-cov-12.885509_pt1 | contig 10772 bp, 8 predicted proteins | sample MGYA00511686_ERZ772928 | MGnify/ENA primary metagenome ERZ772928 (study PRJEB29015, sample SAMEA2738063) | human oral metagenome | biome: human oral; feature: human-associated habitat; material: saliva | place: China | collected 2219 ... | reverse complement strand
GCGGGGAAAGCCGTCCCGTCCGACTGGCCAAACCGTATGCCGGTCCCGAATACGGCATCCACTTCCCCTTACACGAAGGTACCGAAGTGATGCTGTCCTTCGTCCAAGGTAATCCCGACCGTCCGTATATCTCCGGCGTCATGCACGACAGCGCCCATACCGACCATATCCCTGCCGATTGGAACACAAGAAACGTCATCCGTACCTGGGCGAACAACAAACTCAGGATGGAAGACCTGCAGGGACAGGAACACATCAAACTTGCTACAGAATACGGTAAGACTCAACTAAATCTTGGTCATATTGTTGATAGCGAACGAAAAATCCGGGGGGATGATGGACAGGGTTTTGAACTAAGGACAGATCATTGGGGAGCAGTACGTGCAGGAAAAGGCTTATTTCTGTCTGCAAATGCCCAAAGTGCTGCCAATGGTGAAGTTCTAGATATGGAGGCAGCCATTCAACAATTAAAAGAAGCATTAGATATGGCACAGGGTTTGGCTAAGGCCGCCAAACGTGCTGAAACCCCACTAGGTGATCAGGATGCAAATGGGGGGAGTCAAGATTTAATGGATCAAGGGGGGCAATATGGCAGTGGCAGTCTGAGTAACTTGGATGCTAAAGGTTTGAAAAATGCCGGCCTGATTGCCAGTGCACCGGCAGGTATCGTATTGAGTACGCCAAAGCATATTCAAACCAGTGCTACTGAAAACATTCTTCATACTGCGGGTAATAACATTCATAACAGTGCATTTAAAAAATTTACCGTTGCTGCCGGCGAATTGATCAGATTTTTTGCCCAAACCATAGGCATTAAAATGGTTGCAGCAAAAGGGGATATTACATTACAAGCTCAACAGGACAATATTACTGCTGCAGCGGCCAAAGATATCCGTATCGATAGTGTAAACGGTGAAATCACTATTTCTGCAGCGAAAAAGCTTACTTTAGTTTGTGATGGTTCATACATCACAATCGGAGGAGGGCAGGTTGAAATTGGAACGCCTGGGCAGATTATCAATAAATCATCTGCTTGGCAGAAAGTCGGTCCTGCCAGCCAATCCGTCCAAAGCTCTATGCCCAAAGCAGCCAAAGGGCAACTTGAGTTGCTTCATTATTATGCAACGCCAAAGAAAGATGGGGTAGCTGGAGGCAAATTCACAGTTATCGATAGCTCTGGACAAGTGCGCAAAGGTATTTTAGATAGTAATGGTTATGCAGTTGTGAGCGGACTGGCTGAAGGTGCAGCAAAGGTGGTCTTTGGTAAAGATCCGAGAGATGGCCATGATGAAAAAGATATCATCGAAGAAGCTTTTAGGGTTTTGCCAATTGGTAAGCAAATCACATCAGATAAAAATCAAATTACACAATTTGAATTTGCGAAAAAAGAAGTGAATTCACTTTTGGCAGATGTTAAAAATTTGGCTTCACAAGTACAAGCATTGAAGCAAGTTTCTGACAATGTAAAAAATCTATCGTATAAAGATTTAGCCAAAAGCTTATCCATCAAGCAACAGCCTGTTTCAGCTGAAAAGATTATATCTAATATCAAAAAGAAATAATCTGAAATCCATTTAATTTTTATTGTTATATCAGTTTACATTTTAAAGAGTAATATCCAGATGTCTTTGCAAACAACACCACATACAAAAGTTGCAGTTGGTCCTGCAAATACTTTTACCAAAGATGCCCGAGCAGGAGCTAACAAATTTGACAGTTGGCTCAGACAGATTTCAGACGGCTATATAACTTTGGATAGGCTGGCCATGGCTGCCGGATCCATACCTGTAATCGGCAATGCAATGGCTGTTGTTGACACAATGTTTGTGATTAAAGAGATGGTCAACAAAAAAGATACCAATACACTCGACTGGATGAATTTAGCTATTAATGTTATCGGGATTATTCCGGGAGCCGGTAATGCAGCAAGGGTAACATTACGCCCTACCCTGCATTTAGTACGTGACCAGGCATTGCGGCACAAAGGATTTCTCACTGAAGCGGCTGTTACAGCAATCGTTGACCATATTTTGGCGGGACACAAGGGCGATGTTGAAAAATATGTAGAAACCATTCAAGGACAAATAAATAGCATGCTCAAAGAAGTCAGCCGGCATGCCCAACAAACCTTGTTGACCAGTGCGGATGCCTTATCAAAAATAGCCTCCGGGAAGGTTTTTGATACCCGCATGCTACATCAAAAATCAGATGAAGCTTTTAACAAAGGGACTGTATGGACAGAAGAGGGGCGCAATTTATATCGTGTAGGGGCAGGATATAAAACTGAAGCCGTTGCAAAAGACTTAGCAAACTCGGCTGTTGCCAAATTGGTTCCGGGGCCAATTAAAACCAAGTTGAAAATAATCGCAGAACAATTGAATGGATATAGCCATAAAGTGGATGCCCGGATTATGGGTCTGGCAGGGGATTTATTAAAATTATTAAGCCTGCTTTTGTCCGCTCTAAGAAAACGTAGAAACCGCAGCCAATCGGCCGCTGTTACCGGAAACGCTAATAGAAATAACTCAAATGCCCGTTTGGAAGCAGGTCGAAATGAAAATAAAAATGGTAACAACAACAAACCTTCTGAATGCAAATGCAATCCATCTTCTTGGCGATCCATCGATTTTGCTACCGGACAGGAAACCTTTACCCATACCGACTTTACCTTGCCTGGCATTATGCCGATAAGCTGGGGCCGCACTTACTGTTCCGGCCTTATCACCTATGAAAAAGGTGAATTGGGTGCACGCTGGATTACCCCTTATACCGCCCGCATCGGTATCCGCAAACAAGAGTTGTTATACCATACCTCTGATGGTCGGGCTGTGCCTTTCCCATTATTGGAGCCTGGTAGAGCTTATCATCATCCGATAGAAGATTTTACGCTGATGAGAGTCAGTGAGGATATGTTGACCCTTAATGTTGGCAAAGATCTACTTGAAATTTATGAGCGTTATGGGGATGTTTTCCGGTTGTCGGCCATTAAAGATCGTAATGGTAATGCACTTGGCTTCCATTATTTAGGGCAGCATTTGATAGGGATTAATGATACCAACAACCACCTGGTGGTTATTCACTATAATGAACAGGATAAAATCAGCCGTATTGAATTAGCCGGTGATAATGCCCGTCTTTTAGCAAGCTATGAATATGATCAGGCTGGAAATCTTATCAAGGCTACTGATGAGGCAGGAGATGTTTACGAATATGCTTATCAAGACCACTTAATCACGCGTTATACGGACCGTACAGGTAGAGGTGTCAACCTTGAGTGGCAAGGACGTCGCCATTGGGCTAAATGTATTCGAGAATATAACGATGACGGTAGCGGAGAGTTAAGGTTGCGATGGGATGAAAACATCCGTGAAACGATTGTAACTGATGCTTATGGCTATGAGACCAGTTATCTGTATGATGCAGAAAACTATACTTATCGGATTATTTATCCTGATCATACCGAAGAATGGTTTTTCCGCGACGAGCGTAAAAACATTACGACTCATATTCATCCTGACGGTAGCGAAGACAATTACACCTATGATGAAAAAGACAATCTGCTCGAGCACATCCGAGCCGATGGCAGTGTCGTTTCTTTCGAATACGATGCCGACAATAATCTGACTGCCGTTACCGATCCCGAGGGACACCGCTGGTTGCGTCAATATGATGCCAACGGCAACATGATTCTCGAAACAGACCCCGAAGAGAACGAAACCCGCTATCGCTACAATGATGCAGGCTTACCGATAGAAATTACCGACGCACTCGGTGGCATTAAAACCCTGACTTGGACGAAGGACGGACAAATCTTAAGTCATACCGACTGCTCCGGTTATACCAGCCGCTGGCAATATGATGATAGAGGCCGTCTGCAAACCCAAACCGATGCCGAAGGCAACAGCACACACTATAGCTACGATTCAAGGGGGAATCCCGAGGTTGTGATCCAAGCAGACGGCACGAGGGAATCCTATCTGCATGATGCGGAAGGCAGATTGCTTGAGCATACCGATCCGCTCAAGCAAAGCACTCACTATACCTATGACAAAGGCGGCCGTCTCTTCATCCGTACCGATGCACTCGGACAACAAGTCCAATACCGCTATGACCTCAACAGCCGCTTAGTCGGGCTGCTAAATCAAAACGGCGATCTTTACGGCTTCCGCTACAACAGCGTCGGCGCACTGACCGAAGAAAAAGGCTTTGACGGTAAAATCACCCGCTACCATTACACCCAAGGCAGCGGCGTACTTGAACGCATAGACGAAGCCGGTACCATTACCAAACTGGAATACGATCCCGCCGGCCGTATCGAAAGCCGCAGCATCCTTGTGACCGATGAAAACGGCGAAATACACGAAACCGACAAAGAAAACTACGCCTATGACCCAAGCGGCAGGCTGGCAGGAACCCAAAACGCCTACAGCCGCCACCAATACTTCTACGACAAACTCGGCAACCTTATCCGGGAATACCGTCACGACAGTCTGGACGGCACAGCCCGAAGCCACGTTTGGCATCACCGTTACGACGTATTGGGCAACCGTACCGAAACCATTCGTCCCGACGGGCAGCGTATCGGTTATCTCCACTATGGTAGCGGCCACCTGCACGGTATCACCCTCAACCGTAACGAAATAGCCTCCTTCGAGCGCGACAAACTACACCGCGAAACCGAACGCACCTTTGGCAAACATATCCGCCAACAAACACAATACGACCCCATGGGCAGAATCCTGCAGCAAATCCACAACCGCAGCCGGCGCGAATACGGCTACGATGCCGCTGGACAATTGACCCACATCCAAAGCAAAGGAGGCCAAACCCAATACCGCTACGATCCCATCGGTAGGCTGATCGCTGCCGTCACTCCCGACTTTAGCGAAACCTTTGCCTTCGATCCCGCAGGCAACCGTCTCAACCTAAGCGGCAACAAACAAGACCGCACAGGCCAAACAAACAGCCAAGAAAAACCGTCCCTAAACAAAGTCTGGGGCAACCTGCTTAAAGAGTACGCAGGCGTACACTACGACTACGACCAACGCGGCAACCTGATCCGCAAAACCCGCAATGGCGAAACCACAGACTACCATTGGAACGGCTACAACCAACTCGTTAAAATAGAAAACCGCAACGGCAGTACCGAATACCGCTACGACCCATTAGGCAGGCGTACCGCCAAAATCCGCAACGGAGAAACCACCGTTTACCACTGGCAGGAAGACACCCTTGCCATCGAAAGCACAAACGGACAAAATACCCATTACCTGTTCGAACCCGGTACGTTCGAACCGCTGGCGCAATTTCAGACGGCCTCGCCGATAGGCATAGAGCGGGAAGACAAACCCGCCGAACCGTACAGCTACGACCCTGAAACCGATCCGCTGCTGAAAATCCCGCCCGAACCCCAAGAGCAGTCCGAAGCGCAGCCTGAATTGGTTTATTACCAACTCGACCATCTCGGTACGCCGATTGCCGCACACAATGCAAAAGGCGAAGCCGTATGGACGGCGGAATACGAAGCATGGGGCAGGATCCGTAACGAAACCGTTTCAGACGGCCTCAAAGCCAACATCCCGTTCCGTTTCCAAGGACAGTATTACGATGAAGAAAGCGGGCTGCACTACAACCGTTTCCGGTATTACGATCCTGCAATCGGGCGGTTTGTAAGTCAGGATCCGATTGGGTTGATGGGCGGGATAAATGTTTATATTTATGCTTCTAATCCAATAGAATGGGTTGATCCATTTGGATTAGCATCAAAATCTAGTTTTGCAGTTCGACATGGTCCTAGTGCTCCCCAAAAAATAAATGGTAAATTCCCTATAAATTCATGTTTTGCAGGTAAAACTATGACCATGAAAGATGTTAATCAAAATATTTTAAAAAAATACCCAGGATTATCATCAAAATATCAACATGGGGTTCCTTTTAATATGATGGGATTTCCAGATTTTTCCAGATATGCAATAAGAACAGTTAATTTACCCGGAGGATTCATTTCAGATAGTAAGGATTTTAGTCAAGCAAATAGGATAGCATTTGGTAATAGTAATAATTATAAGGATAAAGGAAATATGATAATAGATGGCAAGAGATACATTTGGCATCATACAGAAAAAAATGGAAAAATTCAGTTGATTCCATATGATCTCCATGATGCAATTAAACATACTGGTGGTGCTGCGGTATGTGGAACAAGAAAACGTTAATATTAATTTATGGAGTATATAAATGGTTGAAATTTTAAAATTTGGTAAGTCAGAAGAAGAAATTAAAGATTTAGAGAGTAATGAAGGTCAGTTAAGTAAGAAAGCTATCAAAAGGTATCTATTTTTAAATGCCCATCAAACAGCTTCATGTGATGATATTTTAAAATTTGAAAATGAGCATAATTTATTATTACCAGATGAATATAAGGAATTTTTAGAAAAACATAATGGAGGAATACCAGATGATAGTTGTTTTTTAGATGGTAGGGTTTTAAATTTCTTTTTTGGATTGTTTAATAATCCTAAATTAGAAGAATCTATTGAGTGGCATTTAAATATGTACAATGATAGATATCCATCATCAATGTTACCTATTGCATCTGCAGGAGGTGGAGATTTAATTTTAATTGGTATAAAAGGCGAGTATGCCTCTAAAATATTTTATTGGTTTCATGATTTTGAGGCAGAGGAAAGTGGAATTCAATATTTTGAAAATATAGAATGCGTTTCAAATAATTTTAAAGATTTTTTGAGTATGCTTACATCTGAATGCTAATTGTTTTCTTAATATAAGAAGACTAAAATTATTTCATTGATATAATGTCAGTAACTCTTTAGACTTTTACTGTGAATATCAATACGGAAGTAAGGATTTATTGAATTCAAAATCTAATATAATGAATAAATGATGAGAAAACTGTACCCCGTTTGAAATTTTAATTCATGTGTATGGGGGGGTTGAAAAGGTCGTCTGAAAAGCTTGCCCTCTTTCAGACGACCTTTTCAGTTAAAAGTATTGGATCGCCATGAAGTAAAGACATTCGGGCGTCCGCCAAACCGTACAGCTACAACCCCGAAACCGATCTGCTGCTGAAAATCTCGCCAGAACCCCAAGGGCAGTCCAAAGCGCAGCCCGAATTGGTTTATTACCAACTCGACCATCTTGGCACGCCGATTGCCGCGCACAATGCAAAAGGCGAAGCCGTATGGACAGCGGAATACGAAGCATGGGGCAGAATCCGTAACGAAACCGTTTCAGACGGCCTCAAAGTCAATATCCCGTTCCGCTTCCAAGGTCAGTATTATGACGGAGAAAGCGGGCTGCACTACAACCGTTTCCGGTATTACGACCCTGAAATCGGGCGGTTTGTGAGTCAGGATCCGATTGGGTTGATGGGCGGAATGAATCTGTTTGAGTATGCGCCAAATCCGACGTTATGGGTCGATCCACTGGGGCTAAAATATCGCTCAATAGGAAGAAGTCAAAATGTTTTGTCAGGTAAGGATAGAACCAATAAAAGTACACAAAATTTAAGTGAATGGAGAAGAAAAATCTGTAGAAGTAAAATAGCAGAAGAAAGGCGTAAATTTCTTGGAGATAATTTTGTGAAAATTGCTCCCGGCAAATGGAGAAGCATAGATGGAAATAGGCAATTTAGAATAAAACCTGATGATTATCTAGGTACTCATGGTATGGGAAAACCAGTAATACCAAATACGCCACATGTGCATTTTGAGTTTTTGCAACCGAAAGGAAGTAGTATTCACTTCAATGTAGTGAAAAATATACATGTTCCATTAGACTGTTGTTGTTAAGAGGAAATTATGAATCTAGAAATTAGGCGTGATACCATCTATTGGCATATCAAGGCTATTCATTTGCAAGAAATAATTTTTGTTTTAAATAAAAATAGAAATTATTGGAGTACAAATGTTTGTCTAACAAAGAAAAAAAGAGAATATCATTTGTTATTGCAGATTTTTCTAAATCCAAATGATGAGGATGAATTTAATATAACTGATAGTTGTTTTACTATTTCAATATCTGAAGATACTTTTTCTTTGTTACAAGAATATAATTTATTACTTACCAAGTATGGTACTCCGTTTTCACATGAATTAAATGATTTATGTTTTATTCAATCTGGGAAATGGTTTAGTTGTTATATCTATATTGAAAATGATTAGAAATTTAAAAGTATATGTATTGAGATATAAATAATCGTATGTTACAGGTGTAATACAAAACAAGGGTACGGATGGGAATATGGCGATGCATTAGGTAATTGGTATCCAAATAAATTTTTAAAACAGCTAATATCAATCCACTAGCTAATAAAGCAGCAGATATGACGCATATCAAGCTGCCATCAGTAGTAATTAAATGATTGAATTTAAAAATTTTATAAAAGAAGTAAATAAGAAATTTCAAGATGAATTTTGGGCTGATTTTGAGTCTAAATTCTTTGGAAAAAATTTATTTATTAAAGCTGGTATAGATTTTTCTTATAGCCATTATTTTGAGTTGTATATTGAAAATGCATGTGTGAATAAATTAGTTGAAGAGTGGACTGTAGATTTAAGAAAAAATCATATAATTTATCTTGAAGGGAAAGGTATTTATTTTATTACGGATGACGATAAAATTATATCTATAAGTGGTGAAAGATACTTTGTAAATTTGGCAACAACTGTTTACTACTCAAGTTCTACAGAAAATTTAGAAGATTGTATAATTAATGAAGCATTAATGGATTTATCTTCTGCTTCAGATATTTTGATAAACAGCCATTTTGAAGAATTAAAACTTTAATAAACTAATAGGATGTGTTCTCCCGAGGCTGTTGTTCAAGTAGACGGCATGAGGGAACCCTACCTGTATGATGTAGAAGGCAGACTGCTTGAACATACCGATCTGCTCAAGTAAAGCACTCACTTTCATCCTGACGGTAGCGAAGACAATTACACCTATGCTGTGGTCCAAGTAGAAGGAAATAAATATGTTTACATTCCAAATAAAAGAGAATTTTTTTGATCTTATAGAAGAATTTTTAAATTTATTGAATCAAAGAGATTTTAAACAGCTTGAAATTAAATTTCAGCTTAATAAAAATGTGTATGATGAAATTTTGGAAGAATTAGATTATGAAAATATTTCAGATAAAAAATTATCATTAGCACCTAAAGAAATTGCGTTAACTGCGCAAAATGATAACAGACCAATATTTGAAATATATAAAATGAATAATACTGAAGAAATTATAGGGGTCGAAAGTTGTTTATATGCAGATACTGAAGAAACTGACCTCACATTAGAAGGTTCTATTCATAAAAAAGATGATGAGTACATATTCATTTACCATGGTATTCGGGCATAAGTTTAATCTTAAGGATGCTGAGTAAAAAGTAGATTGGATTAAAAATGCAAAATATCAAGGCCGTCTGAAAAGCTTGCCTTCTTTTCAGACGGCCTTTTCAGTTAAAAATATTGTATCGCATGAAGTAAAGACATTTTGGGCATCCACTGAGCCGTACAGTTACGCTCCCGAAACCAATCCCGCATGGATGGCCGAATACGAAGTATGGGGTAGAATCCGTCAAGAAACTGTCTCAGAAGGCCTCTAAATTGATTAATTATGGAAAATGATATGAATAACTTACAAGTATCTATGAATCATAAAAGAATTACGATAGATAATAATATAGCCATTGATTTTATGGATAAATTTCCTAATAAATTAAATGAGTTTTTTACACTTTCTGGAAACGGCTATGTATTTGATAGGGAAATTACATACCTAAGTGAAAAAGCAAATATAATAATCGTTATCTCTCATAAAATTGAAATTTATATCATATTTAAAGATTATGTTTATTTAGATAATACTATACTTAATTCGAAGATTGTTCATAGGTTTATTAAGAAATATCCTATTTTGGCTTCAAGTTATGAGCTTATCAGCCCAATGAAATTAGAATTTAAGAATTCGAATGTTGTATGGGATTATTTAAGTTTCACTTATGATGCAAAGCAAGTTGCAATAACTCTTTTGATCACTACATTAAATTAGCTAAATTCTTAAGAAATTCGTAGGCTTAGTATCATATGATTAATTGATCATTGACCATCTGGGCACGCCGATTGCAGCACACAATGTAAAAGGCGAAGCCATATGGACGGTCGAATACGAAGCATGGGGCAGAATCCGTAATGAAACCGTTTCAGACGGCCTCAAAGCCGACATCCCGTTCCGCTTCCAAGGGTCAGTATTACGACGAAGAAAGCTGGCTGCACTACAGCCGTTTTTGTTATTACAACCAAAAGAACGCTGGATGAAATTGAAAGAACCGGGGATTTAACAACAAGGGATTTGTTGAGAAAAAGCTGGGGGATATAAACAAAGAGGCCGTCTGAAAAATTTCAGACGGCCTTTTACTTTTGAATTTTGTAAGTGATTGTACTACTGAGAGAAATAGGAGGTGGCAGGCTAAAATACTAGTATTATGAATTTAACATAATATAAATTAAGGATGTTTTCCCTATTCCCACATCAAAATCGCTTTTTGTTCCTGATTGTTAACTGAGAGTTAATGATACTCTAGAGAGTGTGCTCATAGTACTCCAATTTTTGGTATAGAATCAATAGGTTTATAAGATAAATTTGGCAGTTTAATCTTGCCGTAACTCTACCACTTAATTATTGGTTAGTGGAATAGGGTAGATCGTCTGAAACAGGAATTTTCCATATCAGGCGGCAAACTTCGGATAATATACAA
>ERZ772928.1334-NODE-1334-length-10780-cov-9.702191_pt1 | contig 10780 bp, 47 predicted proteins | sample MGYA00511686_ERZ772928 | MGnify/ENA primary metagenome ERZ772928 (study PRJEB29015, sample SAMEA2738063) | human oral metagenome | biome: human oral; feature: human-associated habitat; material: saliva | place: China | collected 2219 ... | reverse complement strand
TGGGACGGAATGCAATGGAATGGAATGCAATGCAATGGAATGGAATGGAATGGAATGGAATAGAATGGGGTGGAATGGATTGGAATGAAATGGAATGGAATGCAATGGAATGGAGTGGAGTGGAGTGGAATCGAATAGAATGGAGAGGAGCAGAATTGAATGGAATCGAATAGAGTGGAATGGAATGGAGAGGAATGGAAAGGAATGGAATGGAAAGAAATGGAGTGGAATGGAATTGAATGGATTGGAGTGGAATGGAATGGAATGGGCGGGGATGGAATGGAGATGAGGGGATTGGAGTGGAGTAGAGAATAGTGGATTGGAATGCAAAGGAAAGGAATGGAATGCAATGGAACACTATAGAATGGTATGGAGTTTACTGGAATGGAATGGAATGCAGATGAGTGGAATGTAATTGAAAGGAATGGAACGGAATGGAGTGGACTAGAGTGGAATGGAATGGAGTAGATTGGAATGCAATGGAATGGATTGTAATAGAATGCAATGCAGTGGAATGGAAAGTTGCGGAGTGGAGTAGCGTGGAGTGGAATGGAACTGAATGGAATTCTATTTAATGGAAATGGAAGTAAATGGAATGGAATGGAGTAGAGTAGAATGGAGTGGAATGGAGTCGAATGTAGAGCAGTGGAATGGAATGGAAAGCAGTTGAGTGGAATGGAACGGAGTTGAATGGAAAAGAGTGTAATGGAGTAGAGTGGAGATGAATGGAATTGAGAGGAATGAAGTGAGGTGGAATGGAGTAGAATATAGCGGAGTGGAATGGAATGGAATGGAATGGAATGGAATGGAATGGAATGGAGTGGAGTGGAGTGGATTCCAATGCAATGGATTGGAGTGGAGTGGAGAGGATTGGAATAGAATAGAGTGAAATGGAGTGGAATGGAATGGAGTGGAGTGCAATGGAATGGAGCAGAATGGAATGGAGTGGAATGGAATGGAGTGTAGTGGAGTGTTATGGAATGGTGTGGAGTGTAGCGGAATGGAAAGGACTGGAATGTAGTGGAGTGTAATAGAATGGAAATGAGTGGAGGGGAATGTAATGGGATGGAGTTGTTTGGAATGGAGTGGAAGGGAATGGAGTGGAATAGAATGGAAGGGAATGGAAAAGAATGGAATGGAGTAAAATGGAACGGAATGGAAAGGAATGGAATTTAAAGGAATGGAGTGGAGTGGAATTGAATGGAAAGGAATGGAACGGAATGTAATGGAACGGAATGTAATGGAATGGAATGGAATGGAGTGGATTGGAGTGGAGCGGAGTGGAGTGGTATGGAATTGAATAATGTGGAGTGGAATGGAATGGAATGGAATAGAATGGAATGGAGTGGAGTGGAATGGAAGGGAATGGGATGGAATGCTGAGGTGTTGACTGGAGTGGAGAAGAGCATAGTGGAATGTAATGGAATGTAATGAAATGGAATAGAATGGAATAGCTTACTATAGAATGGTATGGAGTGGAGTGGAATGGAATGGAATGGAATGCAGTGGAATGGAGTGGAGTGGAGTGGAATGGAATGCACTGCAATGGAGTGGAATGGATTGGAATGGAGTAGAATGGAGTGGAATGGAGTGGAGTGGAATGGAAAGGAATGGAATCGAATGGAATGGAGTGGAGTGGAGTGGAATGGAATGGAATGGATTGGAGGGAGTGGAGAGGAGTGGAATAGAATAGAGTGAAATTGAGTGGAATGGAATGGAGTGGAGTGCAACAGAATGGAGCGGAATGGAATGGAGTGGAATGGAATGGAGTGGAGTCGAGTGTTATGGAATGGTGTGGAGTGTAGTGGAGTGGAAAGGACTGGAATGTAGTGGAGTGTAATGGAATGGAAATGAGTGGAGGGGAATGTAATGGAATGGAGTTGATTGGAATGGAATGGAATGGAATTGATTGGAATGGAATGGAAGTGAATGGAATGGAATGGAGTAAAATGGAAAAGAATGGAAACGAATGGAATGGAATGGAATGGATTGGAGTGGAATTGAATGGAAAGTAATGGAAAGGCATGGAATGGAATGGAATGGAATGGAACGGAACGGAACGGAATGGAGTGGATTGGAGTGGAGTGGAGTGGTATGGAATTGAATAAAATGGAGTGGAATGGAATGGAATGGAAAAGAATGGAATGGAGTGGAGTGGAATGGGATGGAATGGGGAGGTGTGGACTGGAGTGGAGGAGAGAATAGTGGAATGGAATGGAATGGAATGGAATGAAATGGAATGGAAGGGAATGGAATGGTATACTACAGAATGGTATGGAGTGGAGTGGAATGGAATGGAATGGAATGCAGTGGAATGGAGTGGAATGGAATGGAATGGAGTGGATTGGAGTGGAATTCAATGGAGTAAAATGGATTGGATTGTAATGGAGTGGATTAGAATGGAATGGAGAGAAGTGGAAAGAAAAGGAGTGGAATGGAATGGTGTGGATTGGAGTGGAATGGAGTGAAATGGAATGGAACTGAACGGAATGAAAAGGAGAGGAATGGAATGGAAAGCTGTGTAGTGGAATGGAGTGGTGTGGAATGGAATTGAATGGAGTGGAGTGGAGTGGAATGGAATGAAACGGTGTGGAATGGCAATGAATGGGGTGCAATGGAATGGAGGGGATTAGAATGGAGTCTAATGGAAGGGAAAGTAATGGAGAGGAGTGGAATGGAATGGAATGGAATGCAATGGAATCGAGTGAAGTGGAGTAGAGTGGAGTGGAATGCAATGGAGTGGAATGGGATGGAGTGGAATGGAGTGGATTAGAATGCAGTGAAATGAAAGGGAATGGAATGGAATGTAGTGAAGTGGAATGGAATGCAATGCAATGGATTCGATTGAAGTGGAGTGGAGTGGAGTGGAATGCAATGGAGTGGAATGAGATGGAGTGGAGTGGAGTGGAATAGAATGGAATGGAATTGAATGGAAAGGAATTGACTGGAATGCAATGCAACGAAATGGAGTGGAATGAAGTTGAATGGAATGCAAAGGAATGGAATTGAATGGAGTGATATGGAATGGAATGAAATGGAATGCAATGGATTCGAGTGGAGTGCTGTGGAGTGTAATGGAATGGAATTCAATGGAATGGAATGGAATGGAAGGGATTGAAATGGAAAGGAATGCAATAGAATGGAATTTAATGGAATGGAATGCAGTGGGGTGGAATAGAAAGGAGTGGAGTGGAATGGAATGGAATGCAATGGAATTTAATGTAACGGAAAGTAATGGAAAGGAATGGAATGGAATGGAGAGGAGGGGATTATCGTGGAGTGGAGTGAATTGGAAAGGAATGGAATGGAATGGAATGGAATGGAATGAAATGAAATGTGGTGAAGTGGACTAGAATGGAATGAAATGGACTAGAATGGAGTGGAGTGGATTGGAATGGAATAGAATGTAGTGGAGTGGAGTGGAATGGAATGGAATGGAGTGGATTGGAAAGGATTGGAATAGAATGCATTGGAATGGAATGGAATGAAACAGAGTGGAATGGAATGGAGTGGAATGGAATGGAATGGAATGGAATGAAGAGGAGTGTAGTGGAATGGAATCGTTTGTATTGAAATGTGATGGAATGCAGATGGATGTAATGGAATAGAATGGGATGGAATAGAATGGGATGGAAAGGAATGGAATGGAAATGGGTGGAGTCAAGAGGAAAGCAATGGAGTGAAGTGGAATGGAATTCAATGCAATGGAATGGAACGGAATGAAATGGATTGGAATGGAATAGAATGGAGTGGAATGCAATGGAATGGGATGGAATGGTATTGAATGGAATAGACTGGAGTGGAATGGAATGGAAAGGAATGGAACGGAATGGAATGGAATGGAGTGGGGTGGAATGGAATGGAATGTAACGGAGTGGAATGGAGTGTAGTGGAGTGGAATGGAATAGAATGGAGTGGATTAGAATGTAGTGCAATGGAATGCAGAGGAATGAAAGGAAGGGAATGGAATGGAATGGAAAGGAATGGAATGGAGGGGAGTGGAATGGAGTGGAAAGGAATTGAATGGAATGGAATGAAGTGGAATGGAATTTAACCGAATGGATTGGAGTGGAATGGAGTTGAGTGGAGTGAAATGGAATGGAATGGAGTGGAGTGGAGTGGAGTGGAATGGAATGGATTGGAATGGAGTGGAATGGAAGGAAATGGGATGGAATGGGGAGGAGTGGAATGGATTGGAGTAGAGTATAGTGGAATGGAATGGAATGTAAACAAATGGAATAGAATGGAATGGAACAGAATACTTTCGAATGGTACGAAGTGGAGAGGAATGGAACGGAATGCAATGCAGGGGAATGGAGTGGAGTGGAGTGGAATGGAATGGAACGCAGTGGAATGTAGTGGAATGGAATGGAGTGGAATGGAGTGGAGTGGAGTGGATTGGAATGGAATGGAGTAGATTGGAGTGGATTGGAATGGAGTGGAGTGGAATGGAATATAGGGGAGTGGAAAAAAATGGATTGAAATGGAATGGTGGGGAATGGAATGGAGTCGTGTGGAGTGGAATGGAGTGGAGTGGAATGGAGTGGAGTTGAATGTAATGGAAAGGTGAGGAATGGTATGGAAAGGTGTGGAGTTGAGTGCAGTGGTGTGGAATGATTTGAATGGAGTGGAGTGAAATGGAATGAAACGGAGAAGAATGGCACGGAATGTGGTGCAATGGAATGGAGTGGATAAGAATGGAGTCTAATGGAAGGGAGTGGAATGGAGTGGAGTGAAATGGAATGAAATGGAATACAATGGAATGGAGTGGAGTGGAGTGGAATGCAATGGCGTGGAATGCAATGGAGTGGAGTGGAGTGTAGTGGAACAGAGTTGAATGGAATTGAATGGAACGGAATTGACTGGAATGGAATGCAACGAAATGGAGTGGAAAGGAGTTGAATGGAATCTAAAGGAATGGAATTGAATGGAGTGGAATTGAAAGGAATGAAATGAAATGCAATGGATGCGAGTGGAGTGCTGTGGAATGTAATGGATTAGAATTCAAAGGAATGGAATGTAATGGAATGAATTGGAATGCAATGGAATGGAATGGAATGGAATGGAATTTAATGGAATGGAATGGACGGGGTGGAATGGAATGGAGTGGAGTGGATTGGAATGGAATGCAATGGAATGTAAAGCAATGGAGTGGAATGGATTGCAATGGAAAGGAGAAGAGGGGGTTGTATTGGAATGGAGTGAAGTGGAATGGAATGGAACGGAACAGAATGGAATGCAAAGCAATGGCATGCATTGGAATGGCATGGAATGAAATGGACTGGAATTCAGTGGAGTGGAGTGGAATGGAATGAAATGGAGTGGGATACAATGGAATGGAATGGAATGGAATGGAATGGAATGGAATGGAATGGAATAGGGTGGAATGCATTGGGATGGATTGGAATGGAGTAGAGTGGAGTGAAGTGGGATGGAACGGAGTGGAGTGGAAAGGATTGGAACGGAATGTAATGTAATGGAATGGAATGAAACAGAGTGGAATGGAATGGAATTGAATGGAGAGGAATGTAGAGGAGTGAAGTGGAATGGAATGGAATGTATTGAAATGTAATGGAATGGAGATGAATGTGATGTAATGCAATGTAATGGAATAGAATGGGATGGAATAGAGTAGCATGGAGTGGAATGAAACGGAATGGAAGCGTATGGAATGGAATTTAATTGAATGGAATGCAATGGAACCGAATGGAATGCTGTGGAATGGAATGGAATGTGCTGGAAATGAATGGAGTGGAATGTTATATGGTGGAGTGGAGTGGAATGGAATGGACTGGATTGGAGTGGAATGGAATGGAATGGAATGTAAAGGAGGGGAAACAACTGGAATGGTATGGAATGGAATGTAATGGAATGGAGTGAAGTGGAAGGGAATGGAATGGAAGCGAACAGAGTGGAATGTAATGGAATGGAGTGGAGAGGAATGGAGTGGAGTGGAATGGAATGGAGTATAATGTGGTGGAGTGGAGTGGATGGGAATGGAATGCAATGGAGTGGAATGGAACGGAACGGAGAGGAGGGGAATGGAATGGAAGAGAATGGCATGCAGTGGAGTGGAACGGAATGGAATGGAAAGAAATGGAATGGAATGGAATAAAGTGGAATGGAATCGAGTGGGGCGGAGTGGAATGGAATGGACAGGAATGGTATGGAATGGAATGTAGTGGAAGGGAATGGCATGAAATGGAGTGGAGGGGAATGGAGTGGAATGGAATGGAGTGGAATGGAGTGGAGTGCAAGGGAGTGTAATGAAGTGGAGAGGAATGGAAGGGAATGGAATGGATTGTAGCGGAATGGAATGGAATGGAATTGAGTGGATAGGACTGGAATGGAGTCCAATGGAGTGGAGTGGAATGGAAAGGAGTGGAATGGAATGGAGTGGAAGGGAGTTGAGTGGAATGGAATGTAAAGGATTGGAAAGGAATTGAGTGTAGTTTAATGGAATTGAACCGAATGGGGTGGAGTGGAGTTGAGTGGGGTCAAATGGAGGGGAATGGAATGGAATGTAATGGAATGGAAGGGAATTGAATGGAAATGATTGGAGTGTAGTGGAGTGGAATGGAGGGTAGTGGAGTGGAGAGCTATGGAATGGAATTGAATGGAGTGGAATGGAATTGAGTGGAATTGAATGAAATGGAATGGAGTGAAATGGAATGAAACGGAGTGGAGTGGAAGGGAATGGAATGGAATGGAATGGAATGGAGTGGAATGGAATGGAATGGAATGGAGTGGAGTGGAGTAGAATGGAGTGGAATGCAATGGAGTGAAGGGGAGTGGAATGGAATTGTTTGGAGAGAATTGGAATGGAATGGATTGTAATCGAGTAGTGTGGAATGGAATGGAATGCAGTGTAGAGGAATGGAACATAATGGAGTGGAATGGAATGAATTGGAGTGGAATGGAACTGAGAGGAGTGGAATGGAATGGAAACGAATGGAATGGAATGGAATGGAATGAAATTGAGTGGAACGCAATGGAGTGGGGATGAGTGGAATGGAATGGACTGAAGTGGAATGGAATGGAATAGAATGGAATGGGACGGAATTTAACGCATTGGAATGGAGTGGAATGGAGTGGAGTGAAATGGATTGTAATGGAATGGAATGGGATACAATGGAATGGACTGTAATGGAATGGAGTGGAATGGAGTGGAATGGAGTGGAATGGAGTGCAGTGGAGTGGAGTGGAGGGGAGTGGAATGTAATGGAGTGGAGTGGAATGGAATAAAATGGAATGGATTGGAAAGGAACAGAGTGGTGTGGAGTGGGGTCGAATGGAATGAAACTGAAAAGAATGGAATGGAATGGAATGGAATGGAATAGGGTGGAGGGGAGTGGAGTGGAATGGAATCAATGGAGAGGAATGTACTGGAGTGAAACGGAAAGGAATGGAGTGGAGTGTAATGGTATGAGGTGGAATGGAATGGAGTGGAATGGATTTCATTGGAGAGGAATGGAATGGAGTAGAATGGAATGGACTGGAGTTGAGTGGAGTGTGTTCGAGTAGATGGTTTTGAATGGAATGGAATATAATGGGGTGGACTGGAGTGGAACGGAGTGGAGTGGAGTGGAGTTGAGTGGAATGTGTTCGAGTGGATGGTATTGGAATGGAATGGAATGGAAAGGGGTGGAATGGAGTGTAGTGTAGTGCAGTGGAGTGGGTTCGATTGGATGATAATTGAATGGAATGTAGTGGCGTGGAATGGAGTGGAGTGGAGAGGAATGGATTTGAAAGGATTGCAGTGGAAAGGAATGCATCGGGGTGTAGTGGAATGTAAAGGAATGCAGTGGAATGGAATTGAATGTTATGGAATTGAATGGAGTGTAGAGAAATTGAATGGAATGGAATGGAATGGAAGGGAATGGAATGGAAGGGAATAGAATGGAGTGGAATGGTGTGGAAGGGAATGGAATTTAAAGGATTTGAGTGGATTGTAGTGGAGTGGAGTGGAATGGAATTGTGTGGAATGGAATGGATTGCAATGGAATGGAGTGGAAGGGAATGGAGTGGTGTGGAGTAGAATGGATTGGAATTAAATGCAATGGAATGGAATGGAGTGGAATGGAACAGAATGGAATGGAGTGGAATGGAATGGGACGGAGTGGAATGGAGTGGAGTGGATTGGAATGGAATGGAGTGGAATGGAGGGGAGTGCAATGGAATGGAACGGTGTGGAGTGGAGTGTAATGGAACGGAGTGGAATAGAATGTAATGGAATGCAATGGCTTGGAATGGAGTGGAATGGAACGGAATGACAGGGAATGGAATGGAATGGAAAAGAACGGAAGGGAAGGGAGTGGAATGGAATGGAATGGAATGGAAGGGAATGCAGTGGAATGGAAATTAAAGGAATGGAATGGAATGGAATGGAATGGAATGGAATGGAATGGAGTGGAATGGAGTGGAGTTCAGTGAAGTAGAATGGAATGGTGTAGAGTGGAGTGGAATGCAATGGAATGGAATGGAAAGGAGTGGAGAGGAATGGAGTGGTGTGGAATGGAATGGAATGATATGGAATGGAATCGAATGGTGTGTAAAGAAATTGTAGGGAAAAGAGAGAAGAGATGTGGAGTGGAATGGAATGGAGTGAATGTAGTGGAGTGGAGTGGTTTGTAATGGAGTGTAATGGAAAGGAAAGGATAGGAGTGGAGTGGAAAGGAGTGGAATGGAATGGAAAGGAATGGAATAAAAGGGCATGGAATGGAATGGAGTCCGGTTGAGTGGAATGGAATAGAGTGGAGTGGAATGGAAAGGAATGGAATGAAATGGAATGGAATTGAGTGGAGTGGAGTGGAGTGTAATGGAGTGCCATCGAGTGGAATGGAATTGAATGGAATATAATGGAATAGACTCGAATGGAATGGAATGCAGCGGAATGGAGTCTAGTGGAGTAGAATGGAATGGAGCGGAATGGAGTGGAATGGAATGGATTGGAGTGAAAAGAATGGAATTGAATGGATTGGAATAGAATAGAGTGGAATATACTGCAGTGGAAAGGAATGGATTGGAGTGAAAAGAATGGACTGGAATGGATTGGAGTGGAATAGAGTGGAATGTAGTGCAGTAGAATGGAATTGATTGGTATGGAATGGAGTTGAATGGAATTGCGTGTAGTGGAAAGGAAGGGAATGGAATGGAATGGAATGGAGTGGAGTGGAGTACAGTGGAGTGGAGTGGGGTCGAATGGATTGTAGTCGAATGGAATGGAATGGAATGGAGTGGAAGGGAGTGGAGTGGAATGGAATGAAAGGCATTGGAAAGGAATATAATGGAATATAATGGAATGGAATGGAAAGAAATGGAATGGATGGGAATGGACTGGAATAGAGTGGAGTAGAATATACTGGAATGGAATGGAAGGAATGGAATGGTATGGAAAGGAGGGGAGTAGAGTGGAATGGAATGGAGTGGAATGGATTGGAATGGAATGGAATGGAATGGAATGGAAAGAATGGAATGGAGGGCAGTGGAATGGATTGGATTGGAGTGGAATGGAGTGGAATGGAGTGGAGTGTAGTGAAAAGGAATGGAATGGAGTGGACTGGAATAGAGTGGTATGGAATGGAACGGAGTGCAGTGGAATGGAATGGAATGGAATGGAATGAAATGAAATGGAATGGAGTGAAGTGGAATGGAATGGAGTTGAGGAGAATGGAATGGAATGGAAAAGAAGGAAATGGAGAGGCGGGGAGTGGAGTGGAATGCAATGAATTTCAATGGAGTTGAGTGGATTGGAATGGAACAGAATGCAGTGGAATGGAATGGAATGAAATGGAAAGTAGTGGAATGGAATCTAACGGAAAGGAGTGGAATGGAATGGAATGGAATACAATGGAATGGAGTGGAATGGAGAGGAGTGGAGGGAGTGGAATTGAATGGAGTGAAGTGAAGTGGAATTGAAACGAATGGAATGGATTGGAATGGAATAGAGTTTAGTGGAGAGGAAAGGAGTGGAGTAGAGTGAAACGGAAGGGATCGGAATGGAAGAGAATGGAGAGGAATTTAATGGAATGGAGTGGATTGAAGTGGAGTGGAGTGAAAAGAAATGGATTGGAATGGAATGGAATGGAGAGGAATGGAACGGAATGGAATGCAGTGTAATGGAGTGGAGTGGGGGGGAGGGGAATGGAATGGAATGCAATGCAATGGAATTGAATGGAATGGAGTGAATTGGAACGTAATGGTGTGAAGTTGAGGGGAATTGAATGTAATGGAATGGAATGGAATTGATTGGAATGGAGAGGAAGGGAGTGGAGTGGAATGAAATGGAGTTTAAAGAACGGAGTAGAATGGAACGGAATGGAATGGAGTGGAGTGGATAGGAATGGAGTGGAATGGAATGGATAGAAATGGAATGGATTGGAGTGGGGTGGAATGGAATGGAGTGGAGTGAAGTGGAATCGAATTATAATGAAATGGAGTGGAATGCAGTGGAGTGGGGTGGAGTGGAATGGAATGGAACAGAATGGAATGGAATGGAATGGAATAGAGTGGAATGTAATGGAATGGAAAAGAATGGAGTGGAATGGAGTGGAGTGAAATGGAATGGAACGGAGTGGATTGGACTGGAATGGAATTCCATGGAATGGAATGCAATGGAACGGAATGGAATGGAACGGAGTGGAGTGAAATGGAATGGAACGGAGTGGATTGGACTGGAATGGAATTCCATGGAATGGAATGCAATGGAACGGAATGGAATGGAACGGAGTGGAGTGAAATGGAATGGAACGGAGTGGATTGGACTGGAATGGAATTCCAT
>ERZ772928.1333-NODE-1333-length-10781-cov-3.217882_pt1 | contig 10781 bp, 7 predicted proteins | sample MGYA00511686_ERZ772928 | MGnify/ENA primary metagenome ERZ772928 (study PRJEB29015, sample SAMEA2738063) | human oral metagenome | biome: human oral; feature: human-associated habitat; material: saliva | place: China | collected 2219 ... | reverse complement strand
TATATATATTGAATAAAAGTTTTTTTGGAAAAAATATATCATCTTCTTCTTTATAATGAAAATATATTTTAAAACTTAGTTTGTAAAATATTGTGTATTTATGTATAATAAGAAAAGTTATTTATAAATATGTAAAAATATAATATTTGAAAATAACTATTTGTTGAAATTGAATAAAATATAGAAGGTAAAAATCAAGGAGAAATATATGTTCAAAAAAGATAGAATTATGAAATACTCAATTAAAAAATTTACAGTAGGAATTGCCTCTGTAGCAATCGGTTCTATACTTTTCTTAGGATCTAATGCACAAGCTAGCGATAAAGTAGAAGAAAACAAAACAGAAGTAGCTACTACAGTAAACAATGCTCAGCCAGCGACTGCTGAAGTTCCTTCAAATAAAGTAGAAGCAAATAAACAACAAAATACTAACGGAAAAAATTTAACTACAAATTCTAATAATACAGTAGAGAAAAAAGTAGAAGCAGTACAACCAGCTAGCACAAATAATAAAGCAGAAGCAATTCAAAAAGAGACTCCACCAAACAAAGAAGTGGAATCTAATAAAAAAGAAAGTACAACAGCATCTGGACTAAATGTACTAGATAAACGTACTACTGATAGTAGTAATATTAAAGACTTACTAACTAATATCATTAAGAAAAATGAAGAAGAAAATGCAAAACAAGCTACAAATAAAGTAGAAGTAGAAGCTGAAAATGTTGAAAAAGGTGTTCAAATTATTTCTAAATTAACACCTGAATATGCAGAAGCGATTTCTAAAGGATATATTGGTTTAGAAGGTGGAAAGTATGATAATTTACTTTATAAAAATGCTGTATTAAATCCAGATGCAGATGATGATGGAGATGGTATTTTAAATAAAGATGAATTATATATTTATAAAAAAGATGGAAGAACATATTTAGGATATAATGTTCACCCAAAACTTGCTGATACTGATGGAGATGGTATCGCAGATAATGAAGATAAAGATAAACTACTTTGGAATGTATCAGCACGTGATATGGCAATGTTTATGAGCTTAGTTTATGAAAAAGATAATAATATAGAAAATATACTAACAAAAGATCTTCCGGAAGGAGCATTAAAATCTAATCTTCATAAAATGATGAATAATGAATTAGCTCCATTCTGGTCTCTTAAGAAAACATATCACCAAGATAATGGATTAGATGCTGCATTATTCGAAACAAAAAATAATCTTCCATTTTTAAATGGAGAAAAAATTCAAGTTTTAGCTATCGCAGGTACTAACGTAGCACAAGCAGGAGATTTAAAAGCTGATGCTGCATTAGTATTAGGAAATGAATCAAACGAAAGTATTGCAACATTAGACTTATTAAATTCATTAAGAAACGATAAAAGTATAACTAATCTATATATTACTGGACATTCACTAGGTGGATATCTGACTTTACGTGCAACTGCTGAAGCAAGACAAAAGAATTTTGAAGCATATAGAGGAAGCTACACGTTTAATGCTCCAAGAATATACACAGGACTATTTAATTTCTTCGGTGGAGGTAAGATGGGTAAAGCTAGTGATTTAACTGATAAAATGACATTAAATCATGAAATAACAAACTACGTAACTAATAACGATAATGTAGTTCCTAAATTTTTACAAACTAAGCATAATATAAATATTGGAAATAGCTTTGGAGCACACGCAAATAGTTCTTACTTTGAGAAACGAATGGATAATCACAAAGACTTTAACTTCGGGAAACGTCAAGGGATGAGTGGAGTTGGTTATATAGATCAATTACAGAAAAAACTAAAACTAGTATCAGCAGAGAAAGGGACTCTAAGTGCAACATTCTTACCTACATTGGTTGATAATAAACCACTATCAGTAATGTTTGGAAATAGTGTCACTGATAGCGAAATTTTAAAACGTATTGATACTTCAAAACTTCCAGTTAACGTTAAATTATCAATTTTATCAAAAGATGACTTATTATCTGGATTAGGTTCAAAACAAGCAGTAGTTAAAGTTTTATATTTAGATGATAATACTACAAATAATATAACTGTACCTATTTTAGTAAATGAAGCAAATAAATTACAGTTAACATCTGTAGTGAACGCAGCAACAAAATTAGTTAATGTATCAGTAGATTTAAATGGAAAAAATGAGGCTTCAGTTAAATCTTATACACAAAATAAAGAAGAAATCTTAAAAGTTTTAAATGAAGCAAATAGCTTGTTAGAAAATAAATTAGCGTTCCAAAATACAGTAAATGAAGTTACTAATAAATTAGCTAATCTTGGAATTAATTTAATTGATAGTAGATTAGTTTTAGTAGATAAAGTAACTACTATTCCAGCTGATAACGAAACAAGCTCTACTGTAAAAGAAGAAACAACTAAACCAGTAGAAGGAAACAAGCAAGATCAACAAAATTCACACGAAGGAACAACAAAACCTGTGGACGATAAAAAAACAGAACAAGCAAATGTTCAAGATGAAAAAGCGAAACAAGCTGCAGAAAGAAGAAAAAAAAGATATAAAAAACGTGTTAAAAGATCTGAATTAGCTGAAACAAAAGTTAGTGATAGTAATAAATTATCAGATGTTCTAGCAACAATATTAATTAGAAGAGGATATGGAGATTTACTATAAGATATAGTAAGTTTTATGAAGGAAATATAACTATTGAAGAGGTCGTATTGTAAGGGAGTTAAGAGATTACCTTACATAAAGAAATTATAAAATTTCTATTTTCAAAAAAAGAAATAATTTATGTAAATATGAAAATAAAACCTCTGATAGTACGGAGAAGTTTATAAAGTTAAAAATAACACCTAGTATATATGAACTAGGTGTTATTTTTATATTATTTACTAAATACATTCTTCCATTCACTGCGTTTATCAAGGAATTTTTTAGCTTCTTTTTGTGCTCCTTCTAATGAGTGAGAAGCTGCCCATCCACATTGAACTTCATTACATGCTGGAACTTCTTTAGCAACTAAAACATCTTCTAGAGTTTTTGCAAGAGCTTCTTCAACACTTTCATAGCTATCATTGTTAATTACAGATAAATAGAATCCTGTTTGACATCCCATTGGACCAAAGTCAAGAACATTATCAAGGTGATTTCTGATAAGTTCAGCAATTAGGTGCTCTAGTGAGTGGAGACTAGGCATTTCTAAATGCTCTTTATTAGGTTGACAAAATCTAATATCATATTTATAAATTTTATCCCCATTTTCTCCTGAATATACACCAACTAATCTAATATATGGTGCAACAACTTTTGTATGATCTAAGTTAAAGCTTTCTACATTCATTTTTTTCTCAGTCATGATATTCTCCATTTCTATTGTTGTTAAAATTATTATACTATATTTAATTAAAATAAAAAAGAAGAAGAGATGAGTTTGAAATTCATCTCTTCAAGTTTATTTAATATTTCTCTATTGGAATTAGTTTGTTCATAATAATTGCTACAATTGCACCGACTGCTATTGGAGAGCCGATTAAATATTGTAGAAATTGTGGTGCACTAGCTTTAAGACCAGCAGGGATAAATAATAATCCGATAGTAAACATTAAAGGAACACCGATAATATATAGTTCTCTTTCAGAGAAGTCAAGGTTTTTAACAACTCTAAACCCGTTAAGTAGAATAATAATACATACTACTGCAAAAACTCCACCAATAACAGCAGCAGGTATAGAATTGATAATTGCTGAAAGTTTCCCTAAGAATGATAGAATAATAAACCAACCAGATGCAACAACAAAAACTTTTCTACTTGCGACACCGGTAATAGAGATAATACCAGCATTTGTAGAGTATCCTGTAACTGGAGTTGCTCCTACTAAAGCAGCTAGAAGACATCCAATACCTTCACCGATAACTCCTCTGTTGATTTGAGTATCGTTAAGAGGCTTAACCATAACAGAGCTCACTGCGTACCATGTACCGGTTGTTTCAGCAAGCAGTACCATATAAATAATAATCATAGTAATAATTGCAGATGCTTCAAAATGTATATCATAGTCTAAAAATAAAATTTTTGGCATTGAGAAAAAACTAGCATCCTTAATTGCCTGAGTGCTAAAACCACCCATTAAATAAGCACAGAAAGTACCTATTCCTAATGAAATAATAACAGAAGAAATTTGGAAAATACGTTTTAACTTACTTGTTATATAATTTCCTAAAGATGAAAAGAAAATTAATGAAGCTGCAGTGATAAATGCAAGTAAGATATTTTGTTTCATAGTTAATCCATTTCCTTCAATGTAAATGTTGTTGACAAACGCAGAAGGTAGAAGTGTTAATCCAACAATCATAATAATAGTACCACTAACTATAGAAGGTATAAAATTTCTAACGATATATTTATAAATACCAGAATATCCAAGAATAATAACTAAAATAGCTCCAACGATGCTTGCGCCAAGAACGGTTCCCAGGTTCTTAGAACCCATATAGATTCCTATAATTGCTCCAAGCGGTATAAAAGATGGACCTTGACAGACAGGTAATCTAAGATAGAATAAAACCTGAATTAAAGAGGCAAGTCCGGCTCCTAAAAATGTAGATTGGATAAGCCCTGCAGCATCACCAGGTGATAATGCAAGTGCGGTTGCTAAAATAAATGGTGGTACATAAACGTCCATTGCTAAAACGTGTTGTAACCCTAAAATTGCGGATTGAGAAAATGGAATATCTTCATCAACTCCAATGGTAAGATGTCTATTTTTTTTCGACATAAAATGAAACTCCTTAAAAAATTTATTTAATAATCGAGTATAACTGCTCGTTCAGTTTAATTTTAAAATTTTACAAAAATTAATAAAGACTAACTTTGTAAAGTGATTAAAATAACATTAATTATTTTTTTAAAACTCTTTTACCTTGAATCCAGACTTCACGAATATTTTCTTTTGTAGAAAGATAAAGTATTTTTTGTAGTAAATGTTTATCTTCTTCATTATCTAGGTAATTAGGTAGTTTATTATTTGGTGTGCTTATATCAATAACTTGAAAATCGCAAATGTACCCTTTTTTAAATATACCAAGCGGAAGTTTGAGTGCTTTTCCACCACCGTGAGTTGCAAGATAAAATGCTTCAAAAACAGATACTTTCGAGTTGTTGATCCCACGTTGATTAGAAGGTAGATTATTATCAACTCCATCATTTAATAGGCGACTAGACATAACGGTTTGTTTGATATTATCATATAAACTTGGAGAAAAACCACCCGATATATCAGTTCCTAAACAAATATTTACACCTTCATTTTTAAGTTTGTTTACTGGTAGAACGGCGTTAGCGAAGTATGAGTTTGAAATAGGACAGTGACAAACAGATGAGTGATTATGTGAGAAAATTTTTGCATCGCTACTGTTAATAAAATTTCCATGAGCCATAACTGCTTTGTCGGTTAAAAGACCAAAACTAGCCAATACTTCAGTATCACGACGACCAAATCTTTCAGAAACAAAATTATGTTCCCAATCACTCTCACTACAATGACTTTGAATGTAAGTATTATATTTTTTAGCTAAAACACCTAATCCTTTTAGTGCTTCATCAGTACAACTAGGAACAAAGCGTGGTGTAATGACTGGATAGACACCTTGAGGCACGTTTTTCCCTAATGCTGTAACATCCTTTATGAATTGTTCAGTATTTTTTAATGCTTCTTTCGTTGAATAATCGCGATAAAAATTTGGGTTCATAGTTTTATCATCCATAACGACTTTTCCGACGAACCCACGTTGACCAAGGTCAGCGCAAATTTTTGCAAGTTCAAGTGTTGCTTCGTTATGGATAGTACCGAAATACATAGCAGATGTAGTTCCGTTAGCAAGTAGAGTTTTTACTAAATCGGTATAAACTTCTTTTGCATAATTAACGTCTTCGTACTTAGCTTCTAAAGGGAAGGTGAAATTATCTAACCAACAACTAAGTTCATCATCAAGTGCTAATCCTGCTTGTGGCCATTGAGGAGCATGGATATGTAAATCTATAAATCCTGGTAAAAGTATTTTATCCCCAAAATCATAAAAATTTTGATGAGAAGAATATTCAGTTAATTTTTCCACATAATTAGGATCATTATTTCTTATAACTTCATTAATAATTCCATTTTCTAATACTGTGATGATAGCATCTTTTAAAAATTCGATTTTTCCGTAGTGAATGCTATGAAAAAGAGATGCTTTAAAAATATTTTTTATAGTCATATGTTTATATCTCCTTGTAAGTTTAATAAATATACCACAAGAACCGAACTATGTCAATAAAAAATTTTTCGCAAACAAACAAAAACACGCTTTACGAAGAATTATAGACAAATCCAGAAGAGAATGTTCGTTTTTTACAGAAGAAGGGAGTTTTAGTGGCTGGAATTTTTAAAATATAAAAAACCGAAGATATGTAATCTTCGGTATAATTATTATCTAAATTCTTTTCTTTCTTTCGTAACAAGTTTTTCAACTCTAGCTTTTGCATCCTCTAAGTAGTCTTCGCCATTTTTAAGAAGAGAGCAAATAATATTTGTTATTTCGATAAAGTCTTCTTCAATATAACCCTTAGTAGTCATTGCAGGAGCACCTAAACGAAGTCCACTAGTTTTCATAGGAGATAGTGTATCAAAAGGGATACCGTTTTTATTACATGTTATATTTGCCTTACTCAATAAAAGGCTGGCATCATGTCCAGTTACTTTATAAGTAGAATACGTATCTATTAAACATAAGTGGTTATCACTACCGTCGCTAATAACAGGAATATTATTTTCTTTAAAAGTCTTCACCATTGCTTGAACGTTTTTAAGCACTTGCTCTTGATATACTTTAAATTCTGGTTTTAATGCTTCTGCAAAGCAAATTGCTTTAGCAGCTACGATATGTTCTAATGGACCACCTTGTGCCCCGGGGAAAATCATTTTATTGATTTTTGTTGCAATTTCTTCATTGTTCGTTAAAATAACTCCACCACGTGGGCCTCTAAGAGTTTTATGGGTTGTAGATGTTACAACATCAGCATAAGGAAGAGGGCTAGGATGAAGACCAGTAGCCACAAGCCCAGCGATATGAGCCATATCAACCATAAGATATGCACCTACCTCATCAGCAATTTCTCTAAATTTAGCAAAGTCAATTGCACGAGAGTATGCGCTAGCACCAGCGATAATTATTTTAGGTTGGTGTTCTTTAGCTAATTGCAAAACTTCATTGTAATCAATAGTATGAGTGTCTTTTGTTACTCCGTAAGAGACAACATTATATAACTTCCCAGAGAAGTTCACACGACTTCCGTGAGTTAAGTGACCACCGGCATCCATACTCATCCCTAAGACAGTGTCACCAGGAGAAAGTAACGCCATGTATACAGCAATATTAGCGCTAGAACCTGAGTGAGCTTGAACATTAGCAAACTTTGCACCAAATAATTCTTTAAGACGTTCGATAGCTAGGCTTTCGATTTCATCAACAACCTCACATCCGTCATAATATCTCTTACCAGGATATCCTTCAGCATATTTGTTAGTTAGTATGCTCCCAGTAGCTTTTAAAATATCTTGCGATACAAAGTTTTCACTAGCTATAAGCTCAATATTTGTATTTTGTCTATGTTGCTCTTTTTCAATAAGTTCAAAAATTTTATCCATAAAAACACTCCTTTATAAATAATTTGTAAGGGAAAGAAGGGGTATCATTTTTATACTATATTACTATATAATTAAAAAATAGAAAGTGTACTAATTGATAAATACAATTATATTCTTTACCTTATAATTCAATATAATAGCATATACTTTAAGAAAAGCAAAATAAAAGTAATTTACATAATTTTCTGTTTTGTGTAAATATATAATGAATGTAGTTAATATATTTTAAAACTTTCTTATTTTTAGTGTTGCTGGCCTAAATTTAGTAGAAATTAGAAAATATTTATGCTATAATAATAAGCGGAATACGTCTGTATTACTATCGAACCAAAATTTTAAGGAGAAAATTTAATATGCTTGTAGATAAACCATTGAAGCTGTTTTCATTGAACTCTAATATTCCATTAGCGAAACAAGTAGCGAAGTCACTAGGAGTAGAGCTAAGTAAATGTAGTGTTAAAAAATTTAGTGACGGAGAGGTTTCTATTAATATAGAGGAAAGCGTACGTGGATGTGAAGTTTTTGTTATTCAATCTACTAGTGGTCCTGTAAATGACAACTTAATGACCCTATTGATTATGATTGATGCATTAAAACGTGCCTCTGTAGATACTATTAACGTTGTAATACCTTATTATGGGTATGCACGTCAAGATAGAAAAGCGAGAAGTCGTGAACCGATTACAGCAAAATTAGTGGCAAATTTATTAGAAACTGCAGGAGCAAATCGTATTATTGCTTTAGATCTTCATGCATTACAAATTCAAGGATTCTTTGATATTCCAGTAGATCACTTGATGGCAGTGCCTATTATTGCTGAATACTTCAAAGGCAAACTTTCTAATATGGAAGAAGTAGTTGTAGTATCACCAGATCATGGAGGAGTTACTCGTGCAAGAAAATTAGCTGATGCTCTTAATACACCTATTGCAATAATTGATAAGAGAAGACCTAAACCAAATGTTGCTGAGGTTATGAATATTGTTGGAAATATCGAAGGAAAGATTTGCATTCTTATCGATGACATAATTGATACAGCAGGTACAATTACTTTAGGTGCTCAAGCACTTAAAGATAGAGGGGCAAAAGAAGTTTATGCAAGTTGTTCGCATGCGGTATTAAGTGGACAAGCATTAGAAAGAATAGAAAATTCTCCAATTAAAGAATTAGTATATGCTAATACAATAGATATACCTGAAGAGAAAAAATTAGATAAAATGGTTCCACTATGTGTTGGTGATTTAATAGCTAAGGCTATTTATAGAATACACCATAATGAACCAGTAAGTGTTCTTTTTGAATAATTTTAAAAAATAAAAATAAAAGGAGGCAACGAGTTCGTTGCCTTCTTTAAGTAGTCGATAGTAAAATATATATTGAAAGAGGCAACAAATGAAATTAATAGTAGGATTAGGAAATCCAGGAAAACAATATGAAAATACAAGACATAATATAGGTTTCATGATTTTAGACGAACTTGCAAAAGCGTGGAATATAAATTTTGATAAAAATAAATTTAATGCTGATTATGCAATAACGTACTACAATGGAATTAAATATTTACTTATAAAACCGACAACTTACATGAACCTTTCAGGTGAAGCGTTAAGAAAATTTTATGATTATTTTGAAATTGACATAGAAGACATTCTAGTAATCTATGATGATTTAGATACAAAGACAGCTAACTTTAAATTAAAAGCTAAAGGAAGTAGCGGTGGTCATAATGGTCTCAAGAGTATTATAAGTCACCTTGGAACTGAAAAATTCAATCGTTTAAAAATAGGAATAGATAGACCAACTCCACCTATGAAAGTAGTAGATTATGTGTTAGGAAGATTTTCTAAAGATGAAATGATAGATATTGAAAAGATTTACTCAAAGAGTATAAATTGTATAGAAGATTTTTCAAAAATGAGTTTTGTGGAATTAATGAATAAATATAATTAGTATAAAAGCAGTGATAAAAAATGAGTAGGAAACTTGTTTTGAGTCCTGCTCTTTGTCATGGAAAGATAAGGAGAGAGCATGTTAAAACAAGAATTGTTGAAGATAGTAGATTTTGATTATGACAAAAAAATTAATAATATTGGAATTTATGGACAAAATATAACAACAAAAGCATTAGAAATTTATAATGAATTTGTTAAAAGCAATAAGAATGTTGTTGTAATTACACAAGATAAAGCGGAAGCAGAAGAACTTTTTTCATTGATTACTACATTAGAAAAAGAAACATATATTTATCCAGAAATAGATATTTTAAAAAGACACACAGCTAAAAGTAATGATTTAGTACAAAATTCTATAAAAGTCCTAGAAAACTTAGTTTCAAAAGTTCCAAGTATAATAATTATTCCTATTGAAGCAAGCTACAGAACATTAAAAGATCCTGAGAAATTTTTGAATACTACATTTGAAATTAATATAGAGACAGTAATAAATTTTGAGGACTTGCAGAAAAAACTAGTTAATATGGGTTATAATCGTGTTGACAGTGTCGATGTAGTAGGAGAATTTTCGAAAAGAGGAAGTATAGTTGATATTTTTAGTCCATTAAATGAAAAACCTATACGCTTGGATTTTTTCGATGATGAGTTAGATAGTATTCGTACTTTTGATGAAATTACGCAAAAATCTCTAGAAAAAGTAGAAAATGTGACTATATATCCAACGAATGACTTTTTCTTAACGAATGAAGAAAAAGATATTGTCGTAACAAAAATATTAGAACGATTGAAAGATGAAAAACTTAAACAAGAGGAAAACTATAAGGATATTAGTGACTATTTACAAGAAAAAATAGAAATATATAGAGCTACTGGGGATTTTAGTGAATTAGAGAGTTTTTCTAATCTAATATATGAACATACTTTTAGTATTGCAGATTATTTTACAGAGGATGTTGTTATTTTCTTTGATAATTATCATAAAATCACAGAAAAAGTTGAAAGTTTGCGTCAGTATTTCTTAACAAATTTACAAGAAATTAATAGAACATATATTCACCAAAATATTATTGACGATAATGCATTTGAAAAAATTCAAAATAAAAAAGTGAGAAAGTACTATTTATCTAATTTAAAATTAAACGAAAAGATTATAGAGAAAAACTA
>ERZ772928.1325-NODE-1325-length-10808-cov-7.038594_pt1 | contig 10808 bp, 6 predicted proteins | sample MGYA00511686_ERZ772928 | MGnify/ENA primary metagenome ERZ772928 (study PRJEB29015, sample SAMEA2738063) | human oral metagenome | biome: human oral; feature: human-associated habitat; material: saliva | place: China | collected 2219 ... | reverse complement strand
TAATCTCTCGTCAGCTCTGGTGGGGTCACCAAATCCCTGCTTGGTACAATGCTGAAGGTGAAATGTACGTTGGCGAAGAAGCACCAGAAGGTGACGGATGGAAACAAGACGAAGATGTCTTGGATACTTGGTTTAGTTCTGCCCTTTGGCCATTCTCAACTATGGGTTGGCCTGATGTGGAAGCAGAAGACTTCAAACGTTACTTCCCAACGTCAACACTTGTTACTGGTTATGACATCATCTTCTTCTGGGTGTCTCGTATGATCTTCCAATCATTGGAGTTCACAGGACGCCAACCATTTAAGAATGTCTTGATCCACGGTCTTATCCGTGATGAGCAAGGACGTAAGATGTCTAAGTCACTCGGTAACGGGATTGACCCAATGGATGTTATCGAGAAATACGGTGCTGATGCCCTCCGTTGGTTCCTTTCAAACGGTTCTGCACCAGGGCAAGATGTGCGTTTCTCTTATGAAAAAATGGACGCTTCATGGAACTTCATTAACAAGATTTGGAATATCTCTCGTTACATCCTCATGAACAATGAAGGTTTGACCTTGGATGCGGCACGTGAAAATGTGGCTAAAGTAGCTGCTGGTCAAGCAGGTAATGTCACAGACCGCTGGATTCTCCATAACCTCAATGAAACCATCGGCAAAGTCACTGAAAACTTTGATAAGTTTGAGTTTGGTGTGGCTGGTCACATCCTCTACAACTTCATCTGGGATGAGTTTGCGGACTGGTATGTTGAGTTGACTAAGGAAGTGCTTTACAGCGACAATGAGGACGAAAAAGTCATCACTCGTTCGGTTCTTCTTTACACCTTGGATCAAATCTTGCGTCTCCTTCACCCAATCATGCCATTCGTAACTGAAGAAATCTACGGCCAAATCTCTGAAGGAACTATCGTGACTGCGGAATACCCAGTGGTTCGTCCAGAGTTTGAAAACGAAGAAGCAGCAGCTGGCGTCGAAGCACTTAAAGATGTGATTCGCTCCGTTCGTAACTCACGTGCAGAAGTGAACGTAGCGCCAAGTAAACCAATCACTATCTTGATCAAGACAAGCGACAGCAAGCTCGATGCTTTCTTTAATGATAATGTCAACTACATCAAACGCTTCACAAACCCAGAACACTTGGAAATTGCAGCAGATGTCGAAGTGCCTGACTTGGTTATGTCCAGCATCATCACAGGCGCAGAAATCTACTTGCCACTTGCTGACCTGCTCAATGTTGAAGAAGAATTGGCTCGTCTTGAAAAAGAATTAGCCAAATGGCAAAAAGAACTGGATATGGTCGGTAAGAAGCTCTCTAACGAACGCTTCGTAGCCAATGCCAAACCAGAAGTCGTCCAAAAAGAACGCGACAAACAAGCCGACTACCAAGCCAAATACGACGCGACCGTAGCGCGTATTGATGAGATGAAGAAGTTGGTGAAATAAACACAGAAACACGGTGATGAACCGTGTTTTTTGGTATAATAGTAATTGAGTATACTTTTATTAAGAAATGGAGAAGCAATGTCCTTAGTAGATGAAATCAACAAAAAAGAACTAAATTATTGGGATTTTTCAGATGTTGTTTCTACTGGAATTCATAAAATTAGTGCTTATCCAGCTACTATGGTTCCAGATATGCAAAACGAATTAATTAAATTAATAAAAAGTGAAGATAAATCGGTTCAAAACATATTAGACCCGTTTCACGGATCAGGAGTAACTCTAGTTGAGGGGATGAAAAATGGTTTAACTCCAATAGGAATTGATATCAATCCTTTAGCTAATTTAATTACGTTAGTAAAATTACAAGGTGTCAGTAAAAAACAAATCAAACTCTCTAACAATAGAATAATTGAACTGTTACGTAAAGAATCCTTCGAGTTTGAAATGCATGATTTCTATAATATCAATAAGTGGTATAGAGAAGATTTTATTGAGACGTTTAGTAAAATTAGAGCAACAATACAAAGAGAAAGATATAAAAATATAAGACAGTATTATTGGGTTTGTTTGATAAATATTTTAAAAAAATATAGTAATACTCGTAGTTCTACTTTTAAACTACATGTAAAAACACAAAAAGATATCGATTCGATGTCTAATGATATCATTGAAGATTTTATAAAAAACATTGAGAAATCATATATTTTTCTTCCAAATTTTATTCAATATGACAAAAAAAATCTTTATATAGGAAAAGCTGAGGAAATATTATCAGAATTTGAAAATGGAACAGTTGATTTAATTTGTACATCCCCGCCATATGGCGATAATCCAACTACAGTAACTTATGGTCAGTATTCTATACTTCCTCTATATTGGATTGATAAGTCGGATTTAGGGAAATTTGATGAACAGCTAATTGCAAATTATTCTAGTATTGATTCTAATAGTTTAGGTGGAAACCGAAGAGTCAGAAGTAGTTTTGAATCTTCAATTCTCAATAATTTTTTACCTAGAATTGATGACAAAAAACAAAATAAAGTGAAAAATTTTGTGCTGGATTACCTAAATGTAATGTCTGAACTTATACGTGTCTTAAAGGTAGGAAAATATATAGTTTTGACTCTTGGAGATCGAAGAGTAGATAATCAAGTGGTTCCCCTCTCAACTATCACAACGGAATATCTGGAATCTAATGGATTCATTTTAGAAAAAGCGATTACCAGAAATATTCCCAAAAAAAGAATGCCTAGAAAAGTTTCAAAGGTCGGTGGAAATTCTGTAGAGTCTATGAATCAGGAACATGTTTTAATCCTCAAAAAGGTAGAAAATAGGTAACTTAATGAATAAAAAAGAAGTAAATTTAACTATTGATTCTAGAATCATTAGTCATTTAGGTGAGGCCTTAATTGATAATGAGAAAATAGCCTTGCTAGAATTAATAAAAAATGCATCGGACGCGGATGCTAATTATTGTAATATTGAAATTGATACTCTTTATCAATCTGAGCATGGCCAGGGACGCATTATTATTGAAGATGATGGTAATGGCATGACTCCATATATTATTGAGAATGCTTTTTTAAAAATAGCTACTTCTTTTAAATCAAATCATCAAAAGGTTTCTCCTAAATTCAAAAGACAAGCGCAAGGGAATAAAGGGATTGGTCGATTGTCCTTGAATCAATTGGGAAAATTTATTTCTGTCGATACTAAGGTTGATTTGGAACTCCCGAAGTATTTTTCGTCAGAGGAATTACAAACTGTTCTAGGTTATAATACAGAAAATGATTTCTTAAATGATAATGATTTTTATTGTTACCATATTGAAATCGACTGGGAACATTATAGTAAAAGTAATGAATCAATTGAAGATGTTAAACTTAATTTGCAAGCATTACCATTTAATGAGTTTACTTTTAGTCATAAAAAAAATCACGGAACAAGAATAGAAGTGCTAGGTCTGAAAGGAATTGATTTTTGGCAAAGTAATCAGACGCAGAAAGAAATTGAACAAGACGTTTTAGAGTTTTTAAACCCTTACCTAGATGAAAAATATAATTTTTATGTAAAGATTAATTTAGATAATATCATATTTACAAGTAATAAATATGATATTTCTGATATAGAACATAATTTTCTTTCAAAAGTAGATTTTACTTTTAATTCAAATGAAAAAATAATAACTCTAAATATAAGTAGAAGCAAAAAATATATCGATTATAAAGTTAAGCAATTAATTTCAGAATTAAGAAACTGGGAACTTGAGAAAGAGAACGAACCACCTTATAAGAAATACTATAATAAATGGATGAAAGAAAAAATATATATCGATTTATCAAGTTTGACACAAGCAAATGTATCTTTGCCTAATGTTAAATTTGATAAGTTCTTTACTTATTCTGAAGAAGTTAAAGACGAAAAGCATAAGGGTAAGAAACAGGTAGAGAAATTTTTCTTACCAGGTGATTTTAGAGGAACAATCTATGGCTTTGACTTATCTCCAACTAGTCCGGTTTCTAAAACTTTTAAAAATGTTTTGGAAGAAATTAAAGGAGTGAAAATATATAGAAATAATTTTCGGATTTTTCCTTACGGTAGTTCAAATAATGATTGGCTAGGGATGTCTGATTATAACCTACGGAATAAAGGTGTTATTTTTAAGCAACATACTTCAACAGGATTTTTCAATATTGATGGCGAACAAAACTTAGCTCTTTTGAAAGAGTTAACAAACAGACAGGGACTAGTGCTAGATAACTTTGGTACAAATTTTATTCTTATTGCTAAAGATCTTATTTATAAGACGATAGCAAATAGGGATAAAGACCTATCTAAACATTTTAGTTTCAAAAGGAAAGAGATTAGTGAACTACTTGAAAATCAGACTATAGAAATTGCGGGAATTTCTTTCAGAAAACAAGTAAATGATATAATTCAAACCGAGAATAAAGCAGAGCGACTTGTAAAAGAGTTTGATAATATGGATGACAATGAAAAGAAAAATGAATTAATTTCACTTCAAGAGTCAACCAAAAATTTACGAAATGCAGTTAACTTAAAAGAGAAACAAGTTGAAGAGCTTGGGGCTCATATAGATGAGTTTGCACCAATTATGGGCGCTACCATTATAGCAGAGACTTTATCTCATGAAATTATTCGATTATCTAATAATATAAAGTTTAGCTCATCAAAAGTCAGGAATTCAGTTCTTAATAATAATGGAGAAGAAGCTATCTTGAATTTAAATCGGATAGATTCTAGCAATAAGTTTTTAGTGCGTTATGCTTCATTACTAGATGTAAATTCATATTCTAGAAGACGACGTTATTCTGTAGAGTCAATAAAGGAAAAACTTGAAGAAATTTTAGAAAATACCCCATTATTGACATACGGAAATACATCTGTGAATCTTAAAATTGTTGGAAATGATTTTAAAGCAAAAATTATTAGTGATAGCTTTAAAATTATTATTGAAAATTTAGTTATAAATTCGACGTATTGGCTAGATAAGATGAATATCAGTGATTCCTTATTAACGTTTAAACTTGATAATGATTTAGGAAAATTATTTGTATTTGATAATGGTATTGGAATAGATAAATCTGTTGAGAATCATCTATTCGAAGAATTTGTAACGAATAAACCTGACAATGATGGTAGAGGTATGGGATTGTATATTGTAACTACATTGCTAAATGAATTCGGTGCAACAATTACTTTGGACGATGAAAGGAATCAATATGGTAATCTGTATAAATTTATAATCACATTCCCGGATGAAGAGGTATAATTTGATGAATGATAAATTTAAAGACTATGGTGTGTCGACGATTATTGCAATTGATGATATTTTCAATGATATTAATGAAGGAGATAAATTAGAAAAATTTTTACCAGAAGTAATTGACGATTTAACTGGGGGGCAGTATGATTTCTTTCATGATTATACAATTTCAGAATATATTAATGAGCTTGGTGAAGAGGATTTTATTGACAAATTAAAATTCTCTCTTGAACAAATTGAACATTATAAATGTTTTCAATCTGATAATATTGATTTTAAAAAAATTGGTGCTGATTATAGTCAAGTTGAAAGAGCTATTAATGAGATTAATGCAACTGATAAATCTCGTAAACATTTGATACTTCTCGATAGGACACTTCAAAATCCAGTAGCTGGATTAGGGAGTGATGATGTTTTTGTGAATATTTTAAAGTTGATACACAGTAAACTTCGAGAAAAAAATCTTTTGCTCCTAATATATACTGATTCTGATACACCTGACGCATTAAATAGTTTTGAAAGTGCTAAAGATTATTTAAGAACTCTAGGATTAGACGAGAGTATTGCTGAACAATTGGTTCTTCATTTTAATTATGTTCAAAAGACAGAAGAATTGTCTAGTGACTTCTTTGATAATATATTGAAGTCTCAGAAAGCTAATTATATCAGTGAATACAAAAATATATTTGAAGAATCATATAGTAAGTTAACTGAGCGCCTTTGGCAGTTGAATCAAAATCAAGTGTTATTTTATTATGATTATATTAACGAAGGGCAACATGTTGATAACATTATTTACGAGACTTTTTTAACTAAATTTAAACAAGTTTATTCAGATACTTTTAATGAAGTAAATAATCATAAAGAACTAATTAATCCAATAAGAAGATCAATGCAACAAAGTGTCCAGTCTGTTCAGAAAAAAAGTAAAATACTTCGATTTTTAAAAGAACTTGATTTAGGATTAACTTTTAATGATAGACTCAGAAAAATTTCGGCTAGTACAGATATATCATTTGGAGATGTTATAAAGATTGGTGCCAAAAAATATTTAATTGTAAGTCAAGATTGTGACATGACTATCAGAGATGACGATAATCGACGGCTGTCGTATATTCAATTGGTTGAAATTGAAGATGCGAGTGAGATAGTTACTGAAAAATTACTATCTAAAAAGTTAAAAAAATTGGGTAGTAATGTTGGTATTGATGATCCTATTGTTAAAGAAACTTTGAAAAGATATGGTCTTTCTCAAGATAGTATTAATAGAGTGGTTAATCGTCAAACCCCTACAGATGAATTAGGAACTAATCAAATAAATGACCTAGTACTTTATAATGATTTTAAAGAAACAAATGATTTTAAGATATATTTGATAGATTGTATTTGGCTGGATGCTTTACTACTTAAATCAAGTGATAATAGAATAATCCTCTCTGAACAAAACATATCGAATTCTCATGAGATAAGATATGCAACTAGGAATTATTTAAAAAATAAATTTAGAGAACTTATTGATAGAATAGGGGAAGATAGTTCGCAAGATGTGGTTGATAAAATAATTAAATATATTTTTGAAGATATCGCTATTGAATGCGAGGGTATTTTTTCAGATAACGGAGGAACAGGAAAAACTAAACTCACTGGCTTTACTTTGAAAAATATCGAGCGTATCGGTAGATTGGACAGACTTGATGCTATGAAAATTTTTAAATCTATTGTAGACCATGAAGGTAGAATACCTGATATCCGTATTCCATTAATTTAGTTATACTTAGTAAAGGAGCTAACATGACAAATTCTGTAAGTTCGAACCGGCCTGAGAAGTACAATATTGCAGCTTTCTTCTCAGGTGTTGGGGGAATTGAGTTGGGATTTGAACAGACCAACGAGTTCAGAGTGGTGTATGCCAATGAATTTGATAAGTATGCGCGTCAGACTTATCAGTTAAACCATCCAGATACCTATTTGGATGGTCGTGATATTCACGACGTTCAGCCAGAGGACATTCCAGCTGAGCGTGTGGATGTGATTATGGGAGGTTTCCCTTGTCAGGCCTTTAGTATTGCGGGGTATCGCAAGGGCTTTGATGATGATCGTGGCGATCTTTTCTTTGAATTGCTTCGCATGATTGAGGGATGCAAACCTCGCGCTATTTTCATCGAAAACGTTAAGAACATGGTCGGTCATGACCATGGCAATACCTTCAAGGTGATTCGTGAAGCTTTGACAGAGAATAACTACTTCATCAAGTGGAAGGTTCTCAACGGAAAAGACTATGGAAATATCCCACAAAACCGTGAGCGGATCTACATCGTTGGTTTTGATACCAAAGAAGCCTATGACTTGTTTGAATTCCCAGAGGAAATCAAGCTGACTACGACTTTGAGTGATGTTATTGATTTTGGTGCCAAGCCAGATGAGGCCTACTATTATCGAGAAGGCAAGCAGAATTTCTACGCTGACCTCAAGGCCAATGTGACTAGTCAAGATACGGTCTACCAGTGGCGTCGTCAATATGTCCGTGAAAATAAAAACGGCGTTGTCCCTACCCTGACAGCAAATATGGGAACAGGTGGACACAATGTTCCATTGATCCTGACAGACAGTGGTGAGATTCGGAAGTTGACTCCCAAAGAAACCTTTAATGTTCAGGGATATCCCAAATCCTTTAAAATCCCAGAAGAAGTTTCCAATGGTCAGCTCTACAAACAAGCTGGAAATAGCGTAGTTGTCCCTGTGATTAAACGCATCGCGGAGAATGTTGCCAAGGCCTTAAACGAGAGCCAAGGGCAGTCTCAACTGGAACGTTCAGGAAAATTCGCCATTATCTATACCAAGATGAATGGACAGTTTGAAGGCCGGTCTTATGTGAAAGATTTTGTCTCCTCCTATGAGGAAGCAGAGAAGAAGATTGCCTCCTATGAGGATGGTCTTGCAATTTTATCAGATGAAGATTATTTCAGATTGGTAAAAAAACGTGGAAATTTTGAATTTTACAGCATTATTTAACGAATTATATAAGTAAGGGGACTAGTGAAAATCTAGTCTTCTTTTGATATACTTAAATAAGAAGTGAGGATTGAATGATGTGGGAACACCTAAAACAAGAACAAAAGGAAAAATACAAGACACTCATTACCAACTTTGCTAGTCTGAGTGAGGCCTTTTCTCAAAAAGCAGAAGGTGAAGACTCTGATGATCGAGAAAGCTATGTTGCTCCGATTGTTAATTCAAAATTTCAAGAGACTGTTTTCCAAAAGGCTTTTCATGCTGTTGGTGAGGATATTGCCAATACCTCTTATGATGCTTCGCTTGTCGTTGATGAGCAACATAAGTATTTAGTTGGGATTAAATCCTTTGGTTTGGATTCGGGGGATCAAAAGATTGCTCAGTTCAAGAAAGATTCACAGTCTTGGAATGAGTTGTTGAGTGAAATCCGATTTCATGCTGATATTTCACCAGATAAGGAGACAGCTGATAAAGAGAATCGCGCTCGCTATGAAAAACTGGCCCGTGAGATTGCGACCTTGCGAAATCAACGGATTGAATCGTCTAAGGCTCTCATAAAGGGATTTCATTCTGATTCTAGTCATGTGGAAGCCGTCTATCATGTCTTGATGCCGACTTCGAAAGGACACAAGCCTCAGATCCATGTAGGAGAGACAACTTATCTGCCTGTTGACCTAGACCATCTCAAGATTCTAGGATCTACGACCAAGAACAATCCGACAAATTTCCGTTTTACAGATGGCCAGCATGATTACAAATATACGGCTGCAGATAGTCAGCTCCATATGACCTTTAGGAATAAGGAGATTGTAGTTGACACCTGGGATGTAAATTATGTCGAAGATCCCTTTTATCTTTTTGAACACCTTCATTTGTTGACTTCGGAAAAAAGTGATTCGGAGATTCTTGAGACGGTATCGTGGATGATTACAGACAAACATGGAAATGTAGAAGAAAATTCTGGTTTTAATGCCTTTAATGGTGGATCAAAACTAGCTAAAAAAGATCGCTTGCCACGAATTTTAAAGATTCAGGATAAATTTAAAGACAGTCTGGCTCCAGAAGAGCTAGCTTTTGTAACCTTCTCTTTGGAAGAAGTCCTCTTGAAAAAATGGTCTACAAAGGAAGAAAAAGCTTAGATGAAGTCCATTCGTGTGGACTTGATTCGCTTTGTACACGAGACAGGGAACGAAAAACTCATTAAAGAAATTGAACAGCTGGTATATCGTCCAGTCAGTGAAGTGTATATCCCTCTTCCAGACTCCAAACATTTCCATGAGGAGCGTCCAGACTTTTTTGGTAAAGGGATAGGTAGGTTTGAGCCAGGTACTAGTAAACTTGCGCTCCCAAAAGAGGAACGGACCTTTAAGCTACGATTTTTATCATCAGGTGATGTGATTACTGCCTATATCAACCAAGAAGCTGGGAAGGCCATTCAATCAACTGATAAGCAAGAAATCCTTGGCAATTGGATCCTTCGTGGGGTCTTTCAGTTAAAAGATAGAGAGATCCTAACGGGTAAGAAATTGTCTCAGCTAGAAATCAATGGTATCCGTCTTTCTAAATTCAAAAACGGTGAAATCGGCATTGACTTCATCTGGATCGATGTGGACAATCCTCCTGCAGATGCGATTGGTTGGGTTGCGAAATAGAGAGTAACAGACTATTCATAGGACTACAAAAACACCACCTCCTAGTCTTTAGGGGGTGGTGTCATGCTTTAGACCATTTTCCAGAAATAATCGATGATATAGGTCAGGCCGTATGTGTAGATGACCAGGGTGATGGGTTTGCAGAGGATGATAATGGTCATGTAGCGTTTGAAGGTCATCTTGGTCAGACCTGCCAGCATACAGATGAAGTCGGCAGGACTAACAGGCCAGATCATCATGAAGATAAAGAAGCGATCGAACCGCTTGCCTTCATTGAGCCAGCCGATATACTTGTCGTAAGTCTTCTGACTGACCATGGATTGGACGAATTTAGGTCCGTACATTCTCGCGAGGTGGAAGATAATGGCACAGCCAATCACAATACCAATGTAATTGTAGATGGTCCCGATAATATGTCCGTAGATGAAAACACCTGCTACAGATGTCAGGGCGCCAGGAATAATAGGCACCACCGTCTGGAGAATTTGGAGCAAGATAAAAAGAGGAGGCCCGAAGATTCCGGCTTGCAAAATAAAGGCAGACAGGGTTTCTTTGGATTGAAGGATGCCAGAAAAGTAGGCCCAGATACAGAAAGCAACTGTTGCGAGGGCTCCAATAATGGAGGACCAATTGATGATTTTTTGGAGGAGAGGAGAGACCTCCCTCAATTTTTTTTCTTTTGATATCATAACTCTTCCGCATATTTTTTTCTTCTACTATACCATGTTTTTGGAACTTTGTAAGGATTTTGTCTATTTTTTGAGTTTAGAAAGCGACCTGATCGGAGTCTATCGGTGTTTTAGTCGTGAAGCTGGTGCAAATTGGGCCATTTTATGCTACAATGAAGGGAGTATAAAAAATGGAGAAAAACGTGTCAATCGAAAATTACAAACCAGATTTTGCGGTGGAAGCAGC
>ERZ772928.1322-NODE-1322-length-10840-cov-29.444970_pt1 | contig 10840 bp, 5 predicted proteins | sample MGYA00511686_ERZ772928 | MGnify/ENA primary metagenome ERZ772928 (study PRJEB29015, sample SAMEA2738063) | human oral metagenome | biome: human oral; feature: human-associated habitat; material: saliva | place: China | collected 2219 ... | reverse complement strand
TTCACGGTCAACCACACCTGGTGATCCCATTCCAATACCTTGGAAGTCCGCTGCTGCCAATCCAAGCAGGTCTAAACGATGTTGAATAGACTCAATCATATCATCAACGATATGACTCCCCTCATCCAAAATATTAGTCTTGATAGACCATTTTTCTTGGATTTCTCCCTCTTGAGTTAAAATTGCAAACTTGATAGATGTTCCACCAAGGTCAATCCCAATAATCTTTTGACTCATCGTCTTCTCCTTTTTAATTGAAAATGCTTACAGATATAGTATAACAAAATCGTTAGATTTGTGCAAAGCTTTGCATGAAAAAGTTACATCTAATAATTAATAACTATTTATCCCCTAGTTTTTGAATGGCATAGTTTGCTTCTTCTTTTGTAAATTTTCCAATCCAAGAAGAAGTTAGCCACTCATAAATCTCTGTCTTTGATAAATGGTTATTCTTTCGGTATTCTCTTGCTGTAATTAAGGCATTTGCTTTGTAATCTGCATTCAAGTGATCGATGGCATACTGCGCTGCTGAACTTGAAAAACCATACCACGTTAATGAGTCATAGAGAGCTTTTTTTGACTTATGTAAAACCGAATTATAGCTTTTCGCTTTATTTAAAGCAGCATTGTACTGCTTCCCATCTAGTTTTGGTTGCCGCACACCATCGTAGTCTACATAGTGACGGCCACCATCTACCCATTTGCCCCTTACCATTTTGCCTTCAGAATCAACATAGTAACGGCCACCATCTACCCATTCATTCTTGGCCATCTTTCCATCTGATTTGAAATAATAATTTCCTACCCATTTATTGCGAGCTTGGCTGCCTTCTGATGGTAGATTAAGTTTTTGAATTGCATAGTTTGCTTCTTCTTTTGTAAATTTTCCAATCCAAGAAGAAGTTAGCCACTCATAAATCTCTGTCTTTGATAAATGGTTATTCTTTCGGTATTCTCTTGCTGTAATTAAGGCATTTGCTTTGTAATCTGCATTCAAGTGATCGATGGCATACTGCGCTGCTGAACTTGAAAAACCATACCACGTTAATGAGTCATAGAGAGCTTTTTTTGACTTATGTAAAACCGAATTATAGCTTTTCGCTTTATTTAAAGCAGCATTGTACTGCTTCCCATCTAGTTTTGGTTGCCGCACACCATCGTAGTCTACATAGTGACGGCCACCATCTACCCATTTATCCCTAGCCATTTTGCCTTTAGAATCAACATAGTAACGACCGCTATCTACCCATTCATTCTTGGCCATCTTTCCATCTGATTTGAGGTAATAATTTCCTACCCATTTATTGCGAGCAGAGCTTCCTTCTGCTGTTAGATAATAATAGGAACCATGCTTTTTATCATAAATCCAGTCACTTTTAACCTTTTTTCCATCAGAATCAACATAATAACGACCACCATCTACCCATTCATTTTTAGCTCTCTTCCCATCTGATTTGAGGTAGTAATTTCCTACCCAGCCAGTCTGAACTTTAGATTTTGATTTATCCTGTTTAGGAGTTGTTTCTTTAGGTTTCGGTGCCGGCTTCAGCGCAGGTTTTTGTGCAGGTTTTGGTGCCGGCTTCAGCGCAGGTTTTGGTGCCGGCTTAGGCGCGGGTTTTGGTGCCGGCTTCGGCGCAGGTTTTGGTGCCGGCTTAGGCGAGGGTTTTGATGCCGGCTTCGGCGCGGGTTTCTGTACTGGCTTCGGCGAGGGTTTTGGTGCTGGCTTCGGCGCAGGTTTTGATGCTGGCTTCGGCGAGGGTTTCTGTACTGGCTTCGGCGCGGGTTTTGGTGCCGGCTTAGGCGCAGGTTTTGGTGCTGGCTTCGGCGCAGGTTTTGGTGCAGGTTTTGGTGCCGGCTTCGGCGCGGGTTTTGGTGCCGGCTTAGGCGCGGGTTTTGGTGCCGGCTTAGGCGCGGGTTTTGGTGCTGGCTTCGGAGCGGGTTTTGGTGCGGGTTTTTTATTCTCTTTTACAATCTTACCATTTTTAGACGCATCCTTTTCTTGAGCAGATACTTTCTGAGATGAGAAAGGCAACATCCCCATTGTATCTGAAAAAGAAACAAGTGCAAAAGTAGTTGCTGCTAAACTTGTAACCAAAATTTTTTTTGATCTTCTCATAAAAATCTCCTTTTCTTATGATTTACACTTATAATATACCATATACTTAATTTTTTTTACATTCAAATAATAACTATTTATGAAAGCCCTATTTTAAAATGAAGTTCAAAACAAAAGACATGCTCATCTGATATACTAGAGTTTCGAAAAACAGTATAAACGTAGGACTCAAACCTGCTGAGTTTGCTCATAGACTGGGGAGAAACCAACGGGACATAGCATAGATGCCTTTGTTCACACCCATAAACTCCAACCCCTTTTTGAAATTGGAAAATCCATTCTGTTCTGGGTGGAAAGACAATAGGAGAACCTTCTATTTTGAACTTGGATATAGTGCGCAAAAAAGTTGTTTGAGCTCACTCAAACAGCTTGAAAGATACTCTCTTAATCAGAGGAACAACTTTGTTAAACTTGACTTGTCAATTGCTGTTAAAATAGTTATTCTAAATAATTAGTCGTCAAGATGTTGAATTGCATAATTAGCTTCTTCTTCTGTAAAGCCATCTATATAAGAGGTCAATTGATTGAAAAGACCAGATTTAGACATATTAAATAATTTTCTATAGTTCTTAGCATTAAATAAGGCATTATATTTATAATCGGCTTCTAAATGATCAATCGCATATTGAGCTGCATCATTTGAAAATTTATCAAATTCAGAAGTTAATTGTCTATACATACGTTTTTTTGACATATGGAATAGCGAGTTATAACTCTTTGCCTTTCCTAAAGCAGCAGAATATTCACTATTGGTTGATGCTTTAGTTTCCCATAATCCATTAGATCCTACATAGTAACGACCTCCATCAACCCATTCACTTTTAGCCATCTTACCGTTTGATTTGAGGTAGTAATTTCCTACCCAAGTATTACGAGCGTAGCTACCTTCTGATGTTAGATAGTAATATGAACCATAGTTCTTATCATAAATCCACTCACTCTTAGCCATCTTACCATTTGACTTCAAATAATAATTGCCTGACCATGCATTGCGAGCATAGCTACCTTCTGATGTTAGATAGTAATATGAACCATAGTTCTTATCATAAACCCACTCACCTTTAGCCATCTTACCATTTGACTTCAAATAATAATTGCCTGACCAAGTGTTACGAGCGTAGCTACCTTCTGATGTTAGATAGTAATATGAACCATAGTTCTTATCATAAACCCACTCACCTTTGGCCATCTTACCATTTGATTTAAGGTAGTAATTACCCACCCAAGTATTACGAGCGTAGCTACCTTCTGATGTTAGATAGTAGTATGAGCCGTAGCTCTTATCATAAACCCACTCACCTTTAGCCATGTATCCGCCTGATTTGAGATAATAGTTACCTACCCAAGCGTTTTGAACATAATTTCCTGATGCATCTAGATAGAAGTATGAATTATATTTTTTATCAAAAATCCACTTACTAGTGACTTTTTTACCATTTTGATAATAGGATGAACCTACCCAACCAGACTGAACTGTAGGTTTTGGTGTTGGCTTCTCATCTGGTTTTGGTGTTGGCTTTGGTTTTTCATCCGGTTTTGGTGTTGGTTTTTCATCCTTTTTTGGTGTTGCAGTAGTTGATTTTTTATCAGTCAGCTTCTTAATGGCCTCTTTAAACTCTTCTACTGTTCCTTTCCACTCTATGTAATTGGCACCCGACTTATTCTCATTAGCTATATAGTTACGATCGGATTCTTGGAAATAAGATAATTCTGGAGTAGTTTTTGTAGCCCCAATAATAGGAATATTAACAGTTCCCTTCCATCTATTAAATATTTCTGCATCATTCGGAAGAATAATATAATATTTTGCAGTTGGGGTAAGAGTTTGTGTGTCAGCCTGCACCGTTTGCGCTGAAAAAGGTAGAACTCCTGTTGTGTCAATTGTTGACAATACTCCAACTGTTGAAAATGCCAAAGCACATACTAATAATCTTTTTTTATTCATCTGATATTACCTATTATCCTATTTTTTAATTTCTTATTTAACCCATTTACCTGAACCATCTACACGATAACCATCTGGTGTACGTTCATTAACAGCCATTTTACCGTTTGATTTAAGATAGTAATTTCCTACCCAGGTGTTACGAGCATAACTTCCTTCTGATGTCAAGTAGTAATATGATTTGTAGTTACTATCATATATCCACTCACCTTTAGCCATCTTACCATCTGATTTGAGATAATAATTACCTGACCAAGTATTACGAGCGTAACTGCCTTCTGATGTCAAGTAGTAGTATGATTTGTAGCTACTATCGTAGACCCACTCACCTTTAGCCATCTTACCATTTGATTTAAGGTAGTAAGCTCCTTGCCATGCATTTTTTGCATAAGAACCATCTGATTTCAAATAATACCAAGCTTGATAAGAAGAGTCATAAATCCATTCGCTCTGTGCCATTTTACCATCCGCTTTCAGATAATAGCTTCCCTGCCAAGCATTTTTCACTGGATTTCCATTTCCATCAAAGTAATACCATGCACCATCCTGCTTAACCCAGCCACTTGTTGTTGCTGAACTTGTATTGTTTTGAGCCGAAGTTGATTGCTTTGCTTTGAAAGCACCTTTTGGGGCATTTTTCAATTCACACGCCACACCATCATGATCACGGTCTAACTTGGCAGAATAACCAGGTTCTCCCTCATGAATATCCGCATATCCATTCGCCCAAGCTTCCTTACAGCTAGAAAAATGAATGTTTTCTTCCGCTAACACAGGCTGTGAAAACAAGGCTAAAACTGGCAAGGTAGCCAGACTCATTTTAAAAAATAGACGTTTGTTCATTTCTTTCTCCCATAATTATAATATCGTTTTTAATGTTGTTTTATCAAACTTATTTCAGCAATTCAAGAAAACTTCTAGTTATTGCTGCAAACTCTTTTGGTTTGGCTCTATTCAAGACATGAGGACCGTCAGGGATAATCTGGAACTGGGAATTTGGCATCAGTTCTTGAATAGCTTTCATTGAACTGAGATTAGGCTTATCTTGACTACCACAAATTAACAAAGTTGGATAGGGACAATTCTTTGCAATCTCTCTTAAATCAAGTGTTTTTAATTCCTCAGAAACTCCAACCAAAAGCGATTTATCTGCTCCCTGTTTCTCAAATGTCCTTTTGGGGAGTAGTTTAAATATCAGCAACTGAATGTAAAAAGGGATATTGCCAGCTAGTTTCAATGGACAGCCTGACAAAACCAAGGCCTGAAGATTTGGCAAATCGTAACTTGACAGCTCTAATGCAAGTGCAGCTCCTAAGGACAAACCGATTAGGACAAAAGGTTCTGTCTCCTCTGACAAGTGCTGATAAATGCGCTCCTTAGCTTCTTGATAGGTAGCAACTCCGGAAGGAAATAACTCTAGGGCTTCAGAAGGATAATCTACAAGCAACTCTTGCACTTCTTTCCAACTATCTGCTGACTGACCTAGGCCATGTAAAAATATTAATTTCATTTAGTTCTCCCTTACTGACAACTCATACAAGCCCCTGACTGCATTACAGCCATAGATGGCTTCTGCTTGGGCAAAATCTGCCAAGGTCAAGGCTTTCTCTTCTACCTGTCCTGTTTCTAGCAAATGCTGACGATAAATTCCTGGCAAGATTCCCAGTCGGATAGACGGTGTGTAGAGTTTCCCATCGATTTTCAGAACCAAATTTCCGATAGAAGTTTCAAGAAGTTCTCCTTTTCCATTATGGTAAATCTTCTCTTGTTCCTCTAGGCTCAAATGCGGTCGGTGAGTCGTTTTGAAGTAGGTAAAGGCTTGTTTCAAATTGGCTTCCTGAAGGCAAAGTTTGGCCTGACAAAAACGTGGACTGAGGGGTGTTAATACTCGGTGTTCGACTTCTATCTCTCCAGACTTGCTGAGAGAAATACGCAAGCGGTAATCTTGATTAGCATCACAAGCCTGACACTCTGCTTCAATCTTTTGTCTCAAAATTTCTGGGTCAAAAGGAAAAGCAAAATATCGACTAGCTTTTCTCAGCCTTTCTATATGTTGATTCTCAAACAAGAAGTTCTTCTGGCTGATTTTCCCTGTAGTAATCAGTTTGAAACGAGCTTGTTTACGATAGAGAACGGCTGCCTTTTGATGAACCTCGCGGTATTCAGACTCCCAAGTGCTATCCCATGTAATGCCTCCGCCAACTCCATAGATGGCTTTCCCTTGATACAGTTGAATAGTCCGGATAGCCACATTAAAAATCCGTCGTCCATTTGGAAGCAGGAGACCAATCGTTCCGCAGTAGACTCCACGCGGTTGTGGCTCCAAGTCCTTTATAATCTCCATAGTCGCAATTTTCGGTGCTCCCGTTATGGAACCGCAAGGAAAAAGAGAACGGAATATTTCAACAAGGTCAACATCCTCTCGCAACTGACTCTTGATGGTCGAAGTCATCTGCCAAACAGTTGAATACTGTTCTACTTGGCAGAGACGCTCCACATGTTCACTTCCCACTTCAGAAATACGGTTCATATCGTTGCGCAAGAGGTCCACAATCATCATATTTTCAGAGCGATTTTTGGGATCCTGTTCCAACCAACTGGCCTGCTCCAAGTCTTCTTGGTCAATCACTCCCCGCTGAGTTGTTCCCTTCATTGGTCGCGTTGTCAACTCACGGTCATTTTGCTCAAAAAAGAGCTCTGGACTCATGGAAATCACTGCCATCTCGTCATGTTCAACATAAGCATTGTAACCCGCCTCCTGCTCTACCACCATACGATTATAGATGGCAAAAGGATTGGCACTTAAGTCTTGTTTTAATTGTACGGTGTAGTTGACCTGGTAGGTGTCTCCCTGCCGCAAATGATGGTGAATCTGAGCAATCGCCTTTTCATAATCCTCTGCAGACGTTACTTCCTGCCAGTTTGAAGGCAAATCAACCTCATCATAAGTCAGAGGAATAGGGGAAGTTTCTACACTATCATGAACGGTAAAAAATAGCAGGTACTCTGCCAGCAAAGGAGATTTATGAACTGCTAATTTCTCCTCAAAAGCAGGTGCAGCCTCGTAGCTGACATAGCCCACTACATAATAGCCTTGCTCTTGGTAACTTTCCACTTGTGCCAGCAAATCTGCCACTTCTGCTAAATCTCTCGTTTTTAACTCTTTAATGGGCTGGGTAAAGGTGTATCTCTCCCCCAAAGCCCTAAAATCAATCACTGTTTTTCTATGCATACCTTAAGTATAGCACAAAAAGGCAGATCCAGACAAAGCTGATCTACCTTTTTATTATTTTCTTACTATTGATTATGCTTTAGTGAATAAATCACCAGCAAATCCATCTGATTTCTGCAAGAGTTGTTTGTAAACCTTCCATTTAAGATCTACAGTATTCTTGAAATCATTACCTTGAAGGTCTTTTTCGACCGCTGCATCAAATAAAGTCTGAAGTTGTGCGTAAGTTGAAATCTTTTGACCATCGATTTCAATTTCAACAAAACCTCTTTGGGCTTTTTCGTGTACTTCATGATACCATGCTTTCTTCCATGCTTCTAAGCTTTGGAATTTGCCGTTAGAAACTTTATTAATAATAAAGTCATCACCAAGACCTACATTACCTGCTGCTTTAGATTCTTGTTTGTATTTGTTTGATGCATAACCTAAGAATCCATCTAGATAACCGAAGTACCCCCACATACGGAAGGTATTATGTTTGAATGAGATTGAACCAACCGCACTCTTACTTGTATTACCACCATAAATACCTGTCATCATATTTACTACAGTATAAGCAGAATCAAATCCTTCAGTACGGTAATGACCATTTCCTGGTAATCCATGTTTCGTTGCAAAGTTTCCATCAACCAGTTGATCAATACTTGTCAGCTTCGTATTCTTTTCGCCATCATTCAAATCACGAACTAAATCCCATTGGTGTGGTTCACCAACTAAGCCATTGCGATCCGCTTTTTCACGATATTTCTTATCGATCTTCTTGAACCACTTATCATTTGTTCCAGTATTTTTCTTGATGACAGACTCAGCTTCTAAGTAATCAAGCATCATCATGGATTCATTGTAATTCTTCATGTAGTGATCGATTTTCTCACGACTATTTAACACATTTGGATTATAGTTGTAAATTTGATTTCCATCATTTTGACGTTCGTAAGCCATGTTTAATCCTAAGGCACCATATTCACCATTTGGATTTGAAACTGATGGTGATTGCAACATACCTTGAGCAAAGGCTTCAACGTCTGTTCCTTCACGGTGACGCCATGTTCCTAAGTAGGCCATACGGTCATTGATGTGAGTTGTTTCGTGAGTGAATGCAGATGTACCAAAATCACTAATCATGCTAGAGATGATGTAATATACGGCCTCTTGTGGTTGTGGATTTTGGAAGATATAAGCGTATGCACCCATTCCATTGTATCCGTGCCACTTATCAGTCGGACCATAGAATTCACGAATTGGAGCAAAATCGCCTTTCTTCGTATGTCCCATACGGTCAACCCATCCCAAACCTGGTACATCATGGTTATCCCAAATTGCAGATGGTACCATATTTTCACTCTTAAGAAGATTATTTCGTACATTATCTGCAGCAAGTCTTGACCAGAAATCTAAATAATTGATTTGTTCTTGCGCACGTAAATCAACCTGCTTCTTGAACGCTTCACGTTCTTCTGCTGTGTTCTTACCATATTTCTCAAATGAACTAAAGGCAATGGTATTATAGGTCGTAATTAAGATCATATGCGCTTTCTTCAAATTCAGAAGTGGTAAAATATAACGTCCGTGATGCCCATTATTAATTACTTCATATAATTTATGTTTCTTATTAGCGAAATCTGGATTTGATGATTGTTTCTCAACAACATAAGCGTTATCTGCAATGTTATTCTTGAACCAAGTATTCATATCTGTTTCACTAGTGAATAATTCCATGTTGTACTTCAGGAATTCGTGTAAGTTAGCTTTACCAGTAGCACTTGCAAGAGCTCTGTTAAATGCATCATGTGATTGATCACCTTTTAGGTTGTTACCATTTGAAGCGAAGCTGATTAATCTATCAAGTACGTTAACGTTCTTACCGTAGAAATCCGGTTTGAAGGTCATCATATTTTTGATATTTAATCCGTCAAATTTAATTCCATAGTATTGGTTTAAATAAGCCAGAGCTAACATGATTTTAGCTTTGTTATCTTCAACTTTTTTAATCAATGCACGTTGAGCTGCTTCGTCCGTATTTAATTGATGGTCTTCATTTTCAACTAAAGCTTTAACTAAAGCATCAAGATTATCTTTTACTTCTTTGAAGCTTTCTTCCATGTATAACATCTTAGGATTGTTATTAATCTTACGAACTTCATCTGAATCAAGTTCAACAGAAGCTAATTTAGCTTTGATATCGCTGATCAATTGTGTCCTATCTTTAACAACCATATTTGGTGTATATACAATATCACCCAATCCTTCAATACTATATTCACGAACTTGTTGAACCTTAGATTCTTTTTGTGTAATAGCCTTAATTTCTTTCGTCTTATCAGCATAATGAATCATAATATGGTCAGCATCTGATAAGTCGGTCACAAATTGTCCATCTTTCATACCTGTAACAGATAAAACTTCAGTAGTTAGTAATTTAGAATCTGCAGGAATCTTGTTACCTTGGTTTACAATCCATTCTTTATTGTAGAATGGTTGAAGTTTTTCGATGTTACGATAAGCAAGTTCGCGAGATACGTCATAATCTTGAGTATCTTTATAAGTATCTGTTTTTGGTTTTACGTTATTAAGTGCATCTTCAACAAGAGGTTTAATTTCAAACTTATCAGCTGTAATTCCGAATGATTCTATTTTTTTATTTGCATCTTCTAGGCTGATTTCTTGGATTCGATTACTACGAGAACCGTTAAATGAGTGAGAACCTTCACTCACATCTTTAACAACGTAGTTTCTTTCAATCCAGTTTTTTGTGTAATATCCACCTTCTGCTTCTAAATCTCTAGAACCGTAGAATTCTTCACCGTTTTTGACTTTCATCATTGAAACTGTGTCAGCAACACGCCCCCATGTCCAGTTTTTACTAATGAAACCACCTACCTCAACAGGGTTCTTCACATCAATAGTTCCTTTAGTAACAGCGTTACGAACAGAAGCGTATTTATCAATACCATTAGGATCAGAACCATTATCTGTTCTAGCAACAAGACCACCAACACGTGCTCTATCTGCAACAATATCAGCATCTACGTATGCATGTTTAATATTACCACGCCAAAGTTCTCCGGCGATACCACCAAGATCCCAACCTTTATTACCGACACCTGTTAGTTTACCGATGAAAGCAACATTTTTAAGAAGTCCACCAGTATCTCCTTTATTTACGATACCAGCAATACCATCTTTACCAAGGATACTACCAGTTACCTTAACATTTTCAACTGTGGCATTTTTAATTACTCTTGATAGTGCGGAAATATTTTCAATCCAAGGCATATTAATATTAACATTACCTAAGTTAATGTTTTTAACTGTACCGCCTTCAACGTTATCGAATAACTGACGAGCCATATTATGAATGGTATATTGTTTACCGTCAACACTTGTTAAAGTTCCGCTAAATTTACCAGGTACATATTGTTTATTCGGAGTAGGGACGTTTGCTGCAGTAAGATCTGCACCAAGTTTGAACTCACCTGTTGGATTAGCTTGCATATCTTTTACAAGCTCGTTGAAGTTGTAGTAAACATTACCTTCTTTTAATTTT
>ERZ772928.1311-NODE-1311-length-10872-cov-9.849958_pt1 | contig 10872 bp, 8 predicted proteins | sample MGYA00511686_ERZ772928 | MGnify/ENA primary metagenome ERZ772928 (study PRJEB29015, sample SAMEA2738063) | human oral metagenome | biome: human oral; feature: human-associated habitat; material: saliva | place: China | collected 2219 ... | reverse complement strand
CTCTCCGACGTCTTCAACGCGAACTTCTCCCAGGCGCTGGGCCGCGTGCGCCCCACCCCCGAGCAGGTGAGCGCGTGGGACCGCTACATGAGTGGCATCGAGACCGCTGCGAGCGAGCAGGGCGCGACCGCGCTGTTCATGCCCGCCCCGGCCACGTGGGACATCTACTCCGACAAGCTGCCCCAGTGGGCCGACCCGCTGATGGGCACGACCTCCCTGGATCTCATGCGCTCGGCGCTGCCCACCCACGCGTGGGTGGACGTACGCGAGGGCCTGCGCGAGGCCCGCGAGGGGAGCGAAGCACCGCTGTACTCGGCGGTCAACCCCCACTGGTCGCCCTACGCCGCGCACCTGGCCTGGAACCAGACGCTGTCCTGCCTGGCCGCGGTCAACCCGCAGCTCGAGGCTCTGCCCTCCCTGACGCCGTCCGGCGTAAGCGGCGTGGACGCCCCCAACGAATACGAGGCCCTGGGCGCTCCTGCGCAGACTGGTCCGTGGGCGGTGCCCACCTACGAGCAGGACCCCGGTAGCGTTCACCTGCTGCAGCTGGAGAGCCGTGACGAGCTGGCCGACACCGCCTCGCGCCTGTCCGAGGTGACGGGTGCCCCCGAGGTGTCTCTATCCAGCCCCGTCGACTTCCAGAACAAGCCGGCCCTCACCTACAACCCGAACGGACGCGGCACCGCGCTCATCGTGCGCGACTCCCAGGGCAACAACCTGGGGCCCGACGTGGCCGCGACCTTCGAGTACACGATCCAGGTCGGCCACGCCCTCGACTCCGAGCAGCCGACGGACGTCGCAGCCCTCATCAAGGCCTACAAGCCCAGCGTCGTGATCGTGGAGTTCACGCAGCGCTACCTCGCGCTCACGCCGGCCGCCGGCAAGTAGAATAGATTTCCTGACCACGACAGAAGCGATGGGAGTAGCCGTGTCTGAGACGAAACGGGTCATCGACCTGACGGTGCGCATGGCGCAGCGCTCGATCTCCTCGGAGTTCAAGGGCACCGCGCTCGGCCGCCTGTGGTCCTTCATCAACCCGATCGCGACGATCGCCGTGTACGCGCTGATCTTCGGCGTCGTCTTCCGCGGCGAGGCCGACAAGGGCGTGAACTCGGGCCTGTCCTCCTTCGCGCTGTGGATCGGCGTGGGCGTCATCGCCTGGAACTTCATGTCGAGCGGCATTCAGCGCGGCATGGACTCCCTCGTGGGCAACTCCGGCCTGCTCACCAAGGTCTACTTCCCGCGTCAGGTCCTCATCTACTCCTCGGTGCTGGCGCTGGCCTACGACTTTGCCTTCGAGCTGGGCGTCATCATCCTCATCATGTGTATCGCCGGCGGCCCCGGCGTGCTGCTCATGATCCCCGCGGTCATCGTCATCACCCTGCTTGCAATGCTCTTCGTGATCGGCATGGGCCTCATCCTGTCGGTCGCCTCCGTCTACTTCCGCGACATCTCGCACCTGTGGCAGATCTTCAACCAGATCTGGATGTACGCCTCCGGCGTCGTCTTCTCCCTGTCGATGCTCAACAAGGTCCAGACCGACCTGGCGGCCAAGGGCTGGACCTGGGGTGGCGAGCCCCTCCCGATCGTCACGATCTTCCGCCTCAACCCCGCCGAGCTCTTCCTCGAGGCCTACCGCTCGACGCTGTACGGCTTCGCGATGCCGTCCTGGCAGGTGTGGCTCGGCTGCGCCGCCTGGGCCTTCGGCATCTTCGGCCTCGGCTCGCTGATCTTCCGCCGCTTCTCGGCACGAATCGTGGAGGAACTCTGATGACGAACGCGATTTCGGTGGAGGGCGTCTCCAAGCGCTTCCGCATCTACAAGAACCGCAACCAGTCCCTCAAGGGCGCGTTCCTGCAGCGTTCGCGCGCTCAGTTCGAGGAGTTCTGGGCCCTCGACGATGTCTCCTTTGAGATCCCGCAGGGCAAGACCTTCGGCCTGCTCGGACACAACGGTTCGGGCAAGTCGACGCTGCTCAAGTGCATCGCGAAGATCCTCACCCCGGACAAGGGGACGATCTCCTCGACGGGGCGCATGGCCGCCATGCTCGAGGTCGGCTCCGGCTTCCACCCCGAGCTGTCGGGCCGCGAGAACATCTACCTCAACGGCGCGATCCTGGGCATGAGCAAGAAGGAGATCGACTCCAAGCTGGACGCGATCATCGACTTCTCCGGCGTCGAGCGCTTCATCGATCAGCCGGTGAAGAACTACTCCTCGGGCATGTACGTGCGCCTGGGCTTCTCCGTGTCCATCCACGTCGAGCCGGACATCCTCCTCGTCGACGAGGTCCTGGCCGTGGGCGACATGGAATTCCAGAACAAGTGCATGGACAAGTTCGCCCAGCTCAAGGACCAGGGCCGCACGGTCGTCGTCGTCTCTCACGGCCTCGAGCAGATGCGCACCTTCTGCGACCAGGCGGCCTGGCTGGACCACGGCACGCTCGTCGACGTGGGCAACGCCGCCGAGGTCATCGACACCTACTCCGACGTCGCTCACCACGCCGTCGAGGTTGAGGGCGGGGGGACGCGCTTCGGCAGCGGCGAGGCCATGATCGAGAAGATTGAGCTCCTGGGCCCCTCCGGTGAGCCCACCTCGCTGGTCAACACTGGGGACGCCGTGCGCCTGCGCCTGCACTACCGGGCGAAAGAGCGCATCACGGCCCCCGTCTTCGGCGTCTCTATCGACACCCGCGAAGGGATCTTCGTGTGGGGCCTGCACGGCGTCGACGCCTGCTACGTGCCCACCTCCATCGAGCCCGGTACCGGCCACCTGGACGTCAATATCCCGCGCCTGGCCCTCAACCCAGGCTCCTACACGGTCTCCGCGGCCATCCAAAACCACGACATGACCAGCGTCATCGACGCCCTGCAAAAGGCGCGCCGCTTCGACGTCCTGCCCGGCCCCGGCATGGAATCCGGCGGCATCATCACCCTCGGAGCGTCCTTCTCGGGACTGTCCCCCGAGCGGCCCATGCGCGACATCGCTCGGCGCGGTGCCGCCGACTTCCAGCGCCTGGCCCGCATGCAGGCGCAACAGGCGGACGCGCTAGGCGCTGAGGACTGAGGAAACCAGGCTGATACGGTCGGGCCGGGGCTCATCGAGCCCCGGCCCCAAACATTTCCGCGGGGAGGGTCGGCGTCATATACTTGTAGGAGAACTATCCTCAACCGGTAAGGCATCCCATGGCAACGACGCCCACCCGCACGCGCCGCGCATCCCTGCGCGCCCTCACGATGACCCTCGGCCTGTCCCTCGCCCTCATCGCGCTGCCCGCACAGGCGCGCGCCGATGACGGGGGAGAGGCCGCCCCGCAGTCCGCGCCGGAAAGTACCACAGCGGCACAGTCCGCCCCGCAGGCCGCGCCGTCCGACCCTCCCAGCCCCGCGACCACGGGCGCGCCCGAGGCCACCGCCCCCAGCGCGAGCGACCAGGACCGAGGCGCCCAGGCCTCGCCGGAGGCGAACGAACCCCCGACCGTTGGCGCCGCCGACGAGACGGGACAAGGAGCGTGGCTGCGCGACTCAATCGGCTGGTGGTGGCGCCGCCACGACGGCACCTACCCGACGGGCAGCTGGGCGCGCATCGCCGGTTCGCGCTACTTCTTCGATCAACGCGGCTACATGGCCACCGGATGGCTACGCGACGGCGACCACTGGTACTACCTGGCGCCCTCCGGGGTCCTCATCGGCGGGTGGCTGAAGGACGGGGGAGCGTGGTATTACCTCGATCCGAACACGGGCGTCATGGCGACCGGCATGGTGGGCGTGGACGGCACCTGGTACTGCATGGACTCCTCGGGTGCGATGCGCACCGGGTGGGCGCGCCTGGCCGACGGCTGGCACTACTTCGCCCCCAGCGGCGCCCAGATCGGCGGATGGTTGAAGGACGGGGGAGAATGGTACTACCTCGACCCCGATAGCGGCATCATGCGCACCACCCCGCTCGAACTGAGCGGGCGCCGCTACGAGTTCGACGCCTCGGGCGCGTGGCGCGGGTACGAGGCGCCGGCCGGCTACCTCCAGCCCAGCGACCACATCACCGGGCTCGGAGATCAGACCAACACCCTGACGTGGGGCATGAACGGCGTCAAGGTCCGCATCGTGCAGCAGCGCCTCGGCCTGTGGCACGCCACCAAGCTCGCCAGCGTCGACGCCGCCTTCGTCTCCGCCGTCACAAACTTCCAGCGACGCGCAGGCCTGAGCCCGACCGGAGTCGTCGACCGTGCCACCTGGGACGCCATGGACACCGGATACCCCTGGACCGTCGACCAGTACCAGGCCAGCCCGCTGCCCCTGACCGCCACGCGCTCAGAGCGCATCGAAGCGCTCATCGGATACGCGTGGAACCAGACCGGCTCGTCCTACACGTGGGGAGGCGCCGGCCCCTACGACCTCGGATTCGACTGCTCCGGCCTCGTCCTCCAATCCCTGTACGCCGCGGGTCTCGACCCCCAGCCCATCACCGTCATCAAGCACGGGTGGCCCGACTACCGCACGTCCCAGGAACTCTACGCCTACCCGTACTTCCAGCACGTGCCGCTCGCCCAGCGCCAGCGCGGAGACCTCATCTTCTACAGGAGCGGCGGCGTCGTCACGCACGTGTCCATCTACCTGGGCGACGACATGATCGTCCACACCGACTGGATGGGCCGCCCCGCGCGCATGGACCACATCACCGCCAGCTACGGGTGGGCCAACATGACCCCCGACGTCGTGCGCCCCCTCCCGTAGGGACACCACGCAAACGGGTCGGCCCCGAAGCGGGGCCGACCCGGGGACGAGGGAGGCGGGCTCGCGCTCGCGCCCGACGAATACCCTATCCGCGCTTCAAGAGGCGCCGCGCCGCGCGCGTGGGGGCCGTCGCCGCGCTGCGCAGCGACTCCCCGAGCGTCGGCTTATCCTCCAGCTCCTGACGCAGGGAGGCCACCTCCTCACGCAGCTCGTGCACCTCTTGATGCAGGGCCTTCATCGTGTTCAGCAGGTTAACGTGGACCAGGTTCAGCGAGGAATGCATCCCGGACTCCACCCGCAAGAGCTCCTCGCGCGTGCGCCGGTAATACTCCGCGGTGAGCAACGCCTGGCCCAGGTGCGGAGACGACGGATCCTCCGTCGCCAGCATCGCACGCAGGTAACGATCACGGATATGCAGGTTGTCCCACGTGTGCAGATACGCGTCCGTCACGATCGAATTGCCCAGCGACGGATCCAGCGTGTCACGGTGATGCCAGAAGGCCAAAGGCCCCTCATCAATGAAACCGACGGGGGAATCCGCGAGCAGACGCAGGTTGAAATCCCAATCCGCCTGCGTCTGCAGGGAACCATCCCAGTGACCCACGCGATCGGCGACCTCGCGGCGGATCAGCTGAGAGATCGGCGGCGTGTAGTTCTCCACCATCATGTCCACGAGGGAGAGGCCGTACATGTCCGTCGACAGGACCTCGCGCTCGATCTCAGTGCAGGTCCCGTCCGCACGCACGCGCTCGCGGATGATCTCGCAGCGCGTCGCGACGCCCCCGGCGTCCGGATGCTCGTCCAGGTAGGCGACCGTGCGAGCCAGGAATTCCGGGTGCCAGGAATCGTCGTCGTCGTGGACCGCGTAGTAGCGGTTATGCGAGGCCTGCAGGCCGCAGTCGAGGGCAGCCTCGCGGCCCTTCGACACCGCGTTGGTGACCACCCGAATCTTGGCGCGCAGCTCCGCGTCCTGGGCGTCGACCACCGAGGCGACCTCGGCCTCGTCCCCCGCGTCGTTGACGACGACGACCTCGTAGTCCGTGAAGGTCTGCGATCCGATCGAGCCCAGGGCTCGGGTGAGCATCGCCGGGCGATTGCGCGTGCGGACGACGACGGTGACTGTGGCGCTCATTCTGTTTCTTCCTTCTCGCGGACGGCGGTGGTGGCGGGCTCAAGCAGCGGCTCCGCAGGCGGCGCGGGGGCCGCGTGGGCGGTGGGGGCGTCCGCTTCCTCGGCGTCGCGCACCCGCGGGCCGATCAAGTAGGAGCCCGCGATCAGCGCCAGGGTGTATCCGGCCGTCGCGATGATCCACACGGTCATCGGGGTGATCGGCGCGCCTGCCCACCACCATTGGATGTTGCCGTTCAGGTTGCCCGGCGCAATCCAACCCAGGTGTGGGATGTACAGGAGTCCACTGACGTAGCGAGCGATCGTCGTGTGCATCGCGACGGCATCGACGACGCTCATGAAGAAGACGAAGATCGTCAGCTGCCCCTTCGTGATCGAAGAATTCTTGCGGCTCGAGGCGAGCCAGATGACCAGCCAGGTGCCGAGCAGGGGCAGTGCGTAGCGCGAGTGGTAGCCGCCGAGGTTGGGGAACGTGGGCGGGGTCGCGATCAGAAGGGGGATGCCGGCCATCGCGCCGAAGATCACGAAGGCGGCCAGGGCCTTGCGCCAGCTCATCGCGCGCGCGCCGAAGAAGATCACGGCACCCAGAACGAGGAGCCCGATGATCGTCGTGTAGCCGGGCAGGTGGGTGTCGCGCCAGCCGGGTCCCGAGTCCAGGCCAACGAATCCGGCGAAGTACTCGGGCAGGTAGCGGATGTTCATGATCGCGATATCGATGCGCTCGCGCAGGGTCACGGACGCGTCGGACTGGGCGATATGTTCGGACTGGCCGGACCCGAGCATGCACCACACGCCGATGATGCTCAAGACGGTCGCGATTCCGATTTCGGGAAGGTGACGGCGCGTGGCCGCCAGAATCAGGATTCCCAGGGAGGCAACGAAGACGTAGAAGGCAGCGTCGCCTCGGGACCCGTAGCACAGCAGCGCCGCGAAGGCGGCCGCGCCGAGGAGAGCCCAGCGTCGCCACCCCTGCGCGTTGAGGGCCGAGTAGAGGGCCGCGCCGTAGCAGAAGACGCCGGTGATCGCCCACGATGAGGGGTTGTTGGAGGCAATGAAGTACAGGCCGATCGGCGTCCACGACACCAGGGCAGCTAAGAGCACGCTGAAACGCACGGACCGGCGCGACAGGGCAGCGATCGCCCCCATGAGGATGATGGCTATCCCGGCGTTGATGGCACGCATGACCCACACCGAGTGCTCGACGTTGTGTCCGGTGAAGAGATGGTGGAACTGGTAGAAGCCGTAGGGGTATTGACCGTCGTTGTAGCGGTCCGTCGGAAACATGGTGTCGTCCGAATAGTCGTAGATGCAGGCGTGCGACTTGTCAGCCTTGAATGCTTCGCACGGCGCATGCGACGTGGTCACGGGTGCCATGACGTACAGGTTGCCGTCGATCGTGGTCGTCGCGCACGAGGAGGTGGCGGGGCGCGGACACCACGAGGAGACCAGGTGGTAGTCGTCGTCGGGGGAAGCACCCGGGGGCGAGGCGAAGACCCATCCCGCGCTGACGGCGAGGACGCCGAGCACGACGATGATGAGGGCGAGCGGTCGGGCCGCCGAGGCGACGAAACGATCCCGCAGGGGAGCAAGGTGGTCGGCGAGCGCGCGTGCCATGGAGTGAACCAATCTGTTTCGGACGGATACCCATAATTTACACGAGTCGCCGCCACTTCCGCCGCCGCGAGGCCGTGGTCGGGTTAGAAGACGACCGGCCAGTGGGGCATGCAGGTCGTCAGGGTTGCGTGGGCGCTCGTGGCCTCGGCGAGGGCCTGCTCGTAGGCGGGGTTCGTCTCCGGCTTCTCGCCGCGCTTGAGGGCCTCCTGGGCGGCGGCCTGGTCGGCGTATTCGGGGATGGCGCCCGAATCAAGGGCGGCGTTGCGGTCCACGTAGACGTTGAGGGCGGCCAGGGCCTCGCGCGCGGTGTCGTCGGTCGCCGCGGCGCTGAGCTGCGTGGCGTAGTCGTTGCGCAGGGTCGCCGCGAAGGCCTCCCACGCGTGGTGGCGCTCGTCGGCGGTGGTTTCCCCGGCGCGCCGCGACGCGACCGTGGAGTACGCCTGCCCGGTCTCGGAGGAGGCCAGGGCCTCGGTGAAGACGGCGTCCATGGCGGCGCAGCCGGGGGAGGCCGCGCGCAGGGTCGGCATGGAGGAGTTCGCCGGCTGCCCGGGGTCTCCCGGGGATACGGACGCCACGGGCACCGACTGGTCGGACTGGGCGGAGTCGGTGACCTGGCACGAGGCCGTGGCCAGTGCGCACATCGCGAGGAGGAGAGCCGCGGGGGCGAAACGAGTCACGAAGAGTCCTTATTCGTTGGGGATGCGTCCAATGTAGCAGCGCGGTGGGGCAGTATTGGGACCTTGCGCGTGGCGAATAGTGACGTATCCGACGAGTCCGCGTGGGGCGCGGGTCGGGTTTGCCGTGAATGTGCGGCATAATGGTGGGCAGGAAACCGGTGAAAACCACCCTCGGATGCCCACGGGCGCGCAAAGGAGAATACTCATGAAGATCGTTGTGACCGGCGGCGCCGGCTTCATCGGAGCGAATTTCGTTCACACGCTGCTGGAGGACCATCCGGACGTCGACGTCGTCGTCCTGGACAAGTTCACTTACGCGGGCAACCGCGCCTCCCTGACTGACATCCCCGCCGATCAGGCCGCGCGCCTGAGCGTCGTCGAGGGCGACATCGCGGACGCCGACCTCGTCGACGGAGTCGTCGCCGGCGCGGACGCGGTTGTTCACTTCGCAGCCGAGTCGCACAACGACAACTCGCTGCTGGACCCCTCGCCCTTCATCCAGACGAACCTGGTGGGCACCTTCACCCTGCTGGAGGCCGTGCGCCGCCACAAGGTGCGCTTCCACCACATCTCGACCGACGAGGTCTACGGCGACCTCGAGCTGGACGATCCCGCGAAGTTCACCCCCACCACGCCCTACAACCCCTCCTCGCCCTACTCCTCGTCCAAGGCGGGCTCGGACCTCCTGGTGCGCGCGTGGGTGCGTTCCTTCGGTGTGGAGGCCACGATCTCGAACTGCTCGAACAACTACGGCCCGTACCAGCACATCGAGAAGTTCATCCCCCGCATGATCACGAACCGCCTGCGCGGCGTGCGCCCCCGCCTGTACGGCGACGGCCTGAACGTGCGCGACTGGATCCACGTGCGCGACCACAACACGGCCGTGTGGGACATCCTCATGAAGGGCCGCATCGGCGAAACCTACCTGATCGGCGCGGATGGAGAGACGAACAACCGCGAGGTTGTCGCCATCCTCAACGAGCTGATGGGCTACGCCCCCGACGACTTCGATCACGTGAACGACCGCCCGGGTCACGATCTGCGCTACGCGATCGACAACTCCAAGCTGGTCACCGAGCTCGGCTGGGAGCCCCAGTTCACGAACTTCCGCGACGGCCTGGCCGACACGATCGCCTGGTACACCGAGAACGAGGCGTGGTGGGCTCCCCTGAAGGAAGCCGTCGAGGCGAAGTACGCCGCCGAAGGACACTGAGTCCTTGGGTAACGTGACCCGGGACGAGGCGGCGCCTCGTCCCCGCGTCACCGTCCTCATGGCCACCTACAACGGGATGGCCGAGGGCGGGGCGTGGCTCGACGAACAGGTGGACTCCGTGCTCGCTCAGGTGGGCGTGGAGGTCCGCCTCGTCGTGTCCGATGACGCGTCGAGTGACGGAACGCGCGCGCACCTTCAGGCGCGCGCCGCTGCCGACCCTCGGATCACGGTTCTGCCCCAGCGTGACGGCACCCCCGGCGTGACGGGCAACTTTCTGCACCTCTTCACGACGCATGCCCCCGACGGCTCCTACGTCGCCTTCACTGACCAGGACGACGTGTGGCACGAGGATAAGCTGAGTTCCCAGCTGGCCCTCATGGCTGATCGCGGGGCCGACGTCGTGTCTTCGAACGTCACGTCCTTCCAGTGGCTGCCCGGCGGGGTGGTGGGGGAGCGTCGCCTCATTCGCAAGTCGCAGCCCCAGCGTGCCTGGGACTTCCTCTTCGAGGCCGCGGGGCCCGGCTCCACCTACGTCTTCAGCCCGAAGGCCCACGAGGCCCTCGTGCGCGTGCTGAAGGACCTCGACTACAGCGAGATTGGCGTGCACGACTGGTACGTCTATGCGCTCGCCCGTTCGATCGGCCTGACCTGGGTGATCGGGGAGGAACCAACCCTGGAGTACCGTCAGCACGGCGGCAACGTGCAGGGCGCGAACTCCGGTTCCGGGGCGCGCGACGCTCGCATGGCCAAGCTGCGCAACGGCTTCTATCGCAAACAGTTCATTCTGACTGCCCGCACCGCCCAGAAGGTCGGCACGTTCGACGAGCGTCGCGCGCGCCAGCTGCGCTCCATCCTGCGCGAGCTCGAGGGGCAGGGAATCGCCTCGAGGCTGCGCTTCGCCCTGCGCTGGACACAGATCCGCCGCGACCGCGTGGAGGGCCTCAAGCTCGCCGCTGCGCGCGTCCTGGGCGTGTGGTGACCCTCTACCTCCGGTAGGTCACGAGGCCTCCGTCCACGTCCTCCGTGGCGAGAATGTGGGGGAGTTTATCCGGTGAGATGACGTGCGGGTCGATGATCACGACCGAGCGTTCCTGCATCCACTGATCCAGCACCTGTCCCGCGCCCGTGCGCGGCTCCCACAGCAGTGCGACGCGCCGACCCTGAACCGGTGCCGACGGCCTCAAGCCAGCCAGGGCCTCGTCACGGGCCTGGAGGAGCAGCGGGGGAGTGTCAACAACGAGGGCGTCCGGCTGGGTGGAGATCTCCGCCAGGCCGTCCATCGCGCCCTCCAGGGGACCGTTCCACGCGAAGGAGAGGTACTGAGCTGGCTGGGCGAGAACGTGCGCCCCGGCGTCCAATGCGTCGGATGCTTCGGAACCGAGAATATTGGTGACGAAAAGGTCTCCGGGAAGCGGGCGTCGTGTATCGAGTACCTCCCAGCCCATCGCCCGCGCAGCGATCTGCCAGAGGGTGTCCTGCCAGGGCTGAAGAGTCGTGTAGATGCGAGTTG
>ERZ772928.1309-NODE-1309-length-10882-cov-7.640436_pt1 | contig 10882 bp, 2 predicted proteins | sample MGYA00511686_ERZ772928 | MGnify/ENA primary metagenome ERZ772928 (study PRJEB29015, sample SAMEA2738063) | human oral metagenome | biome: human oral; feature: human-associated habitat; material: saliva | place: China | collected 2219 ... | reverse complement strand
TTCATGATAATATACACTTATACACTATTTTAAGGGGGGCATATAAATGCTAAATGAACGAAAAAAATATTCATTAAGAAAATATAAAGTAGGATTATTTTCAGTATTAGTAGGTGCTGGTTTTGCAGTTGCAGCTCAAAACGGAGCACTTGCTGCAGAAGTAGGCCATGCAGCGACTCCTGTTGTTTCTACTTCCAAATCTAACACTACTGAAGCAACTCCTGCAGCTGAAAAAACTATCGAGAAAAAAACAGAAAATACTATTCAATCTACTCCACAAGCCGAAAAAGTAGAAGTAAAACAAAACAATAAAGCTCAAGCTACTGGAACTCCTGCAAGTAATGAAGTAACAACTAACAATACAGCTGATACTACAATTGCACCAAATACTAATCCAAATAAAGTGAGTGAAGAAAACTCACTTATTAATGTTCAACCTCTTTGGGATAAAGGTATTAAAGGCCAAGGTCGCGTAGTGGCAGTTTTAGATACCGGTTTAGATATCAGCCACAATTTATTCCAACTACTAGATAAAAGTAAAGCCCGCTATAAAAACGAAGCAGAATTAGAAGCCGCAAAGAAAAAAGCTGGAATTAACTATGGTAAATGGTACAATGATAAAGTAATTTTTGCATATAACTACAGTGATATGAATGACGATATAAAAGAATTTGATACTTTATCTCATGGTACTCACGTATCTGGTTCTGCAGTTGGTAATGGTACTGAACCTGCCCCAACTGGAGATATTATTAAAGGTGTTGCCCCAGAAGCCCAGTTAATCTTTATGCGTCTATTCTCTGAGAAAAAAGGTGGAACTCAACAAAGTTTCACTATGGTAAAAGCTATTGAAGATGCAGTAAAACTAGGGGCTGACACTATTAATATGAGTTTTGGTTCTCCTACTGGTATGATCGATGACCTTGATGACGCTACTCGTGCAGCTTTAGAAAAAGCACGTAAGGCTGGGGTTACTATTGTGACAGCTGGAGGAAACTATGCGACAAGTGGATATTGGCATGCTAAACCAAAAGCTGATGCTCCGGACTACGGTACTGTTAACACACCAGCAGTTGATCCAAATGTTCTTGCAATTTCTGCATACAATGCATCAGTTGCACATAAAACATCTATCTCACTTGATGTTCCTCAACTTAAAGACAATGCCGACTTAAATAATGGTCATTCTGATATCGTCCACTATTTATTAACTTTCAACGCTAAAGGCGATCAAGATTACGTTTATTTACCTCTAGGTGAGGCTGGTTCTTACAGCGATAAGTCTGTGAACGGAAAAATCGTACTAGTTGAAAGTGGTGGTTCAGTTACTGATAACGACAAATTAGTTGAACTTAGAAAAGCTGGGGCAAAAGGTGTCCTTATCTATCAAAATAAAGAACAAGGTGATACACCTACTAAACTATATCTAGGCGGCTATGAAAGTTCATATATTCCTGTAGGTATTATTGGTAATAAACTTGGTGTAGAACTTGCAGCTAATGCAGGAAAATACAAATTAAATATTAAAGATACAGTAGTTAAAGAGCCATATAAAGATGCTAAAAAAATGCTATACTTCTCTGGTTGGGGTGTTTCTACTGAAGGTGAACTAAAACCTGATGTTGCCTTCCCTGGTGGTATGATTTACTCTTCAGTTAACAATGGATTATATTATATGAATTCAGGAACTAGTATGGCTACTCCACATGCTGCTGGATCTGTAGCTCTTATTAGACAAGTATTAGAAGAAAGATTCCCTAATTATTCAAAAGTACAATTAGAATCTCTACTGCAAAACCTAGTTATGAGTACTGCAAAACCAGCTGTTAATCCTGAGAGTAACACTTATTACTCACCTCGTCAACAAGGCGCAGGGTTAGCTGATGTTACGGCAGCAGCGTATGGGGACTTATACTTAACAACAAAAGATAAGAAACCAAGTATTACTTTAGGAAATGTTGGAGATAAGTTTGAATATGAAGTTACAGTTCATAACCTTTCTAATAAAGATAGAAAATTAGACTATAATACTGTTGTAAACACTGATGAAGTAGTTGATGGTAGAGCAACTCTTAAAGCAAAACAACTTGCTGATATTAAAGGTGAATCTATTATTGTTCCAGCTAACGGCTCAAAAACTATTAAAGTTAGCATAGATACTTCTAAATATTCTAAAGAATTAAGTAAACTAATGAAAAATGGATATTTCTTAGAAGGATTCACATTCTTTAAAGATAGCGAAACTAAAAAAGAAGTAGTTAGTGCCCCATTCTTAGGATTTAAAGGTACTTTCCAAGACTTACAAGGTATAGAAAAACCAATCTATGACTTCAAAGATAATGAAAAACCTTTCTACTATTATACAGATGATAAAGCTGATACTCCTACTAAAGATGAAGGAAATAATTTCACATCACTAGTGTCTGATGTATATACTAATGGTAATTATAATGAGGCTATCCTAGGCGAAAATGGTACAAAATATGATGCAAATAACCTATACTTCTCTCCTAATGGTGATGGAAACTACGACTCAGTTAAACTAAAAGCTGTTTTACTTCGTAATGTCGATAATATTCACGTAACAGTGTATAAAAAAGATGATGTTAATAGAACTCAACCTATTTTTGAATCTGGTAATGAAAGTCAACGTAAATCAGATTATGGTTGGGCTATGAACGCACGTAGTGCAGTTGTTTCTTCATCTGATTGGAACGGAAAAGACAAAGACGGTAATGTAATGCCAGATGGTGAATACCAATACGTAATTACATATAGACCAAGTGCTGCTGGCGCTAAAAAACAAGAACTTAACTTTATAGTTAAAATCGATAAAACAGCCCCTACTCTAGAGAAAAAATCAGACCTATATAATAAAACAACGAGAGTATTTAACCCAGGTAAAGTTATCGAAAACGGTAGTGGTCTTGATGATACTTCACTAACATATACTAAAGATGGAGAAGAAGTAGAAGTTAAAAAAGAAAAAGATGGAACTTATAAACTACCAAAAGGTGTAGATTTAAGCACGGTTCGCTTTTATATTTGGGACAAAGTTCAAAATATGACTACTCTAGATATAAATGGAAATTTAGTTGTCAAACCAACTACCCCTTCTAATAATACTACTGAAACTACTAAACCTGCAGAAAAGGATACTACTGGTCGTATCGAAGTTAAGTTTACCGATGATTCATCAGGTGCTGACTATGGAATGTATCCAGAAATTACTCGTTATATTGTTCTGGATGAAAATGGTAAGAGAGTTGATGTTGAGCTAAACAAACACTACGAATCAACACTTCCTACTCTTCCTTATGGTAAATATACTATAAAAATAGTTGATCAAGATCAAAAAGTAACATGGGTATCTTCACCAGAAGTTACTGTTACTATCGATAAAGATAACCCTCAAAAAGTTGTTGATTTCAGATTTAATTACGCTGATACTAATAGATTAGATGTAACCTTTAACCAAACTGTTCCAGAAGGAACTAAAGTATTTGCGGTAAGTAAATCTGGTAAAGAATACGAGCTAACACTTGGTAAGTATAATAAACAAGCATTTGAAAAACTATTATTAAACGGTGATTATACTATTCGTATTGAATTACCTGAAGGTTATACAGCAGACAAAAACAACTTTGATTATGCTATAACTAATGGTATCCATAATGTAAATATCAATATTACGAATCTAAACGCTACTCCTAGCGAGGATAACACTAATACTGATAATAATAACAACAGTAACAATAACGCTAGCGATAGCAATAATAATAGCAATAGTGGTGATAACAACAGCAATAGCAGTGACAACAGCACTACTAATAATACAAATAGCAATAAATTACCTAACAACGAAAACACTAAACCACTTTATATTGATCAAGATGGTAAGAAAATTCCTACATCTAAAGTTACTAAACCAACTTCAAAATTATTACCTCAAACTGGTTTAGATCAAGCAAGTGGAATTGCAGCTGCTGGCTTTGCGGTTGTCCTTGCGGGAATTGCCTTAGCAGTAAGAAAACGCCAAGAACATAAATAATTATATTATAAAACGGATTTGAAATTTCAAATCCGTTTTTTTTATTAAATTAAACAAAAAAAGACTAATCGCCAAATGTATTGACGATTAGCTTTTTTAAAACTATTTAGTTTTATTTTTCTTTTCTTCTTCTTGCTGCAGCAACTAATCCACCTAGAACTAGTAATCCAAATCCTGCTAATGTAGAGTGTGTTTCTGCTTCACCTGTGTTTGCTAAACGTTTAGCTTTAGGTTTTGCTTGAGGTTTTGCTTTTTCAGCTTTCTCTACTGATGGCACTACTGGTTTAACTGGTTCGTTTGGTGTTGGAGTTGGCACTGGAGTTACAACTTTTTCATAAATATGAGTTGTATTTCCTTTTTCATCAGTTTTCGTTCCTACATATGTGTAACCAGGAATATCTTTTTTCTCTACAGTTCCGTCTACTTCTGGGTATCCTGGAATTGCATTACCTTTGTTATCTACATATTTAGTACTTGGTGTTACTGTTGGTGTATATGTAGCTGAAACTTTTGTTCCATTCTTATCTTCACGAACTACTGTTACTGAAGGTGCTTTACCTACGAATTCAGGTTCTGGTTTGAATGTTACTGTTCCGTCTTTAGCTACAGTATATGTTCCTACTCCATCAACTTTCTTAGTTGTTGATCCATCTTCGAATGTTGCTGGTACTTCATCATTCATTGGTACTTCTGGGTTACCTGGTGTGAATGTTGGTTTTCCAGTTTGTTCTTGACCTTTAGGACCGATAGATTCAGCTGGTTCTGCAGTTGGTGTAACTGGTGTTACTGTTGGTGTGTATTTAGCAGTAATTGCTGTTCCATTCTTATCTACACGTTTAACTGTTACTCCAGTTGCTGTTCCTGTGAATGATTTTTCTGGTACGAATGTAACTGTTCCATCTGGTGCTACTGTGTATGTACCTTCTCCATCAACTTTCTTAGTTGTTGATCCATCTTCGAATGTTGCTGGTACTTTATCATCCATTGGTACTGCTGGGTTACCTGGTGTAAATACTGGTGTACCTGTTTGTGTTTTACCTTGTACATCTACTGATGTTACATCTTCTGATGTAGGTGTAACTGGTGTTACTGTTGGTGTATATGTAGCTGATGCTTTTGTTCCATTCTTATCTACACGTACTACTGTTACCGCTGGTGCTTTACCTACGAAGCTTGGTACTGGTTTGAATGTTACTGTTCCATCTGGTGCTACTGTGTATGTTCCAACTCCATCTACTGTCTTAGTTGTAGATCCATCTTCGAATGTTGCTGGTACTGCATCGTTCATTGGTACGTCAGGGTTTCCAGCTGTGAATGTTGGTGCTCCTGTTTGTACTTGTCCTTGTTTTCCAGTTGTTTCTGCTGGATCTGCAGTTGGTGTTACTGGTGTTACTGTTGGTGTGTATTTAGCCGTTACTTCTGTTCCGTTCTTATCTACACGTTTAACTGTTACTCCAGTTCCTTCTCCTGTGAATGTTTTCTCTGGTACGAATGTAACTGTTCCATCTGGTGCTACTGTGTATGTACCTTCTCCAGGAATTGTCTTAGTTGTTGATCCATCTTCGAATGTTGCCGGTACACTATCATCGATTGGTACTAATGGATTACCTTCTGTGAATGTTGGTGTTCCTGTTTGTGTTTTTCCTTGGATATCTTTTGTTGCTGCATCTTGAGCTGTTGGTGTTACCGGTGTAATCTTAGGAGTGTATGTAGTTTCTACTGTTGTTCCATTTGCGTCTTTCGCTTGTACTTTAGCTGCTACTACATCTCCTGAGTATGATTTGTCTGTTGGAGTGAATGTTACTACTCCTGTTGCTTTATCTACTGTGTATGTTCCGATTACTTTTCCTTCTGGTGATTTAGCTTCTACTGATGCTGCTGGTTGTCCATTTTCATCTAATAAAGTAATTGTTTCTTTATTGATTGGTGCTACCGGATCACCTTCTGTGAATGTTACTGTTCCAGTTTGTACAATTCCTTGTGGTGCTACTGACTCAGCTGGTGTTGCAGTTGGTGTAACTGGTGTTACTGTTGGTGTATATGTAGCTGATGCTTTTGTTCCATTCATGTCTTCACGTACTACTGTTACCGCTGGTGCTTTACCTACGAAACTTGGTTCTGGCGTGAATGTTACTGTTCCATCTGGTGCTACTGTGTATGTTCCAACTCCATCTACTGTCTTAGTTGTAGATCCATCTTCGAATGTTGCTGGTACTGCATCGTTCATTGGTACGTCAGGGTTTCCAGCTGTGAATGTTGGTGCTCCTGTTTGTACTTGTCCTTGTTTTCCAGTTGTTTCTGCTGGATCTGCAGTTGGTGTTACTGGTGTTACTGTTGGTGTGTATTTAGCCGTTACTTCTGTTCCGTTCTTATCTACACGTTTAACTGTTACTCCAGTTCCTTCTCCTGTGAATGTTTTCTCTGGTACGAATGTAACTGTTCCATCTGGTGCTACTGTGTATGTACCTTCTCCAGGAATTGTCTTAGTTGTTGATCCGTCTTCGAATGTTGCTGGTGTATCTTCATCGATTTCTACAGTTTTTTCTACACCATCAACTGTTGCTTTACCACCTTCGAATGTTGGTTTACCTTTTTGTGTTTTACCTTGAATATCTTTTGTTGCTGCATTTTCAGCTGTTGGTGTTACAGGTACGATTTCTGGTGTGTAAGTTGTTGATACTTTAATTCCATTTGAACTTTCTGCTTGAACACTTACTGGTGTTACTTTTCCTGAGTATGATTTATCAGTTGGAGTAAATGTTACCTCTCCAGTTGTTGGATTAATAGTGTGTGTCCCTATTACAGTAGTTCCATCTTCAGCATAAGCTGGAGTTGATGTTACTTCATTACCATCTTTATCTAATAATTTGTAACTATTTTCTTTAATTGTTACTGGTTTTTGTTGACCATTAACTGTTACAGTTGTACCTTCGAATGTTGGTTTACCTTTTTGAGTTGCACCTTGAACATCGATTGATTTAGCTGGTTGCGCTGTTGGTACAGCTGCTACTACTGTTGGTGTGTAAGTTGCATCTGCAGTAATTGTAGTTGTTTTACCATCTTCATTTTTAATTGTTGCAGTTGCTTGAACTGTTATACCTTTTGCAGTTCCAATGAAGTTTTCTTCCGGTACGAATGTTACTGCTCCAGTTGTTGGATCGATAGTGTAGCTACCTTCTCCTGCTACTGTTACTGTAGTTGCATCAGTTGGTTGACCAGTTGCTGGATCTACTAATTTTTTACTAGTGATTTCTGCTGTTTTATCATTACTTAATTCAAATGTTGGAGTTTGTGTTTGAGGTACGTTTTGTACATCTTCAGAAACTTTATCAGTTGGTGTTAACGTAATTGGTGTTACTGTTGGTGTATATTTTGCTGTTGCTGTTTTAAGAGCATCTGCAGGTACTTGTCCATCTTTATCTCTACCAACTGGTGCAGTAACTGATACTGTTACTCCGTTTGCAGTTCCAGTAAATCCTGGTTCAGGTTTGAATGTTACTTTACCTGTTGCTTGGTCTATTGTATATGTACCTTCCCCTGCTACTGTTACTGTAGCTTCGTCAGTTACTTGACCTGTTGCTGGATCTACCAATTTAGCTGGATAATCTAAGTCTGGTGTTATTTTAACTTTTTCTCCGTTGCTGTTAGTTCCTTCTAATTCAAACTCAGGTGTTCCTGTTTGAGTTGCACCTTGAACATCTGTAGAAGTTTTATCAATACCTTCGATATTTTTTGGAGTTACAGTTGGGATGTAAAGACCATCCATACTATCCATCACTTCATTAATTGATGGTAATAATGTTTTATCTTTAGAAACCCAATCAGTTGTATAACCATTATCATCTGTACGACGGATACTTATACCGCTCGCAGTTCCTACAAAGTTATCTTCTGGAGTAAATTCAATATCTACGTTATTACCGTTTGGAGTAACTTTATATTTACCTTCTCCTGGTATTACATAATATCCATCAGCTTTTGGATTTATTACTTGTTTTGTTCTATTATCAATAATAACTGGAGCTACAGTTTGATCGATCTCTGCATTTTTATCACGGCTGTACTTAGATAGTCCTTGAGCCGTGAATGCAACTGTTGCTGTTTGTGTCGCTCCTTGAACATCTATTGTTTCTTTACGCTCACCTTTTGGCGGGAACGTAATTTGAGTTTTAAAGTCTTCTACTTCTCCAGATAAAGCTAAACCTGTTGGGTTTTCAATATCTGATTGATTACTAGCAATACGAACACGTGTACCTAATTCAGTAATACTTGGATCAATCATTGTTTTTGCATTGTTAAAATGAAGTCTAACTGGTCCATCTTGCGTAATTGTCGCTAAGTCAGAACGCTCATCCTCATCGAATTTTCCATTTTGGTTAAAGTCAATCCAACCGTAAACATATGCTTTAGCTGCTCCACCAGTATGTGCTTCAACATCTAAAATATACGTTCCTGGACGAGTACGGTCTAATTTGATCATATCATTAGTTTGACCTTTTAAGTTATCTGGTAAGATTTGATCAACACCTTCATCAGCAGAAATAGTGTTATCATCACCTGTCCAGTCTTTTGCGTTATTTTCATCCATATCAGGACTTACACTTCCTAAGTATGGTTGAGCAAGTTTTGCTCCTGTTACACCGTCTACTGTTCCAATTGAGTGTTGTGCTTTTCCATAACTTTCTGGAGCATCTCCTTCATCAAGAGGGAAGAATCCAAGCATTGCAGATTGTTTACCTGATGATGCGATATATAATCCAACTTCTGAAGCTCCTTGAGTCATAACTAGAGGTACTGAAAAACGGCTAGCAGACACGTTTGGTCCGAAAACTCCAGTTCCTAATCCACCCGTAACTTGATCTGGACTACCAAAATATTTCCACGCTACTGGTTTTTTATCTGGGCCAACCTCATTAGCATTACGAAGTAATTCCAAGTTTAGTCCGTAAATATTAGTTCCATTTACATTAATTGGTTTACTTCTACCGTAGTTATTTGCAGGATCAAAATAATTATGTGTGTCTTGAACTGCATACAATTCAGAATTAGCAGCTTTTTTCCATTCTCCGATATGTTTCCAACCAGTACCATTCGTTGTGAACATTACTAATTCACCTGGGTTAGCTGACTCACCATCAGCAGCTACTACTGCCGGTTTTACTGATTTACCTCGGAATGTTGCAGAAATCTCAAATTGAACACCGATATTCGCACCATTATACTCTGATGATATTGTTGTTCTTTTTGAACCAGTATCAATTCCTTCAAGACGAATTTCAGTCCATCGGTTTTGAGCATCTGCTGCTACTAGAGCTTCTTCTGAGTTGTTGAACGCTGCTTTAGTTTTAGGATCTCCAATAGTTCCAATGTATCCATTTTTTGCATTTGGATCATATGTAGCTTTTTCTGCTTCTGTAGCACCTTCCGCTTCCATACGGTTTTTATAGATTTCAGTTGCTTGGAATGGTTTAAGACTCTTAACCTTAATGTTAACTATATATCCAGGCATAATTTCTTTAGTGAAAGTCGATCCTACTTGAAGAGCTGTTCTACCGTCTTTAGTTGTTGTAGTATTTGTCCAAGCACTTGTATCTCCAAAATCTAACCAGTTAATTTGCTTAACTATTTCTTTTGCATTAATTTTAGAAAATTCTGTTGGTTTTTCTGCTTTTGGTGTTGCTGTTGCATCTTCAACATCTGCACCGATTCCTGATGCTGCTCCCGCTACATCTGCACGGAATGCTGCATTTTTATTAATTTCTTTTCCGTTACGTGGGTCATTTTTCCCTGTATTAGCAATAGCGTTTGTTTCTGGTTTTGGTTCTGTCTTGTCTTCTGGTTTAACTTCTACTTTGCTTTCTACTGCATCTTTAGATCTGTTTCTTAATCTTGAGTTAGCAGTAGTAACTAACGTTTGGTAAGCTTTATCTAATTGTGATTGAGATGTAGCTGTACCTGCTGTAATTTCAGCATTAGCTAAAGCTTTTTTAAGTTCATCTAAACTCTCATCAGTTTTATTAGCGTATTTTCCGCTTTGAATATTTGATTTAATATTAGAAATATAGTTTGATAATTTTGTATTATCTACTTTTACTTCTTTTTTATCTACTTTTGCAGCTGGTTTAGCTTCTTCTTTTTTATCTTCTTTAGCTGCTTCTTCTTTAGTTTCAGCTTTTGCCTCAACTTCTTTGTTTTCAGCATCTACTTTTGTTTCTGCTGCAGTGTTTTTATCTGCTTCAACTTTTGTTTCTGCAGTAGCATTTGCATTTACTTCTGCTTTTGCTTCTTCTTTTACTTCTGTAGTAACATTTGCGTTAGCTTCAACTTTTGCTTCTGTAGCTACATTTGTATTAGCGGCAACATTAGCATTGTTTACATTGCTTGCACCTGCATCTACATTAGTATTTTTTCCGGCTGTATTTTCTGCATTTTGGTCACTCGCTTGAGCAGCCCCTGCTCCAAAGAAAATACCTACACCGACAAGAACACTCGCTGCACCTACTTTAAATTTCTTAATTGAGTAAGTTTCAACGCGCGTTCCTTGTTTTTGTTGTTTCTTTAATAAATTATTTTTTCCGATCACGTTTTTTCTCCTTTACCTTTTTTTAATAATATTTTCATAAAAAACTTGTATATAACTAGTATTTTAGCACTAGTTCGCTATTTGCACTAGTTATTATAACATTATGATTAGCTACAAGTAAAATATTTTAACCGAAAAAACATATTTTTTTTTAATTTTTTTGTATTTTGCTTAATTGTCAGAAAACTTACCTTATTTCATCAATTTTACAGCGTTTTCTTCACTTTCACACTCTGATTTCAAGTATC
>ERZ772928.1305-NODE-1305-length-10890-cov-4.449192_pt1 | contig 10890 bp, 10 predicted proteins | sample MGYA00511686_ERZ772928 | MGnify/ENA primary metagenome ERZ772928 (study PRJEB29015, sample SAMEA2738063) | human oral metagenome | biome: human oral; feature: human-associated habitat; material: saliva | place: China | collected 2219 ... | reverse complement strand
ATTTTTTATCGTTAAGAAATTTACTCAGTAACGAACTATTTTTTACTTTTTATTAGTTTGTAACAACCCATTTTTTACTTTTATTTTACTTGAAGAACTTCATCACCAAGGATAATTTTATTATCATCAGTTAATATAGCAGGAATTCCAACATATCCAAATTTCTTTGCATCATCAAATTCCTTTCTATTTTCTCTTAAAGCTAAAAATTCTTTTAAATTTTTCATGCTTAGTTTATACCTTGAAAAGTTCTTGAAGGGAGGAAAACTCCTGAAATGTTGAATTCTTCAACTCAACAGTCTAATAGTCACATAAAACATGCCTAACACTTGCTTTTTCTAAAGAGATGGAGTATAATATTCCCATTAGCACGGCTAGCAACACTAGCCGGACTAGCAATTTTAGACTAACTAGCGTGTTTAGTATAACTAGTGTTTTTAGTGCCATCTATACAAAAATTAATAAAAGGAGAACTCTTTTATGGAATCAAATATGGGATCAAAGAATAAAATTTACGTTGCTGCGTTACCTATCGTAGACATTGATTTTTACTCAGCACAAGATGTGTTAGATGCTCACTTAGAAAAAGCTGAAGAAGTAGGAATGGTTTACTTTAGTACAAGTAATAGACTGAATTATAAAAAAGCTCAAAAAGTAGCCAAAGTATTACTCGTAAGTAAAGCATTTACTTATATTGCTGACGTAGTCAGTTATACATATTTTGCCACAAAAACAACCCCTCTTGATGCTGCTGATTATGCTCCTCGTATTTTTTCAAATGATGAAGATCATCATTGGTTAAAACTAACAAATATCAGACCAATTAGCCTGGATGAATTAAATACTTTTGAAATGGTAAATAAAAAAGTGCAGGCACAATATAATGGTGTCGGAAACTACATTAAGAACACCGGACGACTACAAGTTTTCTATGCAACAAAAACATTCTAACCAGGGTGTAAAACTTAATTTTATTTTTTATACTGCAATGACTTTATTCAAATAATTATTTAAAAGTTTCAGTACAAAACTGAGACTTTTTTTCTATCAATTTTTTTGAAAAAGCGAACTAGTTTAGATTTTAAAATCACTATTTTGGAATAGATTGTGAGTAGTTTTTACGCCCTCTAACCCCTTGATACGACTACGTGTATCCCGTTTTTCAAACTCCCCGACAAACGTGTTTTTGAAAAAAGGAAACGTTGGGCCCTCTTTCGACACCCTCTAAACCCTTGATATGACTACGTGTATCCCGTTTTTCAAACTCCCCGACAAACGTGTTTTAAAAAGCGGAAACATTGGACCCTCTTTCGACACTCTCTAAACCCTTGATATGACTACGTGTATCCCGTTTTTCAAACAAGGGGACTTACCTGGTGAATTTTGGTTGTTTTTAATAGCTTGGTGATAAAAACGGAAAAATAGATGACAAAAATAGAAAAAGGGTACGTGTAAAAAAAGGAAAATCGTGCACACTTTAAAAAATACGATTGCTCACTTTTTCCCCTATCACCGTTGTAGAAAAAAGATATTTTTTAACATGTAGTTGAACTTAATTATATGCCATTTAATTCACTCAAAATATTTTTAAAAAGAGAACATTTTATACCAGTAATTACATCCTGGACAGAGTAAATAAAAGTCAATTTGTTTATGCTGCAAATTCTTTTATAAAGTATTCTCTAACAAATATTAAAATGGTTTAAAGTTTTCTATAGTTCTCCATGAACATCTAACACATACAGAGAGTAATTCCCACGCGATAATAATTTTGACACGTAAGCCAGCACGTGCTAAAATAGACTTATCAAACAGTTAGCTAATGCTATCACCAAAGCCCCAAGGAACGGCCATTCCCTGGGGCTTTTTTTACGTTATTTTTGTTTAACGGGTGATAAATATTTTAGTGTTTATGATCTAGGTATTTGCAAATGAAATACGCTATTACATTGATTAAAACACCAATGAATATTTCAAACAGTTGAGCCAATGAATCACCTCCTCTCACCTTCTAAATAGACATAAAGAAGGAGTTACAAGGTGATTATAACACATGATTTTTTAAAAGTTCATACTTTGTATCAATGATTGTATTTAATTCAACAATATTTATTTTTACCACAATATGTTGTGCTTGAAGTTCAAGATTTGTACTCTCTATATCCAAGTAAATCAAAGTATGATAGGATACGGCTTTTTAAAGCTATACATGAGGAAAAAGTGCGTGCCAAAGGAATAGTTATCAGAAATAGTTAAAATCCTTGGTATATCAGCCTTTGCAGTAGGCTTATAGGTAGCTTTAATTCTTGATAATTGAGGAAAAAGTGCGTGATAATTGAGGAAAAATAGAGAAATCTACAAAAGTTCTCATAAATGAAAAAAAAGTGAGTTGACTTGGTTACATCTTATTTTTATCTTTGGACTAGAGCAAAAAGATCCTTGTGTGTCTGCTTTAGAATGAGAGCTGATAAAGGTTTCTTAGAAACCGTGGAAATTCTATGGATCACGGATGCAATACCTTGTGAGGATAGTGGTTGTTTCTTGTAGTTCAAGAATAGTGAGCCAATAGTAGCATCAGCACTATACCATTTCTTACGTTCCTTAACGTAAGGCGAGATATAAGGGATAAATTCCTTAATGATAGACTTTTGAATGAGTTCCCCTCTATGATTAATAACCGTCAAAGTTTTCTTTCGTAGGTCTATATCTCGATACATAGCTTGTGCGAGTTGTTCAATATCAACTCCAGTTCCAGCAAGCAAGGCAACAATAGCTAAATCCCTCTCTTTATTTCTCTCCCAATTATCTGCTTTAGCTTGAGTGGATAAGTAGGTCACAAGAGAATTATCAATCATTTCCAGATAGTCTAGCATCTCTTGTAAATCATAACTTTCTACATAGCTATCGCTCGATTTAGGCTTAATAGGTGATGAAAGGGAAGAGACTCCATAAACTACGTCCCACTCATTCATCACGTTACGGTAGAAGTGAGGTGCTTGTTTATCAAGTGAGAAAGATGCTACGGTGTAGTAGTTCCAGAAGGCACTCAAAATCTTAATGACTAGTTTCTTGCCATTTGGTTTGAGCCTTAGTGAGCCTACATAATCAACGACTGCATCAAGAGGGGTTTGCTCTAAGTCATCCATAGTGATTTCGCTGATAGATTTCTTTATATACTCATTTGCATAGAAGTCCAGAAATTTTCTCAACTCAACTAGCTTATAGTAGCTAGAAGTATTTCTCTTGTTCGTAGTAAAAAAGTAATCTAGGTATAAATGAATATCTGGAGAAAGAATGCTCTCCAATTCTTGATAATTCTGTTCTAATTTATTCATAAATTCTTTTCATTTTCTCTTTTTTTCTATACTACTAAGATAACAGAAAATCATTAGTAAATCAAAGTATGATAGGATGAGCTTCTTTTATTTCTTCTCCTCTTTTTTAAAGTGATAGTAATAGTGGGACGCTTTTTTATAGTTCACAAATCCCGTAGGTATAGACTTTTGTTTTTTAAAGTAGCGAGAATGAGGGTTGAAGGTAGCGGATATGTAGGGGTTTTGATTTAAAAGTTCATTAATTTTCATAGTATATATTAGTTTTTTAATAATTTACCTTGCCTTTTTAGAAGTTTACTCGCAATTTCTAGGACTTTACCTTGCGTTTCTAGGAGTTTACCTTAAAAAAATAAGAATGAACCTTAAAAAAATAAGAATTTACCTTCGATTCTTCTGAATGCATCAATGAGTTAACAAACTTTTTTTAAATCTCTATCTTTCTCAAAGAAAAAAGGCTGCATACGCAAGCCTCAACTCTTAATATAGATTCAAAACTGACATTTGTACACTTTAAATATTTTTTGAAGGATTTAATCTTCAAATATGTCCATCTGCTCTGGTAAAACCTCTGATGATTTATTGTCTAATCTAGCTAGCATTTCTTGTTTTTTACGCTCCAGTTCAGCCCTCGTTTCATTACTCGTGGTATTTATGTAATTAGGATTTGACCACGAAGGAACATTCGACTTGTTTTCCTTTGCTTTTTGACTTGGTTTAGGATTATTAAATTTGTTTGGATCATACGATGCAGCTGTTTCTGGTTTCCATGTAAACTCATATCCAAGTACAGGATTCCCACGCTTGTTTGATTTTATTTTTCTGACTTTTAAACCCTCGAAATATGGAGACAGTTGTTTTATAATTGGTTTCACTACTGCACGATCAATCTCGCTTGATTTATAAGTGTCCGGCATATCCAAGAGTCTCTTAAATTCTTCAATCTTGAAATTCCTTTTTCCATACGTACGCCACTGCTTTAAAAGTCGATAGGCTGTTTTAGCATATGTTGAACGAATATTGGTGAACTCCTCAAGCTCATATTGGGTAAACTGCACTTCAAGTTTATTGATGATGTACTCAAATTTAGACGACACCTCAACTTCTACGGTCCGTTCCAATTCGTCAACTCGAAAATATGAGAATAAATTCATGACTAAGTACGAGTGTTCAGTACGCTCATAGTATTTTAAATCCACCACTTTATCTGCGACTGATCTCATCGTTTGTGACCATCTAGGTAGATGCATTTCCTTACTTGCTATCCCTCGAAGTTCGTCAGCGTTGAATTTCATTAATTTAGTGCCTTCATTACGAGCCTTAGCGATTATCGCAAAGAAAAAATTCATTTCTTCAGATGTCCATTTACGCATCACAACAGTATTTAAATCATTGTGATATTTTACTATTTCGTTACTCATTAATAAATCCCTTTATTTTGTTCTTAATAACATTATACCACAAATATCTTTATTAAGTACTTTTTATAATTTGTACACCCATAAACTGACATTTGTACACCCATAAACTGACATTTGTACACCCATAAAAGCTGCAACTCTTAGAGTATCAAGGGATTTGCGAACTGCTAAATATATAATAAATAATAATAAATATATATAAAAGAGTCTCACTTCGTTTCGACACTTCCACCCTTTTGAAAAAATTTTGATGTTTTACCTCGTATCTAACCACTTGCAAATATAATGAACCAAAATTTCAACTTCAATAGCAATTAGAATATTAAAGATAATCTCCATTTTTATGTCCTCCTTTTTTGATAGATTTGCAGAGAGCTCTTCTACATCTATGATCGTATCATGAAAAAATGGGACTTTTTACGCTTTTCACTACAGCTTTAAATTTGAGATACCATCAGAGCCCTTATTTTGGCCGTTAAAGGGGCTCTTGAGTGTTTTTCATAGTTTTATCTAGTCAACTTATATAAAACGCAATACGGGGCTAAAATATGCCTTTTAAAACATTTATTTTTTGTCTTTTAATTACTAGCAAAACAGCTATGATTTTTTGAGGGAACAATAAATTAGTACTACTGGAAGAATTTTGAGGTTTTTGGGTGAATACTTGTCTCAAAATAAGTGCAACAGAGGCCAATTATTCTGTATTACATCGTATTATTTAATAATATTATGTGCTATAATTGTATTATATTGAGCAAAGGGGTGGAAGTTTTGAGTGAAAAAATGACTGTCCTAAATATTAGGATGAGCACGGTTGAAAAAGAAAATTTAAAGGCTAGGGCTGAAGAAAACGGGGACTCTATCAGTTCTTATGCTAGAAAAATACTCTTCCAAGAAGATAGTACAAGCGACTATGCTGATAATACTAATGTAATACAAGAAAAGGATGAGCGGATATCAGACCTAAAAAGTCAAATAGATGATTACAAGAAGCAAATTGATCAGCTGCACACGATTATTTTGGCAACACAGAAAGATAATCAGTTGCTGATTGAACAGAAGACTAAGAGATGGTGGAAGTTCTGGAAGTGAGGATTTCGTTTTGATAAATTTAAAAGAACAAAAGAAAAATGCCCAGGCGTTTATTAAACGTTGGGAAGACCGTGGGAATGAGCGCCAGGATAGTCAATCTTTCTGGCTAGATTTGCTTCAGTCTGTATATGGTATTGAGAAACCTTCGAAATACATTACCTTTGAAGATAAAGTTATGCTTGATCATACCAGTTTCATCGATGGATTTATCGATACCACAAAAGTATTGATTGAGCAAAAAGGAGCAGATAAAGATCTAAATAAAGCTATAAAACAGTCTGACGGGACCTTCTTGACTCCGTTCCAACAGGCTAAACGTTATTCGGCTAATCTTCCATATTCTAAACGTCCCCGTTGGATTGTAACGTGTAATTTCAAAGAATTTTACGTTTATGATATGGAACAACCAAACGGTGAACCAAAAGTCATTAAGCTTGCTGATTTAGATAAAGAGGCTTATCGTTTAGAGTTTCTGATAGACAAGACAAATGAGCATCTGGAACGTGAGATGAAGGTTTCTATTGAGGCCGGAGAAATCGTTGGAGAAATTTACGAAGGACTTCTTAAACAGTACATTAATCCAGATAATCCAGATAGTCTTCATGCGATTAATCAGCTTGTTGTTCGTTTAGTTTTTTGCTTGTATGCAGAGGACGCTGGGATATTTGGACATAAGATGATGTTCCATGATTACCTGGCTCGTTTTAGCAGCCGTGATTTTCGTAGTGGTTTAAAAGACCTTTTCAATATTTTAAATACCCCGATTGAGGACCGTGACCCTTACTTAGATGATGAATTACTGGCCTTCCCATACGTTAACGGAGGGATGTTTGCTGAGAATAATATAGAAATTCCCAAATTTACAGACGAGCTTCGTGAGTTGATTTTGGAACATGCATCATCTAGCTTTGATTGGTCAGAAATTAGTCCTACGATTTTCGGTTCAGTATTTGAATCAACGCTGAACCCGGAAACACGTAGAAGCGGTGGCATGCACTATACCTCTATTGAAAATATCCATAAAGTAATTGATCCACTCTTCCTAGATGAGTTAAAAAATGAATTGAATGAGATTCGTCAATTCAAGCAATTTAAAACTGTTGAACAAAGAGCTAAACAGTTCCAGTCAAAACTATCTAGTCTGACATTCTTTGACCCAGCTTGTGGTTCAGGGAACTTTTTAACAGAAACTTATATATCTCTCAGACGCTTAGAAAATGAAGCTATCAAGCTTTATATGGGGGATGCAGTAGCCTTGGATTTAGGTCAGGAACTTGTTAAAGTGAAGCTGAATCAATTCTATGGTATCGAGATCAATGACTTTGCGGTTTCTGTTGCTAAAACGGCTCTCTGGATTGCAGAAAGTCAGATGCTGGAAGAAACTAAAGATATTGTGTTTGCGAATATTGATTTCTTGCCACTTAAGTCCTATACAAATATTGTTGAAGGGAATGCTTTAGAAATCGATTGGGAAACAGTAGTTTCTAAAGATAAGTTGAGCTATATTATTGGAAATCCACCTTTTATTGGCGCTAGACTAATGAGTAAAGAGCAAAAGAATAGCCTGTTATCCGTTTTTGATGGATATAAAGGTGTGGGGAATCTTGATTTTGTATGTGGGTGGTATATAAATTGTGCCAAAATTATGAAAGATAGTTCTATAGAAGCAGCTCTTGTTTCCACTAATTCTATTACACAAGGAGAACAAGCATCTATCCTTTGGAAAATACTTATGGAAGAATTTGATATCAAAATAAATTTTGCTTATCAAACATTCCAGTGGACGAGTGAAGCAAAACAAAAAGCTGCTGTATATTGCGTTATCGTAGGTTTTAGCAATCATAATAATGACAAAAAAATACTTTTCGACACGTCTAACCAAACTAATAAGGTTGATAACATTAATGGTTATTTAGTTGATGCTCCTAATGTATTCATTGAAAATAGAACTCAGCCTATATCGAATGTAAATAAAATGGTATTCGGAAGCATGCCCAATGATGGTGGCTTTTTAAGTAACTATTCTGATGAAGAAAAAAATAATATTGTTCAGATATACCCTGAATCAGAGAAGTTTTTCAAAAGAATATATGGGGCACAAGAATTTATTAATAATAAAATACGTTGGGCGTTATGGTTATATCAAACATCACCTTCAGAATGGAGGAAAATTCCACCGATTGCTGGAGCTGTTAAAAATGTACAGGAAAATCGATCTAGTTCCAAACGAGAATCAACAAAGAAATTAGCAGATATACCTTACCTATTTGGAGAAATTAGACAACCAGAAGGTGCTTATAAATAAGATACAAGAGTTTTTTCAGAGAATAGAAGATATATACCAATGGGCTTTATGGGTGCTGATGACTTAGCAAGTGATGCAGTACAAATAGTACCTGATGCTACTCTGTATGATTTTGGTATTCTAACCTCCAATGTTCATATGGCCTGGATGCGTACGGTTGCCGGACGTCTTAAATCTGATTATCGTTATTCAGCTAAGATAGTTTACAACAACTTCCCTTGGCCGGAAGTGACCGAAGCTCAAAAAGAGAAGATTTCTAAAACTGCACAAGCTATTCTTGATGCACGTGCACTACATCCAGAGAGTTCATTGGCCGATCTCTATGATGAGTCAGCTATACCAGCCGAACTTAGACGAGCTCACCAGGCTAACGATAAAGCAGTTATGGAAGCTTATGATATGACAAAAATCGTAGACGGGAAGAAAACTTGGTTAACAGAAAGTGAAACAGTAGCAAGACTATTTGAGATGTATGAAGAGATAACAAAATAGACCTAATTTAGGTCTATTTTTTGTATAACGGACTCCAATTTGCGTTTTTTCATACAAAAAAGACGCATTTTTGATGCTGACATAGCAATTTTGCGCGTTTTTCAGATTTCTTCGCAAGCAGAACATCAACAAAACTCCTAGGGCCCCAACGACTTACGCGAATTCCATGCTGCAACTTTCCGAAAAAGAACAATTTTTCGGAAAGTTGTGGTGGTATCTGTGGCTTGAAAAAAATAGTTTATATAATTGACAAGTTTCTATTTATATGTTAAGATAAATAAGAGGTGTAAAATGTACATAGTATCATATTTACGTCTTTTTTTTTTGCTAGGTTCGAATTCATATGTCCCCCTTTTTTAGTTGAAAGGAGGATTACTATGAAAAAGAGTAATCTATTAAAACTAACAAGTTTACTTGTTAGAGTAGCTTTAACACTTTTACTAGTGAAAATGTATGATCAAGAGTCATTTATTGCTACTTTGATCATATCAATTCCAGAGTTTTGGAATTCTTTACAATCGGATTATACAAAATTCGATGATGCAGTACAGAATGATGAACATAGTAAGCGTCAGAAAGAATTGCAAGTGGTTATCCCTTTTTTGCTAACTTTCTTTTTACTACTGTTGCTTCAACCCAAAAATTTCGATGCTTCGTTACTGAAAATATTGATCAGTAAATCTGAATTGATACTTCAGTGGATTGTTCAAATCTTAAGCAAAGCATTTAAAAAGCGATCACAAAGCCATAAAAACATTCGTAATCGCTGATAATGCCCATTCTGGTAGAGGACATGAATTCAATTTATAAGTTACTGCCATAACTTATAAATTAAGAACCTAGTAAGGAACTTCCGCGGAGCGGGAGTTTTTTTGTAAACATTTTATATAAAATATTGTCGTGTTAAATAAAAACACTATACTAGTATATCACAATTGGATATTTTATGTCAATTTAATATCCTAAATTATCTAATATTTCCGATTTAATCTTTTGAAATATTAGATAAACTAAAAAATTTCACTACTATCAATCCCTGGGTATGGATCTTGATCATTTAAAATACGATTCAAACAGTCAATGCCAGATTGTCTTTTGGATATTTTTTTCTTTTAAATTTTTCATGTTTAGATTATATCTTGAAAAGTCTTATAATTTTGATATTCTTTAAATAGATTTTCGAACAAGTTTTTGTTGTAAAAAAAGATGTAATCAAATTCTTCAATTTCATCAGCAGATATTTGTGGAATGACTTTTGTTTTATAATCTTCAGCTAAATCTGACTTTTTGCTATCTAATTTTAACATGAGTTCAAGGGGTACATCTTTTGCTTTAAAAATATTTTCTAATATGTAAAAATTACATTGATCAAGCACAGCTTCACGTAAATTAGTTTGTCTAGTATTTGTTAAGATTTTATAGATATCATATAGGTCTCGAGCACGTGTTTTATTACCGACCAACTTGTAATCGTCGAGTTGCTGACACGATGCTCTTATTTTTTCATAGACAAGCATTAGTGGACTATATAAATAAATAGTTGTCCCTTCTAAATCATAACTTTTTTTATCAGCAACATATTCATCATAGCTCAAATCTATTTCTATCTTTTTACTATTGTTTTCTAAATTTTCTCCGTATTTACTTAGCTCCTTCATTTTATCAGGATCTTGTAAATCTATTTTATCTTGATACTTTTCTGTATCGACTATCGCAAAAGAAATCTTATATCCTCCCCAAAATGGAGGTAAGTCTTTGTTCCTTTTTTTAGGTTTTTCAATGAATTCAAATCCAACAACTAAAAAACCAACTTGCTGAAAGGCATCTGAAATTAAATCTTGTAATTTTTTTCCTTCGTTCTCTTTTTCATATCTTATAGATTCTTTGATTGAGAAATCTAAATCCTGAGATGAGCGATCAGTTATGTTATAAAGTTTTAAAGCATTTCCACCTTTTAGAACTAAGGTTTCCTTCAGGTCACTATCTGAGTAAATTGCTTTTAAAATGGTATTTCTCATTTCATCTGGCGTCATAAGCATCCCCTATAAAATACTGTTTTCTACTCTAATTATATCATTATTGAATCGACAATATATAGAATTCCTCTTGTTTTTAATTTTTTTTATTGTATAATTAAGCTATGGTATATATACCATAGCTTAAGGTTTATATTTAAAAGTTTAATTAAGGTATGGTATATATACCATACCTTTAGAAAAAATTATTTATAAAATAACTCGGGAGTTTG
>ERZ772928.1304-NODE-1304-length-10906-cov-3.494885_pt1 | contig 10906 bp, 10 predicted proteins | sample MGYA00511686_ERZ772928 | MGnify/ENA primary metagenome ERZ772928 (study PRJEB29015, sample SAMEA2738063) | human oral metagenome | biome: human oral; feature: human-associated habitat; material: saliva | place: China | collected 2219 ... | reverse complement strand
TCAAATTGATACGACCAATATGATTCATCATAGCGACCGAGGCATTCAGTATGCCAGTAAGAGCTACACCGATCTGTTGCATGGGCGAGGCTGTCGCATCAGCATGACTCAGACGGGAGATCCTCTGCATAATGCATTGGCTGAGCGGATGAACAATACGCTCAAGAACTCGTGGCACATCTCCTCTTCGAAGCAGTCTTTTGATCAAGCACTCCTTTCTGTAGAACAAGCCGTGCGCATGTACAACGAGGTGCGTCCACATCAAGCTCTAGGGGCGAAAACGCCTATGCAAGTCATTGCGCCAGAGTCTAAAAATCCGTTACTAACGAGGAGGGAGCATGGGCCAGAGATTGCCCCCGAGCTATACCGAAGGATGAATGTCAGACAAAGAGCTAACTTTGCTCGTGTCAACCGAAATTAGACCTAAGGGTAAGGGGTGTCAACCTAAAGTAGAATTATAGAAAGAACTAGTAAACCAATTGTAGAACTATCCCGCCCAACTGTCAACTTTTTTCAGTACACGTCAGTCGGCTCATGCAAACCGAAAGGAAACCAGAAATAAGGTTAACGAAAAACCTAAAAACACTCCAATGGAATTTTGGTTTATATTTGCCGGCACGTTCACCAAAAAACGAACAAATATGAGAATGATGAAACTTACAGCCATGATGCTGGCCCTTTTGTCAGCACTGGCATTCTCGTCTTGCAAGAAAGACGAACCGACAACGCTGGAGAAGACCCAATGGGAAAGAATGCTGACCGGCGCAGAAATCAATAAAATCATCGCATTGATGGATGGAGAGATCGACGCGGACTCTCAACTACCGGAATCGGCAAAACTAAAATTGGAACTTGACTTTTTCTCGCAGACGGATGCGAACCTGAACGTAGATATTATGATTACTCCGGGCATCACGATCAAAATGAAGATGAAGATGCCCTATATGTATAACGCCTCCACTAAGAGTGTTCTGCTCCGTCTGTCCAAGAGCCAAGTCCTTTCCGTTGAGCCGATGTTCCCGGCTTTTGAAGGCATCGATTTGTCTGAAGCGGAAGATGTTACAGGTGTGGTCGACTGGAAAAACAAGACTATGAAGCTCACGATGCAGGGAGAGAATCATCCTGTACACATCGAACTGACACAGAAATAATCGATCCTAATTCCCTTTATCCCGAAGCCAAAACCGAAAGTTGCTACTATTATTTCGGTTTTGGCTTTTTCTTTTCTCTACTTCTCAAGAAAAGGGAAACAAGCGCTTTGTTCCAAAGGGGAAAAAGATGTCCGTAATTGAAAAACCTTATATTTGGGGCGGTTATTATTCATAGAAGTCTAATATAAACAGAAATGAAAATGAAGAAAATGATCTTGATCGCCACTATGATTTTGGCGGCTGTCGGTGCCCTTTCGGCACAAGGGAGAATCGCCTTCAGGGCAGATGCAGCTGTCGGTTTCAGTACAGGCGACTATAAGGTGGAAAGTATCGGTGACCTTACCGGTAAGTCCATCGTGGGCTATCGTATCTCCGGAGGTCTGGATATACCCATAGGTTATGGTCTTTATGTTAATCCTAGTTTAGCATTCCATTCCAAAGGGATGAAAACAAATCTTGAGGGAGTTGCTCTAGGTACTTGGGGGCTAAACTCTTCTCTAAAGGTGAAGACACACTACATTGAGATACCGGTTCATCTGGGTTATCGTCTGAGTCTGCTCAACTTGGTATCTGTTGCTGTACAGGCAGGACCCTATTTATCCTATGCTATCAAGGGTGACGGTACTGTTGTCAGAAAGGATGGTCAAGAGACGACCTTCGATATTTATAAAGATGGCTTGAAAGAGATGATCGATGCCAAACGTTTCGATGTCGGTCTCGGTGCTGCTGCCATGGTCGGCTATTCGAATTTCTATCTGCTCATCGGTGCAGACTTCGGTTTGATCAACACCGTAAAAGACATTAAACCGAAGACTGAAAACTTGGAGGCTACGCTGAAGAATACCTCTTTCCACGTAGGCTTAGGTATTCGCTTGTAAGGATTCAAACGATAAAAACAAAAACGACAAAGGCTGCTTTCCTCGACCGGAGAGCAGCCTTTATTCTTATGAAGATCGCTTCGCTTCGGACGCGAGGCGTTACGGTACAGAATCTTCTGTTACATGAAAGCATCCCAGTCTTTCCAAACCGGCTCGTAGCCAAGTCGGCGAAGATCGGCAGCCATTTCGGCCGGACTGCGAGCATCGTTGATGGCGAATTGCTCCAGATCCGCATTCTCTTCGGCATATCCTCCGGGTTCGGTCTTGCTGCCGGCACTGACCGAGGTGATACCGAGCGGCATCACGTGGTCTCGAAACTCACGACTCTCCCGTGTGGACAGGCTGATCTCGACATCCTTATCCAACAGACGGAAGGCAGTAATAAGCTGTACCATACCGACATCGTCAATAGGATCTTTAGGCTCCCAGCCGCCCGTGGCAGGACGCAGACGAGGCAGTGAGATGGAAAACTTGCTCTTCCAATACGTCTGTTCCAGATACCGCAGGTGCAAAGCAGTGAAAACGGAGTCCACACGCCAATTCTCCAGTCCCAGCAGTGCCCCTATTCCGATCTTTTGCATATTGGCTCGGCCGATTCTGTCGGGAGTCTCCAAACGGTAGCGATAGTCCGCCTTCCGGCCGGCAGGGTGATAGGTGGGGTATGCCTGCTCGTTGTATGTCTCCTGATACACATAGACGGCTCCGATACCGGCTTCATGCAGACGGGCATATTCTTCCGTGGTCAGGGGCTGAACTTCGAGCGAGAGTTGGGAGAAGAGTGGACGGAGTCGCCGCGTCATTTCCTCATAGTAGCTTGCCGGAGTGGCTTTCTCGGACTCTCCCGACACGAGAAGGAGGTGTTTGTATCCGAGCCGAAGGATCGCTTCCGCTTCCCGATCCACCTCTTCGGCAGTGAGTCGGCGGCGATGGATTTTGTTCGACCGACTGAATCCGCAGTATACACAGGCATTGCTACAGATATTCGACAGGTAGAGGGGGATATAGAGCTGCATCGTGCGGCCGAATCGCTCTGCCGTCAGGGTATGCGCCTGCAGGGCCATCTGCTCCAGATAAGGGATGGCTGCAGGCGAAATAAGCGTGATAAAGTCTTGGATGGTGCGGCGTCGGTGTGCCAACGAACGCTCCACATCGGCAGCCGTAGCATCGGCCAAGAGGTTACCCACTCGCTCCCAAGTATAGGGGGAGGCGTGCAAGTGATCATAGAAAGTCATATTCCGGAAGAATTATTTCAGATTGAGGAAAGAGGTAAACGGCGAGCTGGCTTCGGCTTCGGAGCGGACGCTGCCGAGCTTGGCTTCGAAAGCCATTCGGCCGGCTTCCACGGCAAGGCGGAAAGCCGTCGCCATGCTTACGGGATCTTCCACCACGGCTATGGCCGTATTCACCAGAACGGCATCAGCCCCCATCTCCATGGCTTCTGCCGCTTGGCTGGGCGCACCGATACCTGCATCAATGACGACCGGTACACAGCTCTGTTCGATGATGATACGGATCATCTCACGGGTCTTCAGTCCGCGATTGCTACCGATGGGAGCACCCAGTGGCATCACCGTGGCTGCACCGGCTTCTTCCAGATGCTTGCACAGCACAGGATCGGCCTGAACGTAAGGGAGCACGATAAAGCCACGACGAACCAACTCCTCCGTGGCACGAAGCGTCTCGATAGGGTCAGGGAGCAAATAGCGGGGATCCGGATGTACTTCCAACTTGAGCCAGTTGGTTTGGAGGGCTTCCCGTGCAAGCTCAGCCGCCAGAATGGCTTCTTTGGCAGAGCGGACACCCGAAGTATTGGGCAGGAGAGTGATTTCCGGATGGCGGACGATGCGACTGATCATGTCGTCTTCTTCGACGCGACCGATTTCCACTCGTTTCAGGGCAACGGTCACCATACGGGATTGCGATGCCAAGACCGCAGCCTCCATCAGGTCGGAGGAGGCAAACTTACCTGTGCCGACGAATAGGCGCGATTCAAATGTTTTGCCGGCAATTTGTAACATTTCCATTAGATTTTTTCCTGTTTATCAAAAGATGATCGCTCGATACGGAAGGGAGATCATCCGATTAGTTCTTTTTTATTTTCCTGATAAGGCTGCCACTCACGGCAATACCTCCTATGCCACAGTCGCGAATGAGGGGAATGTCTGCATCCTCTATCCCACCGATGGCAAAGGCCGGCAGCCGGATGCCTTCGGTTTGCATACAGGCGGCGATGGATTTGTAGCCTTCGAGTCCGAGGACGGGAGCTAAACGCTGCTTCGTCTCCGTATAGCGATACGGGCCTATACCCACGTAGTCGGCTCCTTCGCCATATGCTCGGCGCACATCCTCCATCGTATTGCAGGTGCATCCTATGATCTTATTCGAACCGAGGATGCGACGCGCTTCGACTATCTCCATATCCTCTTGGCCCAAGTGTACGCCGTCAGCATCCACCTGACGGGCTATGGCAACACGGTCATTGACGACAAAGAGTGATCCGTAGTGACGACAAACAGCCTTGACGGCACAAGCCGTGTGAAGCATCTCTTCGTCCGAAGCCTCCTTCATCCGAAGCTGTACCCAGCGCACACCCATACGGCAGACGGCCTCCGCTTCTTCGAGTTCGGACAGGTCGGGCTGACGGTGCGTGATGAACTGCAAATCTATTTCGCTCATCAGCCTGACGACCGGATCAACCGGCAGGTCTTTGTGCATAGCGAGCAACCCCGAAGCACGCTCACGTAGTCGGCTGACATATAACTGTGCCATCCCGGCAGCCGTAAAAGGCTCTTGCTCCAAGGCCAAAGCAGCTGCAAAAGCGGTGCTGTGGGCACAACCTGTGCCATGCTTCTCCGTACCGCTGCGTAAGAGTCGGAGAGCTTCGCATCGACCGTTGTAAACGATCCGATCCGTCACGACCGATTCTCCGGCATGCCCCCCCTTGAGGACGAGGCCGACACCGCTCCTTCGATAGAAGTCTAACAGGGCCTCATCGTCCGGTTCGTAGTCCAAAAGGTGGCGAGCTTCGAGAAGATTCGGCGTGATGAAGTCTATCCGGGACAAAGCCGTTATATCTTCAAGATTGAAACGATCCGCTTGTCCCGCGGAGTTGTCGGCCGAAGCTCTGAGTACGGGATCCCATACGATCCGAATCGAGGGGAAAACCTTTTTCAAACAATCCACTACGAGAGAGAGGGTGTCCGAGTCGCGGATCAGGCCAATCTTGGCGACGGCAGGCTCCATCTCGGCCGACAGAGTTTCGATCTGCCGGATGATGTCCGCCGAATCCACCCATCGCTCCCCCCGATAGCTGCCACTCCCCTGAAAGGTAATAGCCGTGGCCACGGTATAAGCCCGCACGCCCATGTTTTCGGCCGTCCGCACATCTGCCGTAATGCCGGCTCCGGCCGACGGATCCACTCCTCCGACACAGATAACAGCCGGCGTACACAATTCCTGCCAACGCATCAGTTCCCAGCCTTCGACCAACCACACATAGCCGAGTGCAGCTGCCGAGGCAAAGCCTGCTCTACGAAGCTGTGGCAGACGATCGGGCGTAATGCCGCCCAGTGCTACCACGGGCAGATGGAGTCGCTGCAGACGATCGCCCAACGAATCAGAGGAAAATCGTCCTGCGTAGCCCACCTTGCACAGACTGTCGAATATGGGGCTCAAGAAACAGTAGTCGATCCGAAAGGGGAAGGACTCTATATCCTCTATCGTGTGGCACGAAGCTGACACCGTACAACCATCGGGGAGCTGTGGCCGATCGGTCATGCCTTTCCAGACCCGTTCGGGCAGATGCAAACCGCACAGTCCGTAGCGGCCGACGAGCCGGGGATGGTCGTGCACCACAACTCTCCGGCGATAGCAAGCTGCCACAGCTTCGATAACCTGCGAATAGTCCTCTTCGCCGGCACCGGGCAAACGAAGATGCAGCCGCTCCAAGCCCCGGTCGAAAAAGTGGTCGAGCAGGCCGATTTGCTCGCTCGTAAGCCTTTCGGGAGTGATCAGCCACGGTTTCATTTGGAGACTGCCTCTTCGTTTAGCAACTTGCGGAAGTTCTTATTGGCACGCATGGAGCAGAAGTGTTCGCCGCACATGGAGCAGAAATGCGCCTCCTTGTGGCCTTCGTCCGGCAGCGTGGCATCGTGGAATTGGATCGCTTTCTCCGGATCAAGCGAGAGATGGAACTGATCCTTCCAGCGGAATTCGAACCGCGCCTTGCTCATCATATAGTCGCGCCAGTACGCCGTGGGGTGTCCTTTGGCCAAGTCGGCGGCATGAGCAGCCAGTTTATAGGTTACTACACCTTCACGTACATCTTCGCGGTTGGGCAGCCCCAAATGCTCCTTTTGCGTCACATAGCAGAGCATGGCTGTGCCGAACCATCCGATCTGTGCCGCGCCGATGGCCGATGTGATATGGTCGTAGCCGGACGCCACGTCGCTAACCAACGGGCCGAGGGTGTAGAAGGGTGCGCCGTGGCAGGCTTCGAGTTGAATCTCCATATTCTCGCGGATCCTGTGCATGGGTACGTGTCCCGGACCTTCGATAATGGTCTGCACGTTGTACATCCAAGCGATCTCGGTAAGTTCGCCCAGCGTCTTCAGCTCAGCTATCTGCGCAGCATCGTTGGCATCGTGGATGCAGCCCGGGCGCAAGCCATCGCCGAGGGATATGGCTACGTCGTAGCGTGCGAGGATCCGGCAGATCTCTTCGAAATGCTCGTAGATGAAACTTTCGCGCTTGTGGGTGGTGCACCAGTTGGCGATGATGGAACCACCGCGGGAGACGATCCCCGTGAGACGGCGCAAGGTCAGAGGCACGTGGTGCCAACGCAGACCGGCGTGGATGGTGAAGTAGTCCACACCCTGCTCAGCCTGCTCGATGAGCGTATCGCGGAATATCTCCCAGTTGAGCTTCGTCACATCGCCCTGCACCTTCTCCAGCGTCTGGTAGAGAGGTACGGTGCCGATGGGCACGGGTGAATTGCGGATGATCCACTCGCGCGTCTCATGGATATGATCCCCCGTGGAGAGATCCATGACCGTATCGGCACCCCAGCGTATGGCCCAGACGGCCTTTTCCACCTCCTCCTCGATGGTACTGCTGATGGGCGAATTGCCTATGTTCGCATTGATCTTGACGAGGAAATTGCGCCCGATGATCATCGGCTCACTCTCCGGATGATTGATATTGGCCGGAAGGATAGCCCGTCCGGCGGCAATCTCGTCGCGTACAAATTCGGGTGTGATCTTGCGCGGGATAACAGCTCCGAGCGGCTCACCCTCCTCGGCGCGATAGCGCGTCCTGACCTGATCGATCAACTGATTTTCGCGGATGGCCACGAACTCCATCTCCGGCGTCACGATCCCCTGACGGGCGTAGTAGAGCTGCGTGGCGCAGCCGTCCTTGGCGGCACGGGGACGCGTGCACACATGCTCGTAGCGCAGCTCTTCGAGCGAAGCGTCCGACTGCCTCATCCGTCCGTATTCGGAGCTGAGCCCTTCGAGCCGCACCGTATCGCCCCGATCCTCTATCCACTGCTCGCGTATCTTCGGTACGCCTCGGTGCAGATTCACCTCATAGGAGGTATCGGTATAGGGGCCACTGGTATCGTATACGACTACATCTTCGTTTTTCTCACGTTCGCCGTTCTCCAATATGGTATCGGACATTCGGATGCGCCGCATCGGTACACGCAGGAAGGGAAAACGCTCTCCTTCGACATAGATTTTCTCACTGCCGGGCAGAGGGCCGGTAGTCACTTTGAATTCTTTCATATCAATCGGGTAATGGGTTTGGGTTTTTACTGTTTTGAGACTATCGCCTTGAAGCTGAAGGCACATCGGTCAGCCTCCGTAGGTGGCTTGGATGATCAGGATCTCATCGCCTTCGGACAGACGGAAATCCGCCCACGAGGCACGGGGTACGACTTCTCCGTTTACGGCTATAGCCGTGCGATCCACTTGGATGCGTTCGGCTTCCAAGAGAGTACCCAGTCCCATACCTTCGGGGCATGTGATCGGTTGGTTGTTGATAGTAACTTGCATTTGCGTGCTTTTGAGGGATAATATCTGTTCTTTCGCATGTGGCTGACCGTCCACAATGGGGTGCTTCTCCCGAAGCTGCTGGCACGCATAGTGTGTATTCGATTCTACATCCCTCCGCCGGTATTATCCGGATCAGGTCTATGGGTATTATCTCAGCCTGCCGTATCGCAATTCTTGCCGGCAAGCACCCCCGTAGCGGTCTGTCGAGGGCAAATGTAGGCATTCTTTCGTACAATCCGGAAAACACACCCGAGAAAAAGAGAAAACTGCAAGAGAAAAACATTTTCCTCCCAACCCGGCTCCGTCAATCATTTAATAATTTGATACCTTCGCTCCCATTTAGAATCGATAACACAAAAAATCACTGAAATGAAAAAAACTACTTTGACAGGATCGATATGTGCTTTACTCCTGTTTTTGGGTCTCTCGGCCAATGCCCAATCGAAGTTAAAGATCAAGAGCATTGAGGCAGCTACCACTTTCAGTTCGGCCACGGCCGGAAATGGTTTTGGTGGCAATATCTTCGGCATGGACATGAGCATACGGATGAGGGTACACCACAGCATTCTGCCCGAAGGGTTGGATTTTTCGGTAGGAATACATGAAAGAAGAGCACACTGGGAAGAGGCCGGAAGTCCGAAGCTCATGTATACGAATGTTCCAAGTATCATTGGTATTGTTGAAAAGGTAATAGTCTTCGAAGACGCAGAAGACTTTTTTGACAAAAAAGCTCTCGGCCGTTTCCTCATCAGTCTGGGGATGTCCTATACCAAGCATCTGGGAGCGTATTGGGGATGGACCAATGACGCCCATATTCTTTTCTCGCCGATACCCAAGAGCAAGGTCCACTACGACACCTACACAAGAGCAGGCAGTGACCTTGTACTTCAGTCCGAAGATGTTGCCACAGTGAGCAATGGCTTTTCACCGGGGATCGGACTCAAAAGTTCTATTTGGTGGAAAATGCCCATCAAGAGCAAATATGATTTCCGCCTCGGTTTCAGCTTGGGCTATGAGTATCTGAACCTACTATATCCGTATCGTAATTTCAGGCTGGATGGAAATAAGCCTCTTTCGGCTCTCTCTCCACGCATGAACCACATCGGCCATGTGGGCTTCAACTTTACCGTGGGCCTTTGAACTAATTGAAATAATCAGAGCCACTTATGGCTTTGATTCCAAATTGAACCAAGCGGCTCTGCAAGGGGAAGCGGCACGTATGAGAGATATGTCCGTCCCGAGTAGAGCCGCTAATTCATGTGTGGAGCTTGTCGCATCATGCCTTTGCATCTCCCTCCTATTGCATTTGTGCGAGGGGGAATATGCACCCTGATAAATCTGTATCTTAGCCGTGGTTGATATTAATGACTCCGAATTTGTGAAAATAAATGATTGCAGTATGAAAAACAATTTTTACAGAAGAAGCTTATTGGCAATGAGCGTTTTTTTCCTCGGCGCATGCGTCCTTTTTGGGCAGAAAAACAGCGATAAGCAGGATGATCCGATCTTGCTTTATCCTCTTGGGACTACGTGGTATTACCACACAAGTGAAAAAACGAGTATGGACTCACCTTCGTATTTCGGGTATATCCGCCATCGTGTCGAGAAGAATATCCGAATAGGCGAATACCAAGCTCAAGAGATACAAGTGGTTCATAAAGATTGGACAGGCATTGAGACCCCGATGGAGCCTTTTTACCTATATTGAAAAGGGGGTAAGGCTTATGCTGTAGAGTCTGATGGCTTGCGACTGCTCTATGATCTCGCAGCAGAGGTTGGCGACGTTATACCCCTTCCCGTCAACCAAGGTACAGCCGTCGAGGGCTTTTCTCACGGGACGACAACGGTCATTGAAAAATCCACAATCAACGTCGGTGGGCGTGATTTGGTTCGACAAGTTTATCGCCTGAATTATTATTTTGCGGAAGGCCCGTGGCCGGAGCAAGGTAAGCTTGTCGAAGTAATCGAAGATTTGGGCGTTTTAGAGCTCAATGCCCAATATGAAAAACCCCTTCCATATGGAATTATTGTGGACTATATCAATCCCAAACCGCTACTCCGATGCTTTTTCAGTGATGACTTCCAATACAAAGCTCCTTTCTGGGAGGAACGTCCTTACGATGCTTATGGCATTCCGAACAGTTTGACCGCTTTGTCCGGTCAATCAACGCCTTTCAGTGTCAATCCGGAATACATACGCTTTGGCAAAGAACATTCAGACCTTACGTACCAAATTTTGAATGCAAATGGTCTTCAGATGCTGAGGGGTAACCTGAAAGGAGGAGAGACCGAGATCAATATCTCTACCTTACAGCGAGGCCCATACATCATACAGTGGCAAGAGTCTCATACAGGCCTGAGGCACAGTGCCGTCTTCTACAATACATTATGACCGAAACGGATTTCCGAATATATATTGACGAGACCCTGTACTTCTGTGCAGGGTCTTTTTTCATGCCGATAGGGGACGGCCGATTGGCTTTTTGCATGAATCCTTTTCATCCACCGTCCGATTGGCCGTAAGAAACCTGTTTTTCATCTATCCCGATCACAGAACCACCCATTCGGCCGTGGCGACAGCGCACGCAGAGATTTAAGGAATAATTGTAGGCTGTTTCTTACTCCCTGCACGGATGCAAGAGAGTAGAAACACCCGTTTCTGCTCCCATCAACACACTCTCTATCTGACATTTACGGACATTTAACGCAAGAAAAAACGAATGCGTGGAAATCGCGTCTCTCTCCCCACTATTGCTACTCTATGCAACTCCTCGACCGAAGTTGTAGCGTTACTCGGCACAATGCTTTTCGGTACACGTCA
>ERZ772928.1303-NODE-1303-length-10909-cov-2.615626_pt1 | contig 10909 bp, 10 predicted proteins | sample MGYA00511686_ERZ772928 | MGnify/ENA primary metagenome ERZ772928 (study PRJEB29015, sample SAMEA2738063) | human oral metagenome | biome: human oral; feature: human-associated habitat; material: saliva | place: China | collected 2219 ... | reverse complement strand
GCTCTATGACAATGATCTAAAGAACCCTCCAACTTCTCGTTCCCCGCAGGAACGCAGGGCCTTCGAGTTTGCTGGAGCTCTCCTTTTACCGGAGGGGCCTATGCGTGAAAGCGTAAATGAGCGCTCTACTCTGCCAGATTTATTGCGAGTTAAAGCCCGCTTTGGTACCTCGTTAATGGCAATTGTTACGCGTGCTCAGCGACTTCATTTAATCTCTGAAATGCGAGCAAAAAGCCTATATGGGCAGATCAATGCGCGCGGCTGGCGATATCAGGAACCCGTTGAGGTTTCTGTGGAACGTCCTACGCTCTTTGCACAGGCGGCGGCGCGCGCTTGGCCTGGTTTTTCGCCCAGGCGAATCGCAGAAGCCACGGGTGTGCCCAGGGCGCTTATTTCTGCCTGGATTGGCCTCCCTGATAACTCTGCTGTTTATGAGGACGGGCAGGTAATTGATCTGGCAGCTCGCAGGTCGAAAAAGCTTGTAGTGTCGACGACGCACAGGGTTGCGTCTACTTAAAAAGGAAGCTTGGTAGGTTCCCAAGTACGTAAGTCGACGGCGTCGAACTGGCAGCGGCGTCGTCGGGAAGAAAATCAAGGCCGCGCTAAACTGAGCCAAGCAGCCAAAGAAGGAGCGAATGTGGGCGCGCGGATGCGGAAAACCCTGCCGGAAGACATTGAGCAGATCATCGCCTCGGGCGATGTCGAGGCGGTGGCGCGGGCCGTCAAAAACTGCCAGGTGGGGGCATATTTGCGCACAGACGCATACAAGCCTCAGCTCATGCATTTTCCTGCCAGCCAGGAAATAACAGAGTTTTTCCTGCAGCGCGGCGAGGATATCAACAGCCTAGACCGCTACCAGTGCACCCCCATTCACTGGCGCGTGCGCGGCGGTCATAGCGAGCAGGTACCGTTCCTGATTTCGCGTGGCGGCAACATTAACGCCCGCGACTATGCAGATCGCACCGCACTGTTTGCAGCTGTGGCGCACCTGGCCAGCGCCGACATAGAGCAGCTGATCAAATTGGGTGCAGATGTGCGCGCCCAGGCGAACTCTGGGCTGTACGGCAACTACACGCTCACCGAATATGCGTTAGCTGGACGGCGTCTATTTGACGCACGCAAGCTGCTAGAAGTGATCCGAGTGCTGCTGGCACACGGGGCGCGCCCTGGCGGGAAGGAACAGGACTCGCTGCGAGGCATGGATGACCAGCGCTGCCGGCTAATCACCCATGGGCACAACGCAGACCCGGCAGTTTTTGAGGCAAACGTGGAGGCGCTGGCCCAGCTGTGCGAAATTTTCGGGGTTGAGCAGGCCGTGCCGCACCAAGCCCTGCAGGTGGGGCAGCGAGTCGAAATTGACTGCTCACTTGAGGTTGAAGACCAGTTCCAGCAGTTGTGGGAGCAGCTGGTGCCCAGCTCTGGGCCGGCGCGGTCTTTGCAAGGCGAGGCTGTCCGTATTGCGGGCTGCATTTCCCACGAGCTTTACGATAATGGCGGCCTCAACTGGGATCGCGGTTTTACTGCCCTGGCCAAGCGGTTTGGGCGGATTGTCACCTCTCAGGTGGCTTTAGCTGACGACGACGTCGCCCGGCTGGGTCAGGCCCTTGACTGCCTGAAAACCCGCGCAGTTGCCACTAACTATGCTGAAGCGATGCAGGCAAGTGACGTGCTCACGCAGCTGGCGGTTCGCTGGGTTGGGCTCAACCCAGTTTTAGTGGCTGTAAGCGCCTAGGCCAGGTGCTGCAGCGTCGTCGTTAACGAGTGTAGGCCTGGAACTAGGCGCAAAGCGGTAAAGCAACCGGCGCAGATCAGTCCTCGACGCCAACAATCACGTTGGAAGCCTTGATGACTGCTACGGCCTCGGCGCCAACCTTCAGGCCTAGCTCCTCAATGGCGGCGTTGGTGATGGAAGAGGAAATTACCAGGCCGGGGGCGATTTCAATCTTGACGATACCGTTAACGGCACCCTCGGTGACCTCAACAACCTTGCCGGGGAACTGGTTGCGTGCAGACAGCTTCATTTTCTCTGCTCCTTTCGGTAAAAATACGTTAATCGCACATTATCACCGCTTTGACCTGGGCTTGAAGTCAATTCTTGGCCGTAGGTAGGGAAGTGGGTAAGGCGGGCCGGTGCTGGGTGGGACAAACCATGCCAGGCGGGGTGAGCCGCGCCAAACCGGCTAGTCGCGCCAAACCGGGCAAAAATGTAGTTGTGTTGGACTAGTTCAGCACGGTTTTACAAGTCTCGGCTAGTTTTAAGGGTTGCGTGTCACACTTAGCCCATGGAACGGACCGAACCGCTGAAGCTTCTGTTTGTTATCAACAACCTCTACACCCGTGGCAATGGCCTGTCCGCCTCTGCACGGCGCACCATCACCCTGCTGCGCGAACGCGGCCATGATGTGCGAGTGCTCAGCTCCGGCAGGCCTGCGATTTCACCGCCCCGGAATTCGCCTTGCCTGCTAGGCGATTTCCGCTGGCTGACGCTATCATCTCAGCCCAGGGTTACGCCTTCGCTAAACCCAAACGTAAGGTGATTAAGCAGGCTGTGGCCTGGGCCGACGTGGTCCACCTGGAGGAGCCCTTCGGCTTGCAGGCCCGCACCGCCCACGCCGCTAAACACGCAGGCAAACCAGTGCTGGCCACCTACCACATCCACCCCGAAAACATCACCGCCACCATTCACTTAGACGGCCTCTGGCCGCTCAATGCGCTTTTGTTGGCGTCTTGGCGACGGCGCATCTACGCTTTGGCGCAGGTGGTTCAGTGCCCCTCAGATTCTGTGCACCAGCGCCTGCAGCGTTGGGGGCTGGGGGACAAGCTAGTGACCATTTCCAATGGGGTGGGTCTGGCGCCGTCGAAACCAGCAGCTGGCACAAAAACTGAGTGCTGCGCGCCAGACGGGCGGCAAGTCGAGACTAAGCAAACTCCCGGGGAAACACAGCCAGAGGGCGAACAGATTTACCGGCTGCTGGTGGTGGGGCGTTTCTCGCGGGAAAAAGACCAGGCCACCATCCTAAAAGCCATGCGCCACAGCCGCTACGCGCCCCAAATCCAGTTGGTTTTCGCAGGTCGTGGGCCCACAGAAAAATCCTTGCGACGCGCAGCTAGTCGCCTAGTGCGCGACGGGGTGCTAAAACACGCCCCCAGCTTTAACTTTTTCGACGCCGCCGGGCTGGACGCTCAAGCTGAGCAAGCCGACCTCTACATTCACGCCGCATTCATCGAGGTGGAAGGCCTATCCTGCCTGGAAGTGCTGCGCCACGGGGTGGTGCCGGTAATCGCACACTCGCCACTTACGGCCACAAGCCAATTCGCTCTAGATGCCCACAGTCGCTTCAAGGCCCGCGATCCTAAAGCCTTGGCGTGCGCCATCGACTACTGGCTTAGCGATAATGACCGCCGGCAAACTGAGGCACAAAAATACTTAAACATTGGTGCGCACTATGACATTAACGATTGTGTTAGTAGACTGGAGTTGGTTTACCGCAAACTGGCCTCTGGTAAAGCCAGTTAGCGAAGTGTGTTAAGCGGCCAAAACACTGTAGGTGCTGAGTACCGTGAAGAGTATTGAGCGCCGTGAAAGTGTGGCTATGATGAAGGAGCGTGCCCGTGGGGCAAGTAGAAACAACTCAACGCGAAGAATTAAGGGACTGGCTGGGGCGGTTATCCTATATTCTGCGCAGTAGCGACCATCTGCACCAAAAATTGGGGTATGTCAGAAAACAGTATAAGCAGCCTGACTATTGGCAGCCTTGGAAGTTAGCCCAATTTTTGGCTAACACCATTAAATACTCTGGGTTTGCATTATTGCTGCTTTTTGCTGTGGTTTTAATCCCACTATTTATAGCTGATAGCAAACAGTCTGGCGCCGCTAAATCACTTGTAAATGTTGCTGTTCTAATAATTTTAATCTTGCTTTATTACGGAGTATATAAGCTCACGTATTTTGTGACAGAGCGAGTATTGGTTAAAAAATTAAGCTCTGAAGCTCTAGAGCGACAAGAGCGGATGCGTATTCGCGGTAAAGAACGCTTGGTTCTGCCGATGGCGGTGGGGCACCTGGTGCCGTTCTTGCTGCTCTGGCTGATGATGGCGGGAGCCTCGACTAATGGGCCCACCGTGGCTAACGAAACTCTGATGCTGGCTATCTGGCTTTTTGTAAACCTGCTGGTTGGGGCGGTAGCTAGTGTGGTAACGTTGCTGTTGCACAACCACAAGGTTAGGACACATAACGCGGCTGAAACTGCTGACGCTGAAGCTAGAAACCTCCACAACCAGCGCGTTTATGACAGCGAAAAAGAGCTGGTGGATGAGATTAACACTCTAGTTGGAGAGTTTACAGACACCTACCTGGGTAATTTCCCTGCCGCTTACTTAAGGCCCGGAGTGGTTGACTATATGTGGCAGCTAGTTACCAACCACCGTGCCTCCACGCTCCAAGAAGCAATCAACGTTTATGAAGCTGACGCACGTCAGCAGCAGCTGGCCGATCAGCAGCGCGCGATCCTTGATCGCCAAAACCAGATCCTTGCGCAGCAACAGTATGCAAACACTGTGCTGGTAACAAACATGATCATGAACCACTAAAAAGGCTAGAAAAGCCTTAGTTAAGGTTCGTGTTGCGCACGGCGTTTAGATTCCGACGCCGCCGTCTAAGTCTTGTTTCAGGCCCGCGCCTGGAGCTTGAAAGCCAGGTCTAACCGCTGGCAGGGACTGGTTACGCCGCTCTGCCAGTGGTAGATTATGGCGTCAGTCACTGTGAAAGTGTTGATTATAGGAAAGGAATTTGGGCATGGGGGAGTCTGAGCAGCTAACTCAGCGCGAGGAGCTCAAAAACTGGTTGGGGCGCTTGTCCTATATCTTGCATCGTAGCGATGAGCTGCACGAGAACCTCAATGGCATTCGCGGGCAATATCGTTACGCCGACTATTTGCAGATCTGGAAGCGACCCCAATTTTTTGCCAATACGGCCCGCTGTGTTTCGTGGGTGTTTTTGGTACTCCTTGTGGTACTTTTTATTGCGGTTGCCAATGGAAGTCTTCTGGCGGCTATGTATATGCTTTTCACAATCGGGCCATGGACTATTGGTTTCTACATTGGCCTGCAAAAGCTTTTCCATCATGCATTCAGGAGAATCTTGGTAGCTAAGCATGATGGCTCCACTAAGGGTGTCAAAGACTACTCGCGTTTGAAAGCTTGCGAAAAGGAACACTTTGTTTCGCTGGCAATTGTCTCGCACCTGGTGCCATTCTTGCTGTCCTGGACGCTGTTGGGTTTGTTAATTTTCCTCGGGTCCAAAAACCCCACGACGTCCATGTTGATTACGGTACTGTTGTTTTTATTTGGCAACCTGGTTTTAGGTGTGCTGATCAGTGTCATTATGCTCGTGGTGCATAATGCAAAAGTTAAGCGCCACAATGCCAGCGAAGATGCGGCCACTAACTCTCGCGAAGCCCATAATGAGCAGGTTCACGAGCGTGAAAAAGCGGTAGTAGATGAGATTAACTCGCTAGTAGGTGAATACCGGGATAACTACCAAGGTAAATTCCCAGCAGCATATTTGCTGGCAAATGCTGTGGCCTACATGTGGCAGTTAGTTGATAACTATCGTGCCTCTACCCTGCAAGAAGTGATCAATGTTTATGAAGGCGATATGCATCGTCAACGCATTGAAAGCCAGAACCGAGCCATGCTTAACAACCAGCTACGCATGCTTAACAACCAAGAACGCATTATTGCTGAACAGCGATACACCCGCTGGGCAGTAACCAGTGAAATTGCGCGTAACCGACGCGCTTAGCTAAAAGACAACCGCAAGCTTAGTCTGCTGAGCTAGAGCGAAAGGTAAAATCACCCTATGCATCAACTAGATCCTGACGCAGCTAATCCGGTCTTATTGCAGGCTTTTGCCTGGGACTTAAACGCTGATGCCAGCCACTGGAATCTGCTAGCTGACAACGCCCAGCTACTGGCAGACTCCGGGGTTACTGCAGCCTGGCTGCCGCCCGCCTATAAAGGACACACCGGCATAGAAGACGTCGGCTATGGGGTCTATGACCTCTATGACCTGGGCGAATTTGACCAAAAAGGCTCCATCCCCACCAAGTACGGCACCAAGGATGAGTACCTGGCCGCCGTCGACGCCCTGCACAGCGCCGGCATCTCAGTGGTGGCAGACATCGTACTTAACCACCGCATGGGCGCAGATGAGCTAGAGAACGTAAAAGCCATGCAGGTGGACCCCTATGACCGGCGTCGGATCATTGGTGGACCTGAAGACATTCGGGTATGGACCCGTTTCACCTTCCCCGGGCGCAATGGCAAATACTCTGACTTCATCTGGGATCACACCTGTTTTAAGGCTGTGGACTGGGATGATGCACGCCAGCAAACCGGCCTGTGGCTCTTTGAAGGCAAGTCCTGGAGCCAGAACGTTGATGACGAGCTGGGTAACTACGACTACCTAATGGGCTGCGACGTGCACGTATCTGACCCTAAGGTGCATGAAGAGCTCGACACCTGGGGGCGCTGGTATGTGCAAACCACCGGCATTGACGGCCTGCGTCTAGATGCGCTTAAGCACGTGGGCGCTGATTTCTTCGCGCTATGGCTACCCAAGCTGCGCCAGCGGACCGGCAAGGCGCTGCCGGCGGTAGGGGAGTACTGGTCGCGGGATGTGAACGTGCTGCGTTCATACCTGGCTACTGTACCCTACATGAGTCTGTTTGATGTGCCTTTGCACTTTAAACTATTTTATGCATCATGCTCTAATGGTGAAGTGGATTTGGGTGCATTGTTTAATGACACTTTGGTGGCGGCGGATCCTGAGCGCGCGGTTACCTTCGTGGAAAACCATGACACTGAGCCGGGCCAGTCGCTAGAGTCGCCGGTGCAGGCTTGGTTTAAACCCTCCGCTTACGCGCTGATTTTGCTGCGTGAACAGGGAATGCCTTGCGTGTTCTGGGGTGACCTGTTTGGCACTCCCGAAACGGGGGACCTGGCTGCGGTCACTGAGCTGCCGGTTTTGATGAATATCCGCCACTTCTTGGCGTACGGCCCCCAGCACGACTACTTCGACGACGCCGACGTGGTGGGCTTTACCCGTGAGGGTGACGACTACCGCCCCGCCTCGGGTGTGGCCGTACTGTTCTCAGATCGCCAGGCCAGCACCAAGCGCATGTATGTAGGCCGGGCACACGCCGGCTCCTACTGGACGTGCATGATTGGCGAACAAGACACTGTCCAGGTGGATGAGGAAGGTTGGGCTACTTTCCCGGTCAGTGACGGGGGCCTGAGTGTTTATGTGCCCTCCGTGGCCCGTGAGCTGCTCGATTACGGCCAGGATAAGCTCACCCGCCCGCGTAATTAAGTGCCGACGGCGCAGTGCTGACGTCGCAGTGTTGACGACGCAGTGCGACGCCGCCTCTCGGTTAGGCTCTACGCCGCCCCTTCTGTTGTGGGCTCGACGGCGCAAGCTCCCGTTGGCTTTCGTGGCCAGCGGGAGCTAGCTAGCCCAGTAACTTAGATTCTGACGTGCCCCGGAATCTAAAAAATCTGCGAGCAGCTCGTTGACCTGATCAAACTCGATCAAGAAGCCGTCATGGCCGTGAGCAGAGTGAATTAGGGCGTAGCTGGCGTTAGGGATCAGACCAGCCATGCGCTTGACCTGGGCGGGGAAGAAAAGACGGTCACTGTCTACCGCGATACACAGCGTTTTAGCGGTAACCGTGCGCAGCGCAGAACGCAGCCCGCCGCGTTCACGCCCCACATTGTGGCTGATCATGGTGCGACACAGGGCCACATAAGAGCCTGCATCAAAACGACGCACCAGCTTTTCGCCGTGATAATCCAGGTAAGACTCCACCGCCAGGCGTCCACCGGTTAGCGGATCCTCAGCGTTTTGCGGCAGGCGCCCAAAACGCTCATCGAGCTCATTGGGACAACGGTAGGTGGTGTGGGCGATCTGACGGGCTAGTGCCAGCCCCGCTACCGGGCCGACGGCGTCGTCGTAATAATCCCCACCATTCCAGTGCGGATCAAGCTGCACCGCACGAATCTGAGTGTGAGCCCAAGCTGCCTGCTCAGCGGTAGTTTGGGCGCCTGAAGCAACCATCACCAGGCGTTCCACACGCCTCGGATACATGGTGGCCCACTCGATAGCGCGGTGACCGCCCAGCGAGGCCCCCACAACCGTGTTCCAGCGCTCAATCCCCAACAGATCTGCCAGGCGAGCCTCTGCGCGCACCTGATCGCGGGTGGAAATTACCGGGAAACGCGAGCCGTAAGGGGCGCCGTCCTGAGCGATAGAAGCCGGGCCGGTAGAGCCCTGACAGCCACCCAGCACGTTAATGGCAACCACAAAGTAGCGGTTAGTGTCGATAGCCAAATCCGGGCCCACCACCTGCGACCACCAACCGGCAGTAGGCTGACCAGGCTCAGTCTCGCCAATAACATGGGCATCGCCGGTGAGGGCATGCTCAATCAAAATGGCATTGGAGCGGTCTTCGTTAAGCTCGCCCCAAGTCTCATAAGCGAGCGTAATTGCCGGCAAAATAGAGTCATTTTCGAGGCGCAAATCGCCCACATTAGCGAAGCTACGACAAGCACGTGGGTCGGTGATTTTCCAAGCGCCGGATACGGGGGCAGGCGGAAGCTGACGGTTGCGGTTCATGGGAATGCCTTCTAAATCTGGGCGCGCAGAGGCGCAAAATTACAGATGCGATAACGCTCGCCAAGGCACGCAGATGTGGCTCAGCGAGCGTTCGGCATTCGTCCCATGAGGGGTAGCAGAGGTAGGACGGCGAAACGAAGAGTAGGTAGCACAAAGCCAGGGCACACCAGCGCCCGGGTTGAGCTAGCTACTTGCGTCACAGTTATCTCCAATTACGTCCAATACCGCGTTAATTGTCTTAAGCATAACGCGAGTACGTCAAGGATGTAAGCTCACAAAGTCTGGAGGATCACTCTAGCGGCTAGCTGGCGAGTCTGTGGAGGTGGTGCTAGCAGTGTCACCAGTCAAAGAAGCTATTATCATTGTCGCAACTGCTGTCGCTGCCACTATCGTAACTATTGTCATCGCTATAGTCGTAGTCGCCGCTATCGCAGTCGTAACTATTGTCATCGTTGCTACTGTCGCTGTTGTAGCTGGTATCGTCGTCGCTAATGTCGTAATAGTTGCTAACCTCGTCCGTGCCGGATAGCCAGTTCATGGGTGATGTATTAAATCTAGGCTGAGGTTTACCAACTGCAGCTTTTGGCTTTTGAGCCGCCGCGATCATGCCAAGCATACCTATTCCTGCTATGACTAAAATAATTACGGCAAGAGGTATAAACCTAGAATCCATGTCTTGTTGTTCCTGGCTATAGCCGGAATTATCGTAAGACTGGCTACTGTAACTATTATCGCTGGTCGAATCGTCGTAAGACGGATCTCCGTAGGTGTCATTGTTAGGATCATCGTAGGAGTGATCGCTGTCGTAATTGTTGTAATAGCGGTTGTAGTAATTAGAACTTCCTGAACGAGAGTTAGAACGTCCCCACCAAGAGTTACGTCGTGAAGAAGAACCAGAACCGCTGGAATTAGAGCCCCCAGAACTTGAACGGCGCGAGGAAGAGCCAGAACCGCTGGAACTTGAACGGCGCGAAGAAGAATCTGAACCGCTGGAACTTGAACTGCGACGCGAAGAAGAGCCAGAGGAACTGCGTCCGCTTGAACCTCCGCTGCTGCCTCCACGACCTGCCGGGAGCGCATTACGCCCCGTTGTGGCTGTGCGGGAAGTTGACTGACTGCCGCCCACTGAAATACTTGAAATTGGGGTAATAGAACTGCGAGCAACGTTGGCGCTAGCACTAGGAACACATAGGCACACAGCTGCGGCGCTGGCCAAAGCCAGCAAAGCGTGTTTGCGAAATTGCATATTTAAATTATCTGTAGATATTTTCGCTCGAAAAATTATGGCAAGGCTTCGCTCACGCCTTTAGCTACGGCACCCAATACTGTTAAACCTACTAATACAGCTAATATGATTAAAGCCGTGCGCTTTGAAAATTCGATTCCTAGTCCCTCGCTGTCGTCATAGCGGTGGTAATTGTAGTAGTCGTCGTAGTCGTCATAGTAATAGTTGTTATAGTAATTGTTGCCGTAGCGGTTGTAGTAATTAGAACTGCCTGAGCGCGAGTTTGAATAACCCTGCGAGTTGGAATTACCTGAATAAGAATCAGAGTAACCCTGAGATCCTGAGTTGCTTGAGTAAGGATCGGAATAGCCGCGTGAGTTGGAGCTGCCAGAGTTGGACCCTGAGTAGCCCCGAGAATTTGAGTTACCGGAGTATCCTTGTGAACTGGAGTTACCGGAGTACCCCTGTGAGTTGGAGCTGCCAGAGTTGGACCCTGAATATCCACGCGAGTTGGAATTTCCAGAGTAACTACGGGAGTTAGAGCCCCTGGAGTTGGAGCTACCTGAACGAGAGCTAGAACGCCCAGAACTTGAACTACGATGCGAAGATCCTGAACTGGAACCCTTCGAACTGCGACGTGAAGAACTTCTGGAGCTAGAGCGTCCGGAACTTGAACTTCCAGAGCGCGAGCCGCTAGAGCGGGAACTGGAACGCCCAGAGCTCGAACTGCGACGCGAAGAAGAACTAGAGGAACTGCGTCCGCTTGAACCTCCGCTGCTGCCCCCACGACGTGCCGGAGCCACGCTGCGGCCAATTGCTGTGGTTAAGCTAGAACTTGACTGGCTACTGCTTACTGAGCCGCTTGAAATTGAGCTGACAGCAGTGCGTACAACGCTGGCACCGGCGCTAGGCACACACAGGCACACGGCTGCAGCAGTGGCTAAAGCTAGCAAAGCATGCTTGCGAAGCGGCGTATTTAATTTAGCTGCAGATATGGGCAAAAATGTGCT
>ERZ772928.1302-NODE-1302-length-10915-cov-7.970534_pt1 | contig 10915 bp, 10 predicted proteins | sample MGYA00511686_ERZ772928 | MGnify/ENA primary metagenome ERZ772928 (study PRJEB29015, sample SAMEA2738063) | human oral metagenome | biome: human oral; feature: human-associated habitat; material: saliva | place: China | collected 2219 ... | reverse complement strand
CCGAGCACTACGCGGGCGCGTTCCCGGCGTGGCTCTCGCCCGTCCAGGTCCGCCTCATTCCCGTCGCTGAGGCCTTCGATGGCTACGTCAAGGATGTTGCTGCGAAGCTGCGCGAGCGCGGCGTGCGCGTCGAGACCGACCTGTCGGACGATCGCTTCGGCAAGAAGATCCGCAACGCCTCGAAGGACAAGATCCCCTTCACGCTCATCGCCGGCGGTGAGGACGTCGAGGCCGGGGCCGTGTCCTTCCGTCTGCGTGACGGCTCGCAGCACAACGGCGTCGCCGTTGATCGCGCGGTCGAGCTGATCGCCTCCCACATCGCGCAGCGCAACAACGCCGACCAGATCGACGGCCTCGACGAGGCGTGAGTCTTATGAGCCGCGACGCCGGTTCCGATTTGATCGGTACCTCGAACGGCCCGTTGCCGACCGAGGACGCCCGCTCGCTGGCGGGCGTCCCGGACGGCTTCGGTCGTTTCTGGACCCCCTATCGGATGGCCTACATCCGCGGTGAAGGCAAGCCTGCCGACGCCTCGGATGTTGGGTGCCCGTTCTGCACGGCGCCCGGAAAGGACGACCAGACGGGACTGATCGTCTACCGCGGCGACACGTGCTTCGTGCTCATGAACCTGTTCCCCTACAATTCCGGGCACCTGCTCGTGTGCCCGTATCGTCACGTCTCCGACTACACGGAGCTCACCGACGAGGAACGCATCGAGCTGGGCAACCTGACGGCGACGGCCATGCGTGTCACGCGCGAGGTCGCGTCTCCGGCGGGTTTCAACCTGGGCATGAACCAGGGCGAGGTGGCCGGTGCCGGCATCGCCGCTCACCTGCACCAACACGTCGTTCCGCGCTGGCTGGGGGACGCGAACTTCCTGCCGATTATTGCGCAGACGAAGGCGGTGCCCGAGCTCCTGGAGGATGCTCGCGCCCGGCTGGCTGCTGCTTGGCCGAAGGAGGACTGATGCTCGGAAACCACGGGCGTTCCATTACGAAGGCTATTTTTACGCCTCTCGCTCGCGTTCTTGCGCGAGTGGGCGTCACCCCTAATGCGGTGACGGTCGCTGGCACCGTTGCAACGGTGGCTATCGCGGTTATCTGCATTCCGCAGGGGTGGATCTGGCAGGGCGGTATTGCTCTTGCCGTCGTCATGTTCGGTGACTCCGTGGACGGTACCCTCGCGCGGATGACGACGGGTGGCACGCGCTTTGGAGCCTTCCTCGATTCGACGCTTGATCGCCTCGGCGACGGCGCCGTGTTTGGCTCCCTGACCGCCTACGCGGTCTTCCAGATGGACGATTCGCTCGTGCGCACGTGGGCGATCATTGCTGGCATCTGCTCCATCGTTGGCGCGGCCGCCGTACCCTACGCGCGCGCTCGCGCCGAGTCCGTCGGGGTCGTCGCCAAGCTGGGCATCGCCGAGCGAACCGACCGCCTCATCATCGGCATGGGCACGGCGATTCTCATGAGCCTGGGCCTGCCCGAATGGATCTTCGCGGCCGGTTTGACCTGGGTCGCTTTTGCGTCGTTTGTGACCGTTTGCCAGCGTATCTGGTTCACCGCCCGCCACATCGACGAGGGAGCCCAGTGACGTTCTCGCCCCTGTCCTGTGCTTTCGCCGTCGCTCCTCGCCTCCCGCTGCGCCTCGTCATGCGCATGGCGGACACGGGCGCAATCATCGCGGCCAGGCGTGGGGGCGCCATGATCGATCGGCTGCGCTCTAACATGGCGCGTTTGACCGGAACGGAGCCGTCTGCGGATGAGCTGCGCGACGCAGTTCGCTCGCACATCCGCAACTATGCCGAGCAGCTGATGCTCGGATCGCGTCGAGGCGCGCTGCTGCTCGAGGGCGTGTCCTTCGAGGGATTCGAGGCCTTGGCACAGGCCAGTGCGGACGGACCGGTGGTCCTCGCGCTGGGACACTCGGGCAGCTGGGACCGCGCGGGAGCATGGGTGTGTGCCCACGGTCGCACAATCGTGACCGTAGCCGAGAAGGTCGAACCTCCCTCACTGTTTGAGCGTTTCGTGGCGCTGCGCGAAGGCCTCGGCATGGAGATCATCGGCGTCGCGAAGGGAGAGTCGGTCTTTTCTGCCCTCATTGAGCGTGTGCGCGGCCGCAGCGTCATCGTTCCTTTGTTGGCAGACCGAGATATTTCGGGTTCGGGCATCGAGGTCGATCTCGGCACGCGGCGGGCACTCGTCGCCGCGGGCCCCGCAGCGCTTGCGACCAAGCTCGATCGCCCGCTCTTCGCCGCATGTATCACCTACGAGAACGAGACACCGACCGGGGCCGATGTGCGCGTGCGTTGTGTCGGGCCGATCAGTGCCGATGGCTGGGAACGACCTGGCCTCAACCGCGTCGAGGCCCTCACGCAGGCATGGGTCGACGAATTTGCCGCCATGATGGCGTCGAAGCCGCAGGACTGGCACATGATGCAGAGGGTATTCGTGGAAGACCTTGACCCCGAGCGGCTTGCGCGCGCCAGGGCCGAGCACGAGAGGAAGAATCGATGAAGATCGGGATCGTGAACCCATACTCCTGGGACGTGCCCGGGGGAGTGGGCTTTCATATTCGCGACCTCGCATTGAAGCTGCGCTCGCGTGGCCACGACGTGCAGGTGCTTACGCCGTCGACATCCGACGAGCTCCCCGAATGGATCACCTCCGCGGGCTCGTCCGTCTCCATTCCCTTCAACGGGTCGGTGGCGAACATTTCGGTGAAACCCAAGGCACTCGCGCGAACGCGACGCTGGCTGGCGGACAATGACTTCGACGTGGTGCACGTGCACGAACCCGTGGTCCCCTCGGTATCGATGGCCGCCGCGATGCTGTCGAGTGCCCCTCTCGTGGGAACATTCCACGCCGCTCTGGGCCGGTCGGTCTCGCGCGCGATTGCCTCGGCCCCCATGCGCCTGTACATGGAACGTATCGGAGTGCGCATCGCCGTCTCCGAAGAAGCTCGACGCACGCTCATTGAGCACCACGGCGGCGACGCCGTCATCATCCCGAACGGCGTGGAGACGGCCTCGTTCCGCACCGCGCAGCCATTGGAGCAGTGGGTTGCGACGGATGAGCGCCCGGTCATCGTTTTCCTCGGCCGTCTGGATGAGCCTCGCAAGGGCCTGAGCATTTTCGCGGGTGCTATCGCTGGTGTTCTCGAGCGTTTTCCGGGTGCCCGTTTCTTGATTGCCGGGCGAGGAGACGCTCCGGAGATCCGCCAGGCCGTCGAGCGTTTTGGTGATTCTGTGTCCTTCCTGGGTGGAATCAGCGACGAGGAGAAGGAATCCTTGCTCGCCGGCGCCAGCATCTACGTCGCTCCGCAGACGGGCGGCGAGTCTTTCGGCATCGTCCTCGTCGAGGCGATGGCGGCCCATACGGCTGTCGTTGCATCGGATATCCCCGCGTTCCGCGCCGTTCTTGAGGAAGGGCGAGCCGGCGCGCTTTTTGAGACGGGCAACAGTGAGTCACTCGCACGTACGCTGATCGACCTGCTCAGCGACCGCGACCGCCTTGAAGAGCTGTCCGCTTCCGGAGCTCGCTCATCGGCGCAGTACGACTGGGAAGTTGTGGCGGATAAGGTCTTCGAGGTCTACAAGCTGGCGATCGCCATGGGAAGTCCCGCCGACTCGGGAACGCGCCGGGCACGTGACCTGATCCGAGGCCGCGGAGAAGAAGGGGATGAAAACGCATGATCTCACTGTCCCCCTGGCTGCTGGTCGCTATCGTATTCGCAGTCATTGCGCTGGCTGTCGTCGCTGGATTCGCGATTACGCGTGCGCGCAGGTTGGACCGGCTCCACCAACGCATCCTTGCTTCTCGCGACTCTCTCTCGCGGCTCTTGCTGCGTCGCGCCTCCGAGGCTGAACTTCTCGCTCACGCCGCCGGCCTTGACAGCGGGGGAGGCCCCGGCCTCGTCGATGCTGCGCGCGCGTACATTCGCGACGGTGGCGATCAACTGACGACCGACGGACTTGATCGACGCACGAGCGCTCAGCGTCAAGCGGATCGCGTCGAGGTCAACGCCCGCCTCGAGCGGGCATCGGCTGTGACGCGTGCGATCCGAGAAACGCTCACGCCCGACGTGCGCGCGCAGATCACGGCCGACCCGCAAGCTGCCGCCCGCCTCGAGGCCCTCGACGCGACCTGCTACCGCATCGAGCTGACCAGAAACGTCCACAACGTCGATGTGGCGGGAGTCCGTGCCCTGCGTTCCGCACGAATGGTAAAATTGCTTCGGCTCGCCGGACACGCACCGGTTCCCGAGCCCATTGACTTTGATGACGACACACATATCGGCGGACGGGGATACTGACATGCACACGACCCACTGGGGAGGGCCGGGCGAAGACTACCGCCTGAAGAAGATCAGTAACGTCAACATCGACGTCGTCAGTGGCATCTCCGGGCCCGCACCCGATGACGCCGCACCCGTGTGGCAGACGCCGAAGGCGCGCCACTCGTTCCCGTGGTTCGAAGTCATCATGACGACGGTCGGCACCATCGGCCTTCTCAGTATGGTCATCCTATGGCTCAGCCCCGAGTCATCGGGTGTCGCCTCTCTGGTCAAGACGACTCTCCTCGCTGTCGTTCCGCTCCTCATCGTTGTCAGCTTCATCCTGTTCATCGACCGATGGGAGCCAGAGCCCTGGAAGACGAAGGTGGCTCTGTTCCTGTGGGGCGCCGGTGTTGCGACGCTGTCCTCCGGTATCCTTAACACGGCTCTCGAGGAGAACATCACCTTCACGACCGGCGATCTCCAGCAATCCAATGCCCTTGCCGCAGCTTTTATCGCCCCTCTCGTCGAGGAGACCCTCAAAGGGTTGGGCGTCCTCATCGTCGTCGTTGTGCGCCGCACCAACATCAATTCGCTTATCGACGGCGTCGTCTACGCGGGTTTTTCCGCCTGCGGATTCATGTTTGCCGAGGACATCCTCTACTTCATCAGGTCCGATAATCAAGACGCGGGCGGCGTCCTCTTTACCTTTGTCCTTCGAGGACTGTTCAGCCCCTTTGTGCACGCGATGGCGACCTCGATGACCGGCATCGGCCTCGCCCTGGCACTACTGAAATTCAAACGCGGCTGGTCCAAGACCGGCATCGTGCTGGTGTTCTGGTTCTTCGCCATGTTCATCCACTTCGCGTGGAACGGCACCGTGTCGTTCCTGAATCAATACTTCTTACTGTTGTACGCAGTCATCGGCGTTCCAGCCTTCATCGTGTGGGCGGTCACGCTCATCATCATGTCCCGCAAGGAAGCCGAGAAGATCCGCATCGGACTCGTGCCCTACGTGCGTACCGGATGGTTCATTCCCGGCGAAGTCACGATGGCCAGCGACCGACGCGCGCGCCGAGCCGCCCTCAAGTGGGCGCGAACCGGCGGACGCGAGGCCAAGCGTGCCATGCGCTCCTTCCTCATCAATCTTGCCTCTCTGGGCATGGATCAGCGCCTCATGGCCAAGAACGGCCCCGACCCCGCGCGTATCGAAGCCGACCGCCAGATGCTCGCTGAAGCAGTCGACAACAGGCGAGAATTCCTGCGCCTGACATCGATCGCCGAACAGCAGCAGGACGTGACGGATGCCGTGTCCCGCCTCGCGCAGGCACACTAAGAAAGAAGACGAGCTATGAGTAACAACTACCCACACCCCGCGCCCCAGCAAGGCTTTGTGCCCCCGAACCAGCCGCAGGGACAGCCTGCTCCCGGCGCGCAGTACGGTGCTCCTGCACCTCAGCAGGGCGCACATTATGGTGCTCCTGCGCCTCAGCAGGGCGCACAGTACGGTGCTCCCGCACCTCAGCAGGGCGCACAGTACGGTGCTCCTGCGCCTCAGCAGGGCGCGCAGTACGGTGCTCCTGCGCCTCAGCAGGGCGCACAGTACGGTGCTCCTGCACCTCAGCAGGGTGTGCAGGCTCCGGGCTCGCAGTTTGGTGCGCCCGCGGGGTCGGGTTATGCTCCGGTTCCTCAGCAGCAGGCTCCCGGGGGGCAGTACGGTGCTCCCGCGCCTCAGCAGGGGGCGCAGTACGGTGCTCCCGCGCCTCAGCAGGGTGTGCAGGCTCCGGGCTCGCAGTTTGGTGCGCCCGCGGGGGCGGGTTACGCTCCGGCCCCTCAGCAGCAGGCTCCCGGTGGGCAGTACGGTGCCCCCGCGCCTCAGCAGGGCGGTCAGGCTCCGGGTGGGCAGTACGGTGCTCCCGCAGCCTCGAGCTACGCCCCCGAACCTGAGCCGGAAGATAACGCAGACACGGCCTCGGATAGCGATGCCGTCCCGCAGCCGTCGTCCGATCCTCAGTCCGGTGCCTCCGATGCTCCTGCGTCTAACGACGCTGGCGTTCCTCAACCCACTAGCTCGGTTATCCCGCAGCCGCAGGCGGCCTCGGCCTACGCCCCTGCTGCTTCAACAGGGCAGCCTGCCACTGAGTCGACGCAGATGCCTGCCCCCGACCCGATGACGCGATTCGAGCCCGAAGCGCGATTCACCTCGTCCTTCCAGTCGTTCGTCAATTCAGCGCCGACTATGCCCGGGCCGAGCGCCGCACAGTACCCGCAGGCAGCGCCGCAACAGGTGCAGTCGTGGGCCATGCCCACCGCTCCCAAGAAGGCACCGGTTTTTGAAGCCGTCGTGATCGGTGTCGGCGCGGCAATGATGCTCGTGGGTACCAGCAGCTTCCTTTTCGCCAGTGGACCCTTCCTCGGCTTCTTCCTAGCGATCATGTGCTTGGTCCCGCTTGTCATCATCCTGGCGTTCCTTCAGTTCGTGGATCGCTTTGAGCCCGAGCCCTGGTGGACGAAGATCGCGGCGCTCCTCTGGGGTGGCGGCGTGGCAGTCTTCTTTGCGGGGATTTCAAACGGACTTGCCGGAGTCGCTGTCGCCAGTGCAACCGGTAGCGGTGATGCGGGAGAGATTTTCGAGGGCGTGGTTGCCGCTCCCCTTGGCGAAGAATTCCTTAAGGCTCTCGGTGTGCTCGTGATTGTCATGATGCGGCGTCACAGAATCTCCTCCCCGCTCGACGGCCTCGTCTACGCCGGTTACTCGGCGGCGGGATTCCTCGTCGTCGAAGACTTCAGCTACTTCGTGATTACCTTCTACAATGGGGTCCTCGCCGAGACATTCATTATGCGCGTTCTTTTGGGCGTCTTCGGGCACGTCATGTACACGTCATGCACCGGCTGGGCGATCGGATGGGCGGTGACACGCACGCGTTCGATCGGTGCTGGCATCGGTGTTGTGACGCTTGGCTACCTGATCGCCGTGACGATGCACGGTCTGTGGAACGGATCCGCCACGATCTCGGGTTCCCGCGGTGGTTTCCTCGTGCTCTACTTCATCTTCCAGGTTCCTCTGTTCTGCTGCTGGCTGTTCTTCGTGGCTCGTACGATGCGTCGGGAGCGGCGTGACATCGCTGCCGGTCTCATGCCCTACGTCAACCAGGGGTGGATTCTGCCGAGCGAGGTTCAGATGGTCTGTGACCCGGGCTCGCGTCGCAACGCTTTGGCCTGGGTCGCGGGCGGCGGTCCCGCTGCCAAGCGCGCGATGAAGTCCTTTATGAACAACTTGGCTTCCGTCGGACTCGACCAGATCGTCATGAACGTGCGCGGGCCCGAGAAGGCCCGGATCGACGAGACTCAGAGCAAGATCCAGGAGGCGACGACACAGCGTCAGACCTTCCAGTCGCTCATGGGCATCCGCCCCATGTGAGTGTTTCGATTCTCACGGGCCGCGCAACGTCTTTTCATAGGACACACATAGGTTCATGTCTCACGATAGTGGGGATAGAAAGGAAACCTACGTGACTGATGAACTCTCGACGCGCCCCCGTTCCTGGGCGCTGATCGTCTGCTCCGCCGTGCTGATCGCACTGAGCATCCCGGCGGCTATCTATGAATTTTCGAACGCCCTAGCGGGAGTCTCGTCCTCCGATGCCTGGCTCGCGGTTGGCGCCTCGACACTGAGCGCGGTCGTGGGACTCGTGTTCCTCGGTGTGTGGGCGCGCGTGAAGCCTACCGTTCTCGCATGGCTCGCCGCGTTCGGCTGGGGAACCGGCGGTGCTCTCATTTTTGCCGGCTTCGGAAACGGCCTGTTGGATTCTGCCGTTGAAGACTCAGGCCTAGCGGAAAGTACCGTTGACTTTGTAACCTCCGTGCTGACGGGACCCGTCGTCGAGGAAACCGGCAAAGGCCTCGGCGTCCTCGCGCTGATTCTCGCTGCACGTCGGCTGCTCGAGCGTCCCGCGCAGGGCGGCGTTCTCGGTGCCCTTGTTGGTATCGGCTTCGCCTGGGGCGAGGACGTGGGCTACTACGTGAGTGCCCTCGAAGACGGCATGGGTGGACTGTGGGAATCCTTCCTCGTGCGCGCCATCCTCGGCGCATACGCTCACGCTATCTTCACCGGCGTGTTCGGATACGCGCTGGCCTGGGCCGTCCTGCGCGCCACTAGCACGCCGCGCGCAGTCCTCGTTGGTGCCCTGGGCTACGTCGGAGCGCTCGCGCTGCACGCCCAGGCCAACGGCCTGGGGTTCGTGGCTCCCGAAGATTCGTGGAACCTGACCTACGGCGCCATCGAAATCCCGGTGTTCGTCGTGAGCACAGCCCTCCTCGTGTGGGGACTGCGACGCCATCGGGCTACCCTGGAGGCATGAGCGCACTCGACTGGCCTGTGGACGCGGACGGTTATCCCCATCGGGAGGCCGCCCGCGTCCTCTTGTTTGATGATGAGGGACGTGTCCTGTTGGCCAAGGGCCACGACGAGGATCAGCCAGAGCGATTCTGGTGGTTCACGATTGGTGGTGGCATCGAGGACGGCGAAGATCCCCGCAGCGCAGCTGTGCGTGAGGTCTTCGAAGAAACGGGCATTGAACTGGCCCCTGACGATTTGGTCGGTCCCGTTCTCTACCGGACCGCTGAGTTCGACTTTCTGGCCGTCACTGCCCGGCAGGACGAATGGTTTTTCCTCGCTCACGCGCCTTCTACCGCGCTGAGTCGCGATGGGTGGACGGATCTGGAGCGATCCGTCATCGACGCGCAGGCCTGGTGGGACATCGATGAGGCAGAGGCTCAGATCGACGCAGACATCTACCCCGCGCAGATCCTCGAGTACGCCCGTTCGTGGCGGCATGGTTGGGATGGGCGCATGATTCGCCTCACGGACACGCGCGAGCCCTGACGTCGGCGCTAGGCGAGTCCGAGGGGAGCGATCGCTAGGGAAAGATCTGGCGTGTTGAGCTGGACCGCTACCCGTTCGCGCACGGCGGGCTTCGCGCAGAACGCGATACCGACTCCGGCCTCGTGCATCATGGGGACGTCGTTCGCCCCGTCGCCGATCGCAACCGTGCGTTCGCGGGGGACACCCAGGGACGAGGCCCACGAACGCAGGCAGTCGACTTTCACCTGGGAGGTGACGATACGGCCCAGCACTCGTCCTGTTAAGAATCCGCCCTCGACCTCAAGGCGATTAGCGGCGTAGAAATCGATGCCGAGGGAGGCCGCCAGGGGAGCGACCACCTCCTCGAAACCGCCTGATACGACGCCGAAATGCCCGCCCGCTCGGTGGGTCGCCTCAATGAGTTCGCGTGCTCCCTTCGTGGGAGTGATGGAGGTTAGGACATCGCCGAACACAGATTCCGGGACGCCCGCGAGGGTCGCGACCCGCTCCCGCAGCGACTGCGCGAAATCGAGCTCGCCGTTCATGGCGCGGGAGGTAATCTCGGCGACCCGCTCTCGCGTACCCGCGGCCTCGGCGAGCTCCTCGATGACCTCCTGACTAATCAACGTCGAATCGACGTCAGTGACGACGAGGCCGGGTGCCCCGCTGACACACAGCAGCGGAGCACCCGGCTCATCGAGATGGAGCATCATACTCACTTGTGGACGACCGTACCCTTGGGGACGACCGTAATGCCCGACTCTGTGACGGTGAACCCGCGCTCGAGGTCGTGCTCAAGATCAACGCCGACGACGGCGCCTTCCTCGACGATGACGTTCTTGTCCAGAATCGTCTTCACGACCCGCGAGGAACGGCCGATGCGCGAACCGTGCATGATGACCGAATCCTCGATCTTCGCCCACGAATGGACGTAGGTGTGCGGGGAGACGATCGAACGCGTGATCTCGCCACCGGAGACGATGACGCCGGGGGAGACGAACGAGTCGATCGCATGACCCAGGCGGTCCTCATCGCCGTAGACGAACTTTGCCGGCGGCAGGGAACCATCGATCATCGTCATGGTCGGCCACTCGCGGTTGTACAGGTTAAACACCGGGTGCACCGAGATGAGGTCCATGTTCGCCTCGTAGTAGGCGTCCAGCGTACCAACGTCGCGCCAGTAATCGCGGTCACGGTCGGTCGAACCCGGCACGTCGTTGTCCTGGAAGTCATAGACGCCGCACTCGCCGCGCTCGACAAACCACGGGATGATGTTGCCGCCCATGTCGTGCTTCGAATCGGGGTTGGCCGCATCCTCGCGCAGTGCGTTGACCAGATCCTTCGTGGTGAAGACGTAGTTGCCCATCGAGGCGAGGACCTTGGTCGGATCGTCGGGCAGACCGACGGCATGCTTGGGCTTCTCGAGGAAGTTCTTCACGACGCCGCCCTCGCCATCGATGACGCCGAGTGCGGGAGCCAGCTCGATCGGCTGGCGAATGCCGGCCACCGTCGCAGGAAGACCCGAATCGATATGGTGCTGGACCATCTGCGAGAAGTCCATGCGGTAGATGTTGTCGGCACCGATGATGACGATGTATTCCGGTGCCTCGTCATCAACGATGTTGAGGGACTGGTAGATAGCATCGGCGCTACCCAGGTACCAGTGCGGCCCGCGACGCTGCTGAGCCGGCACAGGGGCAATGAAGTTGCCGAGTAGAGGGGACGTGTACCAGGTCTTTGTGACGTGGCGGTCGAGCGAATGGGACTTGTACTGCG
>ERZ772928.1300-NODE-1300-length-10917-cov-8.621248_pt1 | contig 10917 bp, 1 predicted proteins | sample MGYA00511686_ERZ772928 | MGnify/ENA primary metagenome ERZ772928 (study PRJEB29015, sample SAMEA2738063) | human oral metagenome | biome: human oral; feature: human-associated habitat; material: saliva | place: China | collected 2219 ... | reverse complement strand
TTTAAGAATAGTCGAAAAAGGTACTAAAAAAGCTCAAGTAATGAAGGAACAACCTAAGACTGGTGCAGAACATGGTGAGGTACAGTCTGGAGCTATTGTTGAACCCGTAGTCCAACCTGCATTACCAGAAGCAGTTGTAACAGATAAAGGTGAACCGGCAATTCAGCCAGAGTTACCAGAAGCAATTGTAAGCGATAAAGGTGAGCCAGAAGTTCAGCCAGCGTTACCAGAGGCAGTTGTAACTGAAAAAGGCGTACCAGAAGTTCAACCAGCGTTACCAGAGGCAGTCGTGACTGACAAGGGTGAGCCAGAAGTTCAACCAGAGTCGCCAGATACTGTGGTAAGTGATAAAGGTGTACCAGAAGTCCAACCAGCGTTACCAGAAGCAGTTGTAACAGATAAAGGCGAACCTGAACAGGTGGTATCGCTTCCAGAATATAAAGGACCACAAGCCGGAGCTATTGTTGAACCAGAGCAGGTAGCACCACTACCAGAATACACAGGTCCCCAGGCAGGGGCAGTAGTTGAACCTGCAATCCAACCAGAGTTACCCGAAGCAGTTGTTACAGACAAGGGTGAACCAGAAGTTCAGCCAGCGTTACCGGAAGCAGTTGTAACTGAAAAAGGCGAACCAGCAGTCCAACCAGAGCTACCGGAAGCGGTTGTGACTGACAAAGGTGAGACTGAGGTTCAACCAGAGTCGCCAGATACTGTGGTAAGTGATAAAGGTGAACCTGAACAGATAGCACCACTACCAGAATATACAGGAGTACAGGCTGGAGCGATAGTAGAACCAGAAAAAGTAGCCCCCCTACCAGAATACACAGGTCCACAGGCCGGAGCGATAGTTGAACCAGAACAAGTAGCCCCACTGCCAGAATACACAGGTGTACAAGCTGGAGCGATAGTCGAGCCAGAGAAAGTAGAAGCACCGAAAGAATATACTGGTAAAATCGAACAAGCAAGTGCAGAAGAGACTAAACATGAAAATGAGGCAAGTCCTACAAATGGGGAAGCGGAACGTCCTAAAGATAAAATTAAAGAAGAAAAACAAGTCGACAAGAAACTAGAACTTAGAAATGTTTCAAACGTGGAATTATATACAGTAGAAAATAATAAATATCGACATGTAACTTCACTTGCGAGTGTTCCAACTACTCCAACTGATTACTTTATGAAAGTAAAATCAGAGAACTTTAAAGATGTTATGTTACCAGTTAAGAGTATTGAGAGCGTTAGAAAAGATAATCAAGATGTTTATAAAATTGTAGGACAAGCTAATGATTTAATTCAATACGAAAACAATAGTACTTTAGAAAATTATACTTACTACCTACCTAAGACGGTAAGTAGTGAAAATGGAGTTTATACATCATTTAAAAATCTAGTAGATGCTATGAATAGTAACCCACATGGTACGTTCCGCCTAGGGGCGACTATAGATGCTCGTGAAGTAGATCTTCCAGATGGTAAAGAAAGTTATATTAATCACGAATTTAGTGGTACATTAATAGGTTCAAACAATGATAAGAACTATGCTATATATAATCTGAAAAAACCGTTATTTAATGTTTTAAATCATGCTAATATTCGAGATCTTTCAATAAAAGAAGTAAATGTTTCTTCTAAAGAAGATGCTGCCACAATTGCTAAAGAGGCGAATAATGGTACTACAATTACAAATGTTCACTCATCTGGTGTAATTGCTGGTGAACGTAGCATGGGTGGTTTAGTTTCACAAGTAACTAACTCTACAATTTCTAATAGTAGTTTTACTGGTAGAATAACGAATACTTATGATACAAGAGCTACTTATCAAATAGGTGGTTTAGTAGGAAAACTTTCAGGAGTTAGTGCTTTGATTGATAGATCAATTTCATCTATCGATATGGCGACAAATGCTAATACAGGAGACCAGGTTGTTGGTGGTATAGCAGGTGTTGTTGATAAAAAAGCGACAATTAGTAATAGTTATGTTGAAGGAAATCTTAATAATGTAAAACATTTTGGTTATGTTGGAGGAGTTGCAGGGTATCTTTGGGATAGAGAATCATCAGATGAAAGAAACTCAGGTCAACTTACAAATGTATTAAGTGACGTTAATGTTACGAACGGTAATGCTATTGCTGGTTATGATTTTAAAGGAATAAGAGCAACTAACACTTATAGTAATAAAAATAATAAGGTAGTCAATGTAGTACAAGTAGATGATGAAGTACTAAGTAGAGATTCAGAAATACAAAGAGGAACTGTATTAGAAAATAATAAAGTTCTGGAGAAAAAAGCTGAACTTGTTCATAAAAATGATATTAAAACAGAAGACTTTAACTTCTCTTCTAAATATAAAACGGATTATAGAAATTTAAAAGATGCTGATATTTCTAGGTTGAAAGTATATAAAAATATTGAGAAACTATTACCTTTCTATAATAGAGAGACAATTGTTAAATATGGTAATTTAGTGGACACTAATAATGATTTATTTACTAAAGAGCTTGTGTCTGTAGTTCCGATGCATGAGAAAGAAGTAATTTCTGATATTAATAAACATAAAGCTAGTATTAATAAGCTGTTACTTCATTATTCAGATAATACTTCTCAAACATTAAATATAAAATATCTACAAGATTTCTCTAAAGTAGCAGAATATGAAATAGCTAATACAAAATTAATATACACACCTAATACGCTGTTGCATAATTATGATAATATTGTAAACGCTGTTTTAAATGACCTGAAATCTGTTCAATATAGTTCAGCTGGAGTTAGAAATGTCTTAGATATTTCTAATGACATAAAATTAACTGAATTATATCTAGATGAACAATTCGACAAAACAAAAGCAAACATTGAAGATAGTTTATCAAAACTTCTTTCTGCTGATGCGGCAATAGCTGAAAATAGTAATTCAATAATTGATAATTATGTAATAGAAAAAATTAAGAATAATAAAGAAGCGTTACTTCTAGGTTTAACTTATCTAGAACGTTGGTATAATTTTAAATATGATAATGCGAGTGCTAAAGATTTAGTATTATATCATTTAGATTTCTTCGGTAAGTCTAATAGTTCTGCATTAGATAATGTTATTGAATTAGGTAAGTCTGGCTTTAATAATTTATTAGCGAAAAATAATGTAATTACTTATAATGTATTATTAGCGAAAAATTATGGAACTGAAAGTTTATTTAAAGCATTAGAAGGTTATAGAAAAGTATTTCTACCAACTACTTCTAATAACGACTGGTTTAAAAAACAATCTAAAGCTTATATAGTTGAAGAAAAATCTACTATTCCTGAAGTAAGTTCTAAGCAGTTAGAACAAGGAACAGAACACTCTATAGGTGTTTATGATAGATTAACTAGTCCATCATGGAAATATCAAAGTATGGTCTTACCGTTATTAACTTTACCAGAAGAAAAAATGATATTTATGATCGCCAATATTTCAACTATAGGATTTGGTGCTTATGATAGATATAGAAGTCCTGAACATCCTAAGGGAGAGAAATTAAATAAATTTGTAGAAGATAATGCAAAAGAAGCGGCTAAACGATTTAGAGATCATTATGATTATTGGTATAAAATTCTAGATAAAGAAAATAAAGAAAAATTATTTAGAAGTGTCCCAGTCTATGATGCATTTAGATTTGGAAATGATAAAGATAATAAGTTACAAGAAGCTAATTTTGAAACTAATCATCCAGCTATTAAAAACTTCTTTGGCCCTGCTGGAAATAATGTTGTTCACAATGCTAATGGTGCATATGCAACGGGTGACGCATTCTACTACATGGCTTATCGTATGTTAGATAAATCTGGTGCGGTAACATATACTCATGAAATGACACATAACTCTGATAGGGAAATTTATCTTGGTGGCTATGGTCGAAGAAGTGGCTTGGGACCAGAGTTCTTTGCTAAAGGCTTATTACAAGCACCAGACCATCCAGATGATGCGACCATTACCATTAACTCAATCTTGAAACATTCAAAATCTGATAGTACAGAAGGACAACGATTACAAATACTTGATCCAACTACGAGATTTAAAAACTCTGATGATTTGAAGCAATATGTCCACAATATGTTTGATGTCGTTTATATGTTGGAATATCTTGAAGGACAATCAATCGTTAAGAAACTGAATGTTTATCAGAAAATGGAAGCTCTCAGAAAAATTGAGAATAAGTATGTGAAAGATCCAGCAGATGGAAATGAGGTTTACGCCACTAACGTAGTCAAAACATTGACAGAAGAAGAGGCCCAACAATTGACTAACTTTGATAGTTTGATTGACCATAATATCTTATCAGCTCGTGAGTACAAGTCTAAAGAATATGAAAGAAATGGCTACTTCACTATTAAATTATTTGCGCCGATTTATGCAGCATTAAGTAGTGATATAGGAACACCTGGCGACTTGATGGGCCGTCGTATGGCTTATGAACTCTTGGCTGCTAAAGGCTTTAAAGATGGTATGGTACCATATATTTCAAATCAATATGAAGACCTTGCTAAACAAAATGGTAAAAAAATAACTATTTATGGTAAAGAACGAGGATTGGTGACAGATAAACTTGTTTTAGAAAAGCTATTTGATGGTAAGTATCTATCTTGGGCAGCCTTTAAAAAAGCTATGTATCAAGAGCGCATTGCTCAGTTTAATCATTTAACTAAAGTTACTTTTAAAGATCCGACGCAATCATGGATGAGTAATGCCACCAAGACCATTCAAAGAGTAAATGATTTACAACAACTAATGGATGAAGCTGTTCTACAGGATGCAGAAGAACGTAATTATTATTATTGGAATAACTATAATCCTGAGACTGACAGTGCAGTTCATAAGTTGAAGAAAGCAATATTTAAGGCTTATCTAGATAAAACCGATGATTTTAGAAGTTCAATTTTTGAGAATAAAAAATAGTGTTTACTGTTAGGAAATAAAATTAAAGAAGGTGATTACGCTTGTCATTATTTAAAAAAGAACGATTTTCGATCCGAAAAATCTGTGGGATTGTTGGTTCGGTGTTACTAGGAAGTGTCTTGGTTGCACCGTCAGTCATCCATGCTTCTACCTATCATTACATTGAAAAAAGTGCTCTTACACAAGAAGAACAAACTAAGATTCAGGCAGGAATTCCTACTGATAATGAGGAAACTTATGCTCTTATTTATCAGCAGGAAACTCTTCCTGCAACAAGTTCATCGACTTCTGTGCTTACAGCTTTAGGTCTATTAGCTATTGGTAGTTTAGTTCTTTTAGTTCATAAAAAGAAAAAAGTTGCTAGTCTGTTCTTAGTTACTACTATCGGACTGATTAGTCTTTCTAGTATGCAAGCTCTCGATATAAGCAATTCTTTGAAAGCTCCAAGTAATGAAGGAGTAGTTCAAATTGCTGGATATCGTTATATTGGATACTTATCCCTTGATGATGATGCAATTTCAGAAATTCAACATAAGGATGAGGGAACAAAGAATGTTCCAGTATCTGAAACTCAGGAAAGTATCCCTAATGAAGCGCCTAAAGCTGAGAAACCTAAATACACTGAGCCTGTAAGTACAGTCCCAGACGAGGCTCCTAAAGCAGAGAAGCCTGACTATACAGCACCAGTTAGTGGTAATCTGGTAGAACCTGAAGTTCATGAGAAACCAGAATATACAGGTCCAATTGGCGGCAATTTAGTTGAACCAGCAGTTTATAAAAAACCAGAATATACTGAACCTGTAGGTACTGTTCCAGACGAGGCTCCTAAAGCAGAGAAGCATGAACATACAGCACCAGTTAGTGGTAATCTGGTAGAACCTGAAGTTCATGAGAAACCCGAATATACAGCACCAATTGGCGGCAATTTAGTTGAACCAGAAGTTCAACCAGCGTTACCAGAAGCTGTTGTAACTGATAAAGGGGAACCAGAAGTTCAACCAGCGCTGCCAGAAGCTGTTGTAACTGATAAAGGGGAACCAGAAGTTCAGCCAGCATTACCGGAAGCTGTTGTAACTGATAAAGGGGAACCAGAAGTTCAGCCAGCGTTACCAGAAGCTGTTGTGACTGACAAAGGGGAACCAGAAGTTCAACCAGCCTTACCAGAAGCTGTTGTGACTGAAAAAGGGGAACCAGAAGTTCAACCAGCCTTACCCGAAGCTGTTGTGACTGAAAAAGGGAAACCAGAAGTTCAACCAGCGTTGCCGGAAGCTGTTGTGACTGAGAAAGGGGAACCAGAAGTTCAACCAGCCTTACCCGAAGCTGTTGTGACTGAAAAAGGGAAACCAGAAGTTCAACCAGCGTTGCCGGAAGCTGTTGTGACTGAGAAAGGGGAACCCGCAGTTCAGCCAGCATTACCCGAAGCAGTAGTCACAGAAAAGGGAGAACCAGAAGTTCAAGCTGAGTTGCCAGAATATACGTCAAAAGTTGCTCCAACTTTGACTTTAGATAAGGTTACAGAAGATGCGATGGATCGTTCAGCTAAATTGGATTACACTCTTGAAAATACAGGTAATGCTGAAATCAAGAGCATTATAGCTGAGATTAAAGATGGGGACACTGTTGTTAAGCGAGTTGATTTATCTAAAGAAAAATTGACAGACGCTATTCAAGGTTTGGATTTATTCAAAGATTATAAAATTGCAACAACAATGACTTACAACCGTGGTGAAGGTGATGAAACATCTAAACTGGATGAAAAACCTTTGCGTTTGGAGTTGAAAAAGGTCGAAATTAAAAATATTTCATCTACTAATTTAGTGAAGGTGAATGATGATGGTACTGAAACACCAAGTGATTTCATGAGCGAAAAACCTTCTGATGAAGATGTGAAGAAAATGTACTTAAAAATCACTAGTCGTGATAATAAAGTAACACGTTTAGCAGTTGATAAAATTGAAGAAGTGACTGAAGAAGGTAAGAAACTTTATAAAATCACTGCTGAAGCTCAAGATTTGATTCAACACATTGATCCATCTAAGGCGCGCAATAAGTATGTTTATTATATAGAAAAACCCCAACCTAAAGAAGATAATGTCTACTATAACTTTAAAGATTTAGTAGACGCTATGAATGTTAATAAAAATGGTACATTTAAAATCGGATCAGATTTGAATGCTACAAATGTACCAACACCTAACAAACAATATGTCCCAGGTACGTTTAAGGGACATCTATCAAGTGTTGATGGTAAACAATATACAATTCATAACATTGCCCGTCCCTTATTTGACCGTGTTGAAAATGGTTCTGTGAAAAATATTAATTTAGGTAATGTGGATATCAATATGCCTTGGGCTGACGGAATAGCACCTGTTGCCAATATGGTGAAAAATGCAACTGTTGAAGATGTTAAGGTAACTGGTAGTGTAGTTGCTAATAACAATATTGCGGGTATCGTCAATAAAATCGATAGTGGTGGTCAGTTGACAAATGTAGCCTTCATCGGTAAACTCACGGGTGTTGGTGATAAAGGTCAATATATGGCTGGTATTGCCGGTGAGATTTGGAGAGGTAATGTTGCAAAAGCATATGTCGAGGCTGATATCGTTGCTAACAGAGCCCGTATAGGTGGTTTAGTTGCTAAAACAGATAATGGCAACGACTCTATGGGAATTGGTAAATACGGTTCAATTCGTAAATCAGTCACCAAAGGAACCATTAAGACTAAAGTTTTGTTTGAAACAGGTGGATTTATCAATAGCAATCTTCCTTTTGGTAAACTGGAAGATAATATTTCAATGATGAGAGTTGAAAATGGTGAAGAGTTCTTTGGTTCTTCAGATTTGGACTACGATGGTGGTTATTTCACAAATGGATGGTTAGAGCGTAACTTTGTTGTCAAAGGTGTCAGTTCAGGTAAGCATTCATACAAACGTTCTCGTGACAAAATTAAAGAAATTAGTCAAGATGAAGCTAATAAGAGAATTGCAGCCTTTAATATTACTGCTGACAAATATGAAATCAACGAACCTGTGGTCAATCGCTTAAATCGTTTAACCAGAAGAGAAGATGAATATAAGTCAACCCAAGACTATAAAGTAGATCGAGATCTGGCTTATCGTAACATTGAAAAACTTCAACCGTTCTACAACAAAGAGTGGATTGTCAACCAAGGTAACAAACTTGCAGAAGATTCAAACTTAGCTAAGAAAGAAGTCCTTTCTGTTACGGGAATGAAGGATGGTCAATTCGTGACCGATTTATCGGATATCGATAAAATAATGATTCACTATGCAGATGGTACAAAAGAAGAAATGGGGGTCACACTCAAGGATTCTAAAGTCCAACAAGTGCGTGAATATAGCGTATCTGGTCTTGGTGATGTTGTCTATACACCGAATATGGTTGTTAAAAATCGAGACAAACTGATTGCAGATGTGAAAGAAAGACTTTCAAGTGTTGACTTAATTTCATCTGAAGTACGCGCGCTAATGGATAATCGTCAGAAAGCTGAAGAAAATACCAACACACGTAAAGATGGATATATTCGCAATCTATACTTAGAAGAAAGCTTTGCCGAAGTGAAGCAAAATCTAGATAAGTTAGTCAAAGCCTTGGTCGAAAATGAAGACCATCAATTGAATAGTGATGAAGCTGCGATAAACGCACTTCTCAAGAAAGTAGAAACCAATAAAGCTAAAATCATGATGGCTCTGACTTATCTCAATCGTTACTATGATATCAAATACGGTGACATGAGTATAAAAAACATCATGATGTTCAAACCTGATTTTTATGGTAAGACACCAAGTGTTATTGACAGACTCATCAACATCGGTTCAAGTGAAAAGAACTTGAAAGGGGATCGGACTCAGGATGCTTACCGTGAAATCATCGCAGGTAATACTGGTAAAGGTAATTTGCGTAACTTCTTAGAATACAACATGCGTTTGTTTACAGAGGATAAAGACATTAATGATTGGTTTATCCACTCAGCTAAGAATGTTTATGTTTCAGAACCTAAAACTACAAATCCTGACTTTATTAATAAACGTCATAGAGTCTTTGATGGGCTAGATAACGGCGTTCATGGTCGTATGATTTTACCACTTCTAACGCTTAAAGATGCCCATATGTTCTTAATTTCAACATATAACACGATGGCGTACAGTTCATTTGAGAAATATGGAAAACATACAGAAGAAGCTCGTAATGAGTTCAAAACTAAGATTGATGAAGTTGCACATGCTCAACAAACTTATTTAGATTTCTGGTCACGTTTATCATTATCTAATGTTCGTGATAGACTTCTTAAGAGTCAAAATATGGTACCGACACCAGTTTGGGATAACCAAAACTACCATGGAGTCGACGGTGCCAACAGCATGGGGTACGGAAAGAACGGGGCAATTATCAGACCTATTAGAGAATTGTATGGTCCAACTGGCAAATTCCACGCAACAAATGGAGCCATGGGAGCTATGGCTAGTATTTACGATAGTGCAAACAATAATGACCAAGTTTACTTTATGGTAACCGATTTAATATCACAATTTGGTATTTCAGCCTTTACTCACGAAACAACACACGTCAATGACCGAATGCTCTATTACGGAGGATACAGTCAACGTGTTGGTACAAATGCAGAAGCCTATGCACAAGGTATGCTGCAAACACCTGATAGTTCAACGACTAATGGTGAATACGGCGCACTTGGAATTAACATGGCTTACCATCGTCCAAATGACGGTAACCAATGGTACAACCCAGATCCTGACAAATTAAAGACACGTGATGACATTGACCGCTACATGAGAAACTACAATGAAGCTATGATGTTGCTTGATTATGTAGAAGCTGATGCTGTACTTCCTAAAATTAAAGGAGACAATAGTAAGTGGTTCAAGAAAATCGACAAAGAAATGCGCTCTAAGATTCAGTACAATGATCTTTTAGGTCCAAACCAATGGGATAGTGTCCGTGATTTGAAAGGTGAAGAAAAGGTAATGACTTTATCTAGCGTCAATGATTTAGTGGATAATAACTTCATGACGAAACATGGAAATCCAGGTAACGGACGTTATCGCCCTGAAGATTATGCTGTCAACTCAGCATATGTAAACGTCAATATGATGGCTGGTATTTATGGTGGTAATACTAGTCTTGGAGCTCCTGGTTCATTATCATTCAAACACAATGCCTTCCGCATGTGGGGTTATTATGGATATGACAAAGGTTTCACTAGTTATGTATCTAACAAATACAAAGATGCAGCTATTAAAGAAAATAAAGGTTTGCTAGGCGATGACTTTATTATTAAGAAAGTATCTGGAGACAAGTTCAAGACACTTGAAGAGTGGAAGAGACATTGGTACGAGGAGGTTCTTGCTAAAGCTAAGAAAGGCTTTGAAGGTATCGATATTGATGGCGTCCATATCAGTAACTATGATGAGTTAAGGCCTTTATTTGATAAAGCAGTCGAAGAAGATTTGAAAAAAACAGATGACTTCTCTCATACTGTAGCTCTTAAATCTAAGGTATTCAAAGCCCTTCTTAAAAATACAGACGGTTTCTTTAACCAACTGTTTAAAAAAGACATTTAAATGTTTAGAATATAAAGGGAACAGTTTTTTGCTCCCTCTGAAAAGTCATCATTTGATGGCTTTCAAAAAGCACCTCAAAAAAGGTATTGCCAAGTTGCAATACCTTTTTTTGAGGCTCTTTTATCTTGTCTTTGTTTCAATTGACGATACCACATTATGTACTGTTTTGCTTCATTTTATTATAAAAGGACTTAGTCCTGTGCAGTACAGAACTAAGTCCTTTCAATAATTATTTGTGCAACTTTTTGGGGTTAGTAAAGAGAAACTCGTTTTTGGTCATTCTCTTTCTGTGTCAAGTCTCTTAATCTTTATTTTCGTATGGTAAGATCAAGTTCAAGATGATTCCTGTCATGGCTGATAGGGCAGTACCTGAAAGGGTAACTG
>ERZ772928.1299-NODE-1299-length-10920-cov-5.635987_pt1 | contig 10920 bp, 6 predicted proteins | sample MGYA00511686_ERZ772928 | MGnify/ENA primary metagenome ERZ772928 (study PRJEB29015, sample SAMEA2738063) | human oral metagenome | biome: human oral; feature: human-associated habitat; material: saliva | place: China | collected 2219 ... | reverse complement strand
TTCGAGAACGGTAATTGGAAGGTCAAGCAAAGCTTGGCCTTTTTTCCTTGTAGAGGACGAGAAATGGATTTTTTGATAGTAGCAAAGGACGCCAGCAAACCTGCGGTTTCATGGCTAAAATTCGAGCCTAGGGTCTCGAATTTTCCTAACATTAGTAGCCACTTGGTGGCTACTAATGTGCATACTACTATAAAAAATCCTCTTTTTTCGTGACTGGACGGGAGTGCGTTTGAGAAATACCATAATACTACCTTAATAGTTTAAAATCTTGTATACTGTTAAAGGTGATTAAAATGGAGAGACAGAATACAAAAAATTTTATAACGAGTGGGAATATTAATCGAGTCATTTTAACGATTGCCACTCCTTTAATGATTAATAATTTAATTCGAACTTTATATAATTTAACGGATGGATTGTATGTAGCTCAGTTGTCTGCTGAAGATTTTGCGGCGACTGCGTTTATTTGGCCGTTAAATTTTTTATTTATCTCAATTGGTTTGGGAATTAGTGTTGGAGCTACGGCTCTTATTGCGCAATATTTTGGAGCAAATGATTTAAAACTGGCGAAGAAATATACTTGGAATACGATGGCACTAACGTTTGCTTTTGGATTTCTATTATCGACGATTGGCTATATTTTTGCTGGTCAGTTTGTAGAATGGATGGGAGCTAGTGGCGTCTTTTATGAGAAATCGACTGCGTATTTAAAAATTAATTTTATTAAATTACCAATTATCAAAGGAGAACAATAATGAAAACAAATAAGCTATTAAAATCTAGCCTGAGTGTTGCTTTCGCGTTAACAGTTACTTCTGTAACAGCTGCAGCTTGGCCCACTCCATCTACTTACAGTATCGCTAAAGCTGATTTCGGAGATACTGCCGCCTCAGAGAAAACAAAAGGTGAGTTAAAAAAACTAATAGAGGAAATCTTTAACGATAATAATATTACCAATCGTTATTTAGGAACAACATTTTTCCACAAAACTTCAAACTTTCCATACTATCACGTAACTTTTGAAAATCACTCTGTTCCTGAGGACGTAATTGATACAACTCCATGGTACAATATGTGGGGAGAAGCTGCAGAGGCTAAAGCTAAGCTAGACGCCAATTCTTTTACTGAAAAAACTGCTAGAAATGCTATTAATACCCTTAATTACTATACACAACTTTATAATTTTGATATTAATCATGAACTAAAAAATGATGGTTTTTATACTACTACTGACTTTAAAACTCCTACTATGATTCAATCATATAGCGACGGACAACAAAACTTTTATAGCAAAGTTAAAGATAATAACGATGATATCAAAAATCTATTTAAAGACAACCTTATTGGTATTTATAAGCAAGGGCAAGATATTGAACTAAATCTTGTCGCTAATCCTAATAAAGTTACAAAAATAATTAGTTTTTCCGTTAATAAAGTATCTTCTATAGAACCTAAAATTAATCTAGGTCCTACTCCTCAAGATCAAAGACAAATTGCCTTTAGTATCCCTGGTGAATTAAAAGCTGAACAACTGGTTATTACTAATATGATTTACCTAGACCAAAATGGTACAAAAAAAGAAACAGGACCTTTTGCATTAGATATAAATTATAAAAATGTTGTATCAAAAGGTAATACCATACCTAAATATAGAGAAAAACTAAATGAAAAAATCCAGAATTGGATAGATCGTGGTGCAAAAGTTAATGAATGGTTATTAACAAAAGAAAATAATAAAGATAATGCCGCTGATTATAGTCAACGAGAAAAAATAAGCGAAGCTATCACACAGTTAAAAGAATTAAAACGTTCAAGTGATGCGAGCTATGATAAACTATACAAAATAGCTACTCCTATTCACGAAATAGAAGATACAGCTACTTTAAGGGAAGTCCTAGACACTAAAGTTGCTAAACTTTTAGAATACTTCGATCTTTACAAAGAAGATGTGTATACAAAAGAAAGTATTGCTAAATACAGAGAATATATAGAGAGTGTGCCAAAACTAAAAAATACTAAAGATATTAAACAATTAGTTCAACTAATAAAAGAATTTGATAATGCCACATTTACATATTTAAGATTTAATACAGATGAGTTAAAACGATTAGTCTCTATTGCTGAAAGTAGAAATAAAGATGAATATAACATTGTATCTTTAGAAAAATTCACTCAAGCACTTAATCATGCAAAAGATTGGATTAACCAAACTGAAAGCTATCGTCCACAAATAAACGAAACATCTGAACATGTAAAAAATCTGACTAATGCCATTAATGGACTGATTAAAAAGAACGGAGAAAAAGGTGAACAGGTTCCTCCAAAAGAAAAATCTAAACCTACCGAATCTAGACCTTACTCTGTACCTGCAAAATTTGTAGAACGTGGAACTACTAAGCCTTTTGGTCTTTATGGTAGAGACTATTCTCAAGTAATCAAAAATGTTTCAATTATTGATAAAGAAAATGGAAGAAGTGAAGTTACATTAACATTTGAGCCTACAACTACAAATTATGGCGCAACAGATATAGCTCCTATAGGAACAATTCAATATAATAAACTTGGAACAATATCAGATGCTGAAGTCTTAGAAACAGGCACTACTAGCGATAATATTACCTATCCTAAAAAAATAAAACTTTTAGTTTATTCTGATCAGAAAAATATTGCTCTTGAAGGCATTTCATTTAAAGATAGTTATAGCCTATCAAATAATAAATGGCTAGCTCCTCTTGATTTATATTTAGATTACAGCGCAAAATCTGAAACTAGCAAAGAAGAAGAGAAAAATCCTCTAAAAGAAGCTCTAAAAGAAAAAATAAATTATTTGGAATCAAAAGAGATTTCTGAAAACTATAAAGCAATACCAGAAAGATTAAAAACAGGACTAAATCAACTAATTCCTCAAGTAAAAAATATTATAAATAAATCAGTTGTAACAAAAGAGGAATTTGATAAATATACATCTCTACTTTCTGAAGAAACAAATAAATTAGATAAACTTGCTAATCTTTATCAAGCATTAACCGCTACTAAAGATACATACAGTAATTTCTGGAAAGAGAATACTCACTATACTCTAGAAAGTAGAAATTTAGTTAAATCAAAACTAGATGAATTAGAAAATACAATAAATAAACTTGTAGCCTCTGATATAGAGGGAACAAGTGAGAAATTCACCGATGAATACGGTAAAGAAGGCTCAGCTATAGTATATAAAAAAATAGATGAGCTTACAGGAGGACTTCAACATTTAGGAGATTACCTACGTATTGATACCACTGCATTGTCAAATGAAATTTCTAAAGCCGAAAAAGCATATGCTACGGCAAAAGATAGCTTTGCTAAACGTACATTAAAACAATTAATTGATGAAGCAAAACAATATGTTGAACATTCTAAACTAACACCTGAGTCTCCCGACACTGATGATCAGGTTAACACTGACTTAACAGATTATTATACTGAACAATTTAAGTTTGCGATTCAAGATTTAAATAATTCACAACCTGAAGATAATAAAACATCTTCTATTAGAGATGAGCTTGCTAAAAAAGTAAATCAAGTTTCTCTTGTTACAGTTGGTAAAAAAGAGCCTTCAGCATTTGTTACACTAACTAATGAGCTTGCTAAAGCAAAAGAAGTTTTAAACAATAATGAAGCTAGCGAAGACGCCCTTAAAGATGCTTTAAACAAACTTTCTTCTGCCCTAGATACATTTAATGCTTCTGCTGATGCTAAACAAACACCTCCAAATACTGATAATCCTGCAAATGATAATAATATATCTAAAACACAATTAGAAGCATATTTCAAAAAAGCTGATTTAAGCGGACTTTCTTCTATGAATTCTGTTCTTAAAAATGCTTATCTAATTACAGAAAATGGAAAGAACTATATAGAATTAGAACTACAACCAATGCTTGGTGACAAAGATCAACCTATTGGTGTATTAAGCAAACTGACTACATTTGAAAATAATGAAGAAAAAGACAATGTTGAAGTTTTGAGTACTGCAACTGTTAACATTACTTTTGGTAATACAACTCAAGAATACAGCTATCCTTCTAAAGTTAGAATACCTATAAACGGTAAACCTACTGAAATTAAAGTAAATACTTATGCAAGCAGTGCCGTTTTCGGTGATAACCAACATAAAAATCCTGCAGTCTTAAGCCTTACTTACCCTAAAGATAACTCTATTATAAGTGCAGACAAAAAACAATTAAATGCTTTATTTAATGCAACAACAAGTAAATATTATGATAGTTGGAACAGAGTTTTCAAAAACAATAACTACGAAAAAGATCTTGTTATAGTAAGAGATTTTGGCGATAAGATTAACGAAGCTCAAAAAGTGTTGAATAATAATTCAGCATCTAAAGATGAAATATCAAAAGCATTTTCAAATCTATATGATGTGAAATTCCAATATGATTTACTTATTGAACTAAGACGCTTAAATGCTGATACACTAGCAAACTTCAACACCGATAAAGATAGTAATAATTATAGCGTTGAAAGCATAAACAAAATAGATTCTTACCTTCAAGAAAAAATTGATAAATTAGAAGATTTAGTACACAACAATTACAAATCACAAGAAATTAGTCAATTATTTAATGATGTGAGAAATTATTATACTATGCTACGTTATAATATCACTGATTTAGAAGCTACTGTTAAAACTGCTGAAGAAAAAATAAAATCTGGAAAATATACAAAAGATTCAAAAGAAAAAGTTACTACGGCAATCAACAATGCCAATAACTTTATTGAAAAAGCAAAAGAAACACGTAATCTAGAAGATAAACGTAGTGACCTTAAAAAAGAATTAGAGTCTGCAGTAGCTAATCTAGTGGTTGATACTAATACTTCTCCTGGAGAGCAACCTAACAAAGATGACAATAAACCTTCATCTACAGATATTCTTAAGGCACAACTTTTAGTTCCACTAGAAGCAGCTAAGATAATAGCGCATGATGACCAATTAAAAACAGATATTAATAAAGAAGCTCTTGATAAATATAGAAGTATTATTACAAATGCACAAAAAGTTTTTGATAATCCTAAATCTTCAGCAGAAGAGATAATCAAAGCTATAAATGATTTAGGTAGCGGTCTAATCGAGTATACAAATAATAAATCTAAACCTAATACCGATAAACCTAATACCGATAAACCTAATACTGACAAACCTAATACTGATAAACCTAATACTGACAAACCTAATACTGACAAACCTAATACTGACAAACCTAATACCGACAAACCTAATACTGATAAACCTAATACTGATAAACCTAATACTGATAAACCGGCAGTCACTAAACAATTCTTTGAAGATAAAAAAATTGGTGTTCAAGTAGAACTAATTGGTAATAGCCCTGCTACAAAACTAGAAGCAAAAGAAATCAATGATAATCAATTAGCTCAAAATATTTTAACGAAATTGAATCTACCAAACAGTAATGTAAGAATACTGGAGCTTAAACTTTTAGATAAAGATAATAATACGGTTAATTCTAATGCCAAACGTAAGGTATCAATTACTTTAAAAGAGGGTGAAAAAGACGTTGCTGTTTACTATGTAAAAGAAGACGGCTCTTTAGAACTAATTAAATCTCAAATTAATGGTAATATCTTGACGTTTGAAATAGATCACTTTAGTAAATTTGCCATTATCGCTAAAATTAAAACAGCTTTAGCATCAAGCGAAAAAGATATAAATTCATCAGCCGTTCAAGAAGAGAAAAAATTCACAGTAATAAACACTAGAGGAGCAAATTCAACTCCTACTAATGCACCAGCACCAAAAACTCTTCCAAAAACTGGTGAAACTACAAACAAATCTCTTGCAGCAATCGGCCTTTCATTACTTGCTTTAATTGGATTGTTAAAACGTAGAAAAAATAATTAATTAAAATAAATAGCCTCGGAAAAAGTTTCTATTGGGAACTCAAAATTCCGAGGTTTTATTTTTATTTCTTTGTAAATTTTAAATCATAACATGATTCAATCTTAGTATATAATAAAAAAATGTAGTCCATAATAAATATGAACTACATTTTTTTATTATGATTGTTCAGCTACCTTCAGACGGGCGCAAGCTTTAGCTAATGCTAATTCTGCACGTCTTACATCAAGACCATCTTCTTTTTTAGCAAGACGTTCTTCTGCACGTTGTAATGCTCTTTTAGCACGTTCAACATCAATATCTTTACCTAATTCTGCTGTTTGAACTATAATAGTTACTTCGCCTTTATGTGTTTCCACAAATCCTTCACTTACAGCTAGATATTCTTCACGTCCATCGGGAAAAATCACTTTAAGAGGACCAACCTTTAACGATGCAACCATAGGAACATGGTTAGCCATTACACCAAGTTGTCCACTTGTAGTTCCCAATACAACCATAGAAGCTTCTTTAGCGCTATAAGCTTCTCCATTAGGAGTAACAATGCTTACACTTAAAGTATTCATTTATTTACCTCCTATTTGTATTATACTTCTACTCCTAGTTTACGAGCTTTTTCTAATACGTCTTCAATTCCACCTACAAGACGGAAGCAGTCTTCAGGAATATTATCATATTTACCATCTAAGATACCTTTAAATGCCTGAACTGATTCAGAAACTGGTACATACGATCCTGGTTGCCCTGTAAACTGTTCAGCAACGTGGAAGTTTTGAGATAAGAAGAATTGAACACGACGTGCTCTATCAACTGTTTTCTTATCTTCATCACTAAGTTCATCCATACCTAAGATAGCAATGATATCTTGTAATTCACGATATTTTTGAAGAGTTCTTTGAATTCTTGTCGCAACTTGGTAGTGTTCTTCTCCTACGATTTCAGGAGCTAAAGCTCTTGATGTAGAAGCTAGTGGGTCAACCGCTGGGTAGATACCCATCTCTGTTAACGCACGTTCAAGGTTTGTTGTAGCATCTAAGTGAGCGAACGTTGTAGCTGGTGCCGGGTCAGTATAGTCATCGGCAGGTACATAAATTGCTTGGATAGATGTAACAGATCCTTTTTTAGTTGATGTAATACGTTCTTGTAAACGTCCCATCTCTGTAGCAAGAGTTGGTTGGTAACCAACGGCTGATGGCATACGTCCTAATAACGCAGAAACCTCAGATCCTGCTTGTGTAAAACGGAAGATGTTATCGATGAATAAAAGAACGTCTTGTCCTTCTTCATCACGGAAGTATTCTGCCATTGTTAATCCTGTTAATGCAACACGCATACGTGCACCAGGTGGCTCATTCATTTGTCCAAAAACCATGGCAGTTTTGTTTATAACTCCTGAATCTTTCATTTCATAGTATAAGTCATTACCTTCACGAGTACGCTCTCCTACTCCAGTGAATACTGAAAGTCCACCGTGTTGTTGAGCAACGTTATTAATAAGTTCTTGGATAAGAACCGTTTTACCAACTCCGGCACCACCGAATAGACCGATTTTACCACCTTTAATATATGGAGCAAGTAAGTCAATAACTTTAATACCTGTTTCTAATACTTCAACGTGTGTAGATAATTGTTCAAATGTTGGAGCTTCTTTATGAATTGACTCTTTTTGTACTTCTGCTCCAGGTTCTTCACCGTGGTCAACTGCTTCTCCTAGCACGTTAAACACGCGTCCTAATGTATAATTTCCTACAGGAACAGAAATTGGAGCTCCTGTGTCTACTACCTCAGCTCCTCTATTTAATCCATCAGTTGATGACATTGCAATTGTTCTTACAACGTTATCACCAATTTCTAAAGAAACTTCAAGTACTAATTTTTCTTTTTTTCCATCACCTTTATCTACAAATACTTCAAGTGCATTTAATAGATTAGGCATATGCCCTGATTCGAATTTTACATCTACTACAGGTCCCATAACTTGGAGAATATAACCTTTATTCATATGTTGTTTGCTAACTTAATAGCTTCTCCTTTCTTATTTACTATTTTGCCGCTGCTGCTCCACTTACAATTTCTGTAATTTCTTGAGTAATAGCAGCTTGTCTTGCACGATTATATTTAATCGTAAGTGTATCAATAATATTACCTGCATTATCAGTCGAATTTTTCATCGCTGTTTTTCTTGCAGAGTGTTCACTAGCTTTACTATCCAATATACTTCCATAAATCATACTTTCTGCATATTGTGGTAGCAAGACATCTAATACCGCTGTTTCACCAGGTTCAAATTCGTAAGCACCTGTTACTTTATTGTTAGAATCCTTAAATTGATTAGTGTCTTCTATAGGAAGAACTTGGCTTTCTGTAACAACTTGTTGAATCATACTAACAAAGTGATTGTAGTGTAAATAAATTTTATCGTATTCTTTATCAATAAAGTAACTTACTACCTTATTAGTAATCTCTTTAACCTGTGTGAAACTTGGCTCATCTGGTATATCTCTAAAACTATCAATTACATTATAGCCATTTTTTCTAAAGAATTCTGCCCCATAGTTACCTATTGCAACAATACCATAATCACCTTCAGTGTGTCTTTCATTTACTGTGTTGACAAAATTTCTAATTATATTAGAATTGAATCCACCACACAATCCACTATCACTAGTGATTACTACATAAAGAGTTTTCTTAGCTTCTCTTTTTTCTAACATAGGATGTTTTATATTAGCATTCCCACCAAAAATAGTTCCCATAACCTCTTGCATTTTTCGCATATAAGGACTAAATTTTTGGGTATTAGTCTGTGCTTTTAAAAGTTTTGATGTTGATACCATCTCCATCGCTTTAGTTATATGACTAGTTTTTTTCGTAGAATTGATTTTATTTTTAATATCTCTAAGTGACGCCAATTAGTTCACCACCTTTACTCTACTTATCATACTAGGCAAAAGTTTTTTTGAATGCAGCTATTACTCCATCCATAACTTCTGTCGCTGGTAAGTCTTTTGTTTCAATTATATGCTTAACTGCTTCTGTTTCATGTGCATCTAAATATGCGTATAATTCTTGTTCAAATCTATGAATATCTTTCACTTCAACGTCATCTAAGAATCCATGAGTTAAAGCATAAAGAATCATTACTTGTTTTTCTACTGGAATTGGTTTATGTAAGTCTTGTTTTAGAACTTCAACTGTACGTTTACCACGTTCTAATTTTTCACGTGTTGCTGGATCTAAATCTGACCCAAATTGTGCAAAACTTTCTAACTCACGGTAAGATGCCAAGTCAAGACGAAGTGTCCCTGAAACTTTTTTCATAGCTTTAATTTGTGCAGATCCTCCTACCCTAGATACTGATAACCCGGCATTAATCGCTGGTCTAATACCTGAGAAGAATAAATCTGATTGTAAGAAGATTTGTCCATCTGTAATTGAAATTACGTTTGTTGGAATATACGCTGAAATATCTCCGGCTTGTGTTTCTACGAAAGGTAGTGCCGTAATACTTCCTCCTCCAAAATCTTCATTAACACGAGCTGCGCGTTCTAATAAACGACTGTGTAGATAGAATACATCCCCTGGATATGCTTCACGACCCGGTGGACGTTTTAGTAATAATGACAATTCACGATAAGCTGCTGCTTGTTTTGATAAGTCATCATAAACGATTACTACATCTTTGCCATTAAACATGAATTCCTCTGCCATAGCAACCCCTGCATAAGGTGCAATATATAAAAGTGGAGCTGGTTGAGACGCTGATGCAGTAACTACGATTGTATAATCTAATGCACCATGTTCTTTTAATGTTTCTACAACACTACGTACTGTAGATTCTTTTTGTCCTATTGCCACATAAATACAAATTACATCTTGTCCTTTTTGTGCTAAAATCGAGTCAATAGCAACAGCTGTTTTACCAGTTTGTCTATCTCCGATAATAAGCTCACGTTGACCACGTCCGATTGGTACTAAAGCATCAATTGCTTTAATCCCTGTTTGGAATGGAACAGATACTGATTTACGTCCCATAACCCCAACTGCAGGAGATTCGATTGGACGACGTTTTGTAGTATTAATTGGTCCGCGACCATCTACAGGTTGTCCTAATGGATCAACTACACGTCCAATTAATTCTTCTCCAACAGGAACGTCCATAACGCGTCCTGTACGGCGCACTTCATCGCCTTCTTTAATATCAGTAGTTGGACCTAAAATTACGATACCAACATTAGTGTCTTCAAGGTTTTGAGCAAGTCCCATAACCCCTGTTTTAGTGAACTCAACTAACTCACCACTCATTATTTCATTAAGACCGTATACACGAGCAATACCGTCCCCTACTTCTATAACTGTACCGACATCTGTTGACTTAACTTCAAACTGATAATTTTCTATTTGTGATTTTAGTAATGAACTAATTTCTTCAGCTTTAATAGCCATTTATGTCCCTCCTTGTTTCAACTTCTTCTAGATTGAAGAAATTTTTGATTTTATAGCATTTAATTTAGCCTTAATAGTAGCGTCAACTACTTTATTGTTGTAAGTAAGTTTTAAACCACCTAGAAGACTTTCATCTACAAAATTATTAATTTCTACATTTTCTAGTTGTAACTCATTTTTAATTTTTTCTTTTAGATTTTCTAACTGTTCTTCAGTTAAAGGTGAAGCTGATTCAGCTTTAACAACAACATTTCTTGAATGCTTATTAAACAATTCAGTATACTGTTCTAAAACGAAATTAATTAATGAGATTTGCAGGTTACCTGCTAAGATTTTAACAACATTCACAACATATTTATTTACACCTGCAAATGATGCATCAATCAAGTTAATTTTTTTTATTTTTTCTAAATTAGGGTTGTTCATCAATGTAACAAAATCAGAGTTTCCATTAACAACTTTTGCAACTTCCTGTAACTCATAAGAAACTTCTTCTAATGTGTTATTTTCTTTTGCAACTTCAAATAATGAATATCCAATTTTATTAGCTAATACTG
>ERZ772928.1298-NODE-1298-length-10921-cov-5.200166_pt1 | contig 10921 bp, 10 predicted proteins | sample MGYA00511686_ERZ772928 | MGnify/ENA primary metagenome ERZ772928 (study PRJEB29015, sample SAMEA2738063) | human oral metagenome | biome: human oral; feature: human-associated habitat; material: saliva | place: China | collected 2219 ... | reverse complement strand
TTCGTGCGACGATGCCTTCGGGTGGCCAGCTGTACTTCTGCGGCCACCACGCAAACGAGCACCTGCCCTCACTGGTGGGCGCTGGCGCACAGATCCTGGACGAGCGCCATTTCATGAACGACTGAGAGCGAGCCTCCCGCAGCGGCGGGACGCACGGCTGTCAGGCGCGGGCGGGGACCAACGGGTCCCCGCCCGCGTTTCGCAGTACAGCCAACCCCTACCTACCGAGCAATCACCGCAATCGCATTGCCCAACGAGTTAAGGGGGACTAAACTTGTGTCATGACGCGACCAATGCCATACCGCAAGCTGAAGCGAGAGCTCCTCAAGGCTGGCTTCGTCGCCCGCCAAGGAAAAGGGGATCACGAGGTCTGGTCGAAGGACGGTATCACAGTTGTTATTACACAGACCCGCGAAGTGTCGCCCGCATTAACACGACAAGCCCTTGCGGCTATTGAAAGGAGTAAACAGAAATGACGAGCATTATCGTCACCGCCCAGCGGTGGGAAAGCAAACTCGGTGGTGGCTGGGAGCTCCTCAACGGCGACCACGCAATGACGCAGGTCCGACGCCTTTCCGACGCCCGACAGCAAGTGATCGATTACCTGGACACGATTGACCCAGATGTCGACCACAGGGACTGGGATATCACCATCATCCCAGCTATCCCACAGGCACAGTCCGTCAAACAAGCAAAGGCTGCGACACAAGACGCCATTGATGCCCAAGCAGCCGCTGCTGCTCAATCCCGCGAGGTCGCTCGTTCACTGCGCGCCTCAGGCCTGTCCATTGACGATACTGCCTGGATCATGGGCGTTTCCCGGTCCAGAATCTCTCAGCTGGCGCGCGCGTAGCTGGCTCTTCATAGTGATATACGAATAACGATTCCTATATGATCCTCCACTCACCAGTGGACTCTCCCACCTCAAAGCGCGCCGCGTCTGCCTCAAGATCAGCATCGGTGACGACGCAACCACCCGCAAGATGATAGACACCGGTCTCACATGCCTCGTGGGCAGTCATGCTTTGTTCATCGAACGCGGCCGGAGCACCTTTCTCGTCGTAGATATCGGCGTCCGTGAGCCACGGTTCACTGACGTCATCGCATCGGGTCGTCAGCTCGCCGAAAGCTGCCCAGTCAACGCCATTGTCGAAGCTGTCGCCTTGGTCCCGCTCACGTGCGTCGTATCGTTCCACCATGCGTTAAGGCTATCAGCGACGCTTGACAGCACACACCCCTAATCCGCCAAGCGTTGGGAGACCACCGTCGTGGCGCAACAACAGACCCCTATATATGACCCGATACACGCCGGTAAATTCATATCCCTCTCCATCGCGGGCCTGCTTCTGTAGGCTAACGAAGTGCGTAACAATTTTACAGGCCAGGGCCTCACGTAGCTGAGGCAGAAGTATCGACAGGCTTCGATGATCAGGTTGCCTTCCCAGTTGCCCGGGATCTTGCGATCAGCGATGTCGGGGCACTTCAATCGATCAGTCGCATCCCAACAATTGGGGGTTTGCGGCCGCTTGCTGGGGGTTTCTTGCGCATCCACCTGCGCGAGGGCAAGCAAATACCGTGCTCGATGAGGGTTTTCTTAGGGTGGGCGTCAATCCACGTGTTGATCGCCTCGTGGCTGATCGCGCTGTGAGCGTCGGGGGAAGCATCCATGGAGGGCAGTGCGCCACACGCCTGCGCGCGCAAGCGGTGCGCTGATCTGGCGCGGTGTGTGATCTTGGGACAAATCAACAATCACGCGGCGGCGAAGGACCTCATCACAATCCAACAGGCACTTCTTAGGGCGGCGCTGGCTGCGCGGGCGGCTTTGCCAGTCTCCTCGGCCCGATACTCCCCGTCAGGGCCCATATGGCAGGCGATCTCACGACACACCACCGAAGAAGGGTACGCCCAATCAAATGAGCGACACACACCTGGGACAAACCCGCCTCCAGCACTGCCACCACCACAAAATATCTTGTATTTCGACGAAAGTAATCATATTTGACAGTTAGGCCACAACGTTTACGCGCGTATGCTAAATTGGCACTACACTTTGAATACTGTCAACACCGCGCAGGTCAACAAAGAAGTTACACTACCACATGAAGGAGCAACATGAACAAGCTTGAGGCCTCACCTGTCAAAAAACAACCGACAAGCACAGTCAAATACAACTATCAAAATGACTTCGAGTCGTACACGCGCCTCCGCGAACAGTATGGGAACAATGCCCACTTACTTTACGCCTTACAACTACGATTCAATATTGATGACATCAACGCGGAAGCTAGCGAGTCCCTCACAGACGGATCCGACGACAAAAAGTGCGACCTCATTTACACGGATGCAGATAATGGCATTGCCGTAATTGCACAGGCATACTACCGACAATCAATCACAGACAAACAGGCAGCACCAGCAAACAAAGCAAGCGATTTAAACACCGCTGCCGGCTGGGTTCTTAACAACAATCCGAAAGACCTGCCTGAGACAATCCGCGAACAAGTCGCCCAGTTACACGAAGCAATTAACGAAGACAAAATTCGCATATTATACTTTTGGTATGTTCACAATCATGATGAAACGGCTAACACGAGCATAAAAGAAGAACTATCAATCGTTACTCGTACTGCAACGCAAGCGCTCGAATCAAACTTTCCCCAAGCAGACGTTCAAGTCGAAGCTATCGAAGTTGGAAACAATCGCATCGAATCCTGGTTCAACTTATCGAGCAATCCAATTTCACTCAACGAAGAGTTCGACGTAGACACAAACGGACATGGCTTCGAAATTCAAACAAAGAATTGGAAGGCATACGTAACAGCAGTGTCAGCGAGATGGCTGCACAAGCTATACAACACCACAACTCCAGACTTACTATTTTCCGGAAATCCACGCGACTACCTAGGGTACGGAAAGAAGAAAAATAAAATTAACCTAGGTATTCGAGATTCACTAAAGAGCGACCCGACATCATTTTGGGCATATAATAACGGCATCACTGCCCTTGTTTACGATTACACTACACCAGATAATTCAGATGCCAACAAACTTCACATCAAAGGCATAACAATCATCAACGGAGCACAAACTACCGGCACCGTTGGCTCAATCAAAGATGGGCAGGTGGGGGACGCATGGATTCCGATTCGATTCATCGTTTGCACAGACAGCACCATCATCACAAACATCGTAACAAACAATAATCGACAAACAGAGATTCTCCCATCCGATCTTCGCAGCAATGATCCAGTTCAAAGACGTCTACGTAGCGACTTCAAAAAGTATGAGGACACACTTTTCTACACAGGAGGTCGGCGCACCGCTCAACGCCCGTCCCGAAGCAGGATCATTTTAGATCCACTTAAAGTCGCGCAGGCACTCTACGCGTTTCACACCGACCCCGTTGAGGCGTACAACCATAAAAAGAACCTTTGGGAAAACGACCGACTATACAATGCAATATTCCACGAACAGCTATCTGCAGAGCATATTATTTTCACATATTTCTTATATGAAGCTACTCATCTTTACACTTCAAAACTTCAGCAGAAGGGAGAGGAGCATCGTACAGATTCAGATAACGAGCAGCTTAACTTCCTGAGACAACGCGGAGCAAAGATTCTTCTTGTTTCCGCAATCAGAAATTGCCTGGAGACCATTCTAGGAGGAAAGATTAGAGAATACTCACAACTGAAATTCACAGACAACTCTAACATCGATCGCATTCAGACAATTTGGAAAGATGTTATCGATATTGTTCTTCCAGGAATTCTATCTAGCCTGCAACCTGCTCTTGAAGGCGGTTTGCACAGTAAGGAGAAAGCAGACTCCGCAACAAAGACAGCTGCATCAGCATATGTCGCCATCATCAAGGCCTCAGGCTCCTCATCAGCATTCAATCAGATTAGAGATGCCGTAAGCTACTAATCAAATCAATCCTCACACGTCATTACCACCAGTTGTTTCAACGCGTTCTTTCATAGTTGACCGTCGTAAGTTGGTATTGGTTTGGTGTTTCTGGTAGCGGACGAGGTCCTTGATGATGAACAGACTTCTACCCTGCTGTCTTCAAGGACCTCGGGCGGTGTCTCACCCTTCCTACTGTTCTGCGTCGCTTGACCGTTGTGATCGGTGTGATCTGCTCGTCGGTTTGGAGGGTTTCCAACTGATCGCTGTCGCTCGACGTGCCTGTGGTCTGGTTCTCGACATAAAGTCCTGTGATTGCCTTGCTGGTTGCCCTGGGTGTGGGGTGATCGCACAAGGCCACGGGCGCCTGGTCGTGGAGATGATCGACGCGCCCTGGGCCGGGGTTCCGGTGCGGATCCGGTGGCACAAACGATGCTGGATATGCCGCGAACACGCCTGCCAGATCGCGACCTTCATCGAGCAGAACCACTCAGTGTGTGCTCCCAGGGCGCGTTTGGGTGTGCGGGCGGTCCGCTGGGCGATCCGACAGTTGCGCTTCGAAGGGGCCACCATCGCTGGCCTGGCCCGACAACTGGCAACCACGTGGAATACCGTGTGGTCCCATATCAAGCCGTGTCTGCAAGCCGCATCTGATGACCCTGCCCGTTTCGCAGGCGTGCGGGTGCTGGGGGTTGATGAGCATGTGTGGCATCACCAGGACCGACGCCGACGAGGGCCCCGTGAGCTCACCGGCATCGTGGACCACTCGCGGGGAGGATCATCCCACGGCCCGCTTGTTGGACCTGGTCCCAGGAAGGTCTGGCACCGTGTACAAGAACTGGCTAGAAGAGCGCGGCGAACAGTTTCGCTCCGGTATCCAGATCGCGACACTGGATCCCTTCCAGGGACAGCAAGAACGCCATTGACGACCAGCTCCAAGACGCCACCAGCGTCCTCGATGCTTTTCACATCGTCAAGCTCGCTGGCGACGCCCCAGGTGAGGTGCGTCGCCGCGTCCAGCAAGACACGACCGGTCACCGCGGGCGCAAGGGTGATCCCCTCTATCAGATCCGGCTTCTTTTGCGCGCCTCGCGTGATCGGCTCACGAAGCGTCAAAAGGAACGCCTCCGTGAGGCCTTCACGGCAGATGAGGCGCATATCAGTGTCGAAGTCGCTTACCTGCTCACCCAGCAAGTGCGCGAGGTCTTCCATCAAGCCACACCCGCCCAAGGCCGACGCCTGGCCGCACACCTCATCCAGCGCCTACCAGCCTGTCCCATCCCTGAAATCGCTCGCCTGGGCCGGACCCTACGCAAGTGGAAGGACGCATTCTTGGCCTACTTTGATACCGGCGGAGCCAGCAACGGGCCCACCGAAGCCATCAACGGAATCATCGAACTAGGCAGACGCACCGCCAGAGGCTACCGCAACCCCACCAACTACCAACTCCGAATGCTCCTCATCGCAGGAGGCCTAGACGCCTCCACCCACACCCAACTCTGAAGAGCCGGTTTGCATTAGCTATATTTTCTATGTTACAGTTACCTGGTTGTCCAAATAGGTAGGATTACCTCAATCTCGAAGGAGCGTGATTAGGCTAAATCATAGTCAGATCTGAACATTCTGAAAGTTGCCCCCTGCTGATCTCACATTCGGCTTAGTCTTGTTGTATCATAGTGGCGCGGGCAACTTTCTGTTACCCGGATATGTTCAGATTCTGAGAGATTGGAGAAGTCATGGCCACCTTTGACCTTGACGCCCGTGTTGAAGAGGTTGAGGAAGCCGTTTGTCCTCAAATCGCCTCGAAGTTCCTGTGCACCCCTGGGCGCCCGACCGGCGGCATTGCACGCTTCACTACCCAGTGTACTAACGTCTGCAGCATCTCTGTTGGCTTCAAGCAGTTAGTAGCTTTGTCACACCAGTCGGCCCTGGAGGTAAGGTATCCTAGGCCTTACTTCCAGGGCCGTTTTCTTTGAAAGGTAGGCCATGCCAGCTATATCGGTAACTGATTTGTCGGTTGGGTACAAGAATTCCCCAGTAGTGAGCGGCATTAACTTGCAGCTAAATACTGGCAGGATAATCTGCCTCCTTGGACCAAATGGAGCAGGTAAAACCACCTTAATGAAAACGCTCCTCGGTCGGATAAAACCAGTAAGTGGCCACATTAGATACGATCAGACAGACATTAGCGAAATGTCAGCTGCAATCGACCATCCAAGCCACTTTCCATATCTGAGTGGTAAACAAAATGTACAGGTCGTCGCGGCATTCTGGGGTCTGGATGTTGATCCTGAGTCGGCCTTGGATAGTGTGGACATCGTCCGCGCTGCCCACGGGCGGAAAGCCAAGGACTACTCGACCGGCATGAAGGAACGGCTGGAGCTTTGTCTTGCTTTATTATCTAGACCAAAATTTTTGTTCCTTGATGAGCCACAGAATGGTTTGGATCCAGATGGCATGATCTCCTTGTCTGCGACGCTTCGTCGTTATCGGGACGAAGGGAACTGCGTTGTAATATCAACGCACCTCCTCCATGAGATTCAAGGCGTCCCGGATGAGTGTGTCGTAGTTCGTAACGGCAAAGCTTTGCATATCCCCGACCTCAACGGCGTGAATCTCGCGGACCTATATCACCGGAGGTAGGGCCATGCCAATCACTTCAGCTATCCGTGCTTTGCTTACTTACTATTGGAATATCTGGTATTTTCTCGCGGCTATCTTGGGCTCAATTGCGTCGCTATTCCTCGGCGCATGGATTTCAAGTGAGGCAAGCGGAACTCCAATAACAGGGGGATACAGCTTCTTCTTTACTGGAACGCAGCCACTGATTTCCCTCGCATTACTCTTTATACTTGATGCTAGGGTTTCCGAGGTCCACTATGGGGGTTTGCCTCGGCAGGTATACATTGCTTGGTTACCTAGCGTCCTGCGCACTATCTGTCGAACGCTTTTAATAATTCTTGTGAACCTGCTTAGTGTGCTGTTATTCGATCTAACAATGGTTTTGTCTGGTTCGAAGATGCACTCAGGGCTAGCGACCCTGCTTTGCTTTCTTACCCTCCAAAGTATACTAATTGCTCTGATCTACTCAACATTAGAAAGTCTCTCAAGACCTCCGGCTGCCGCGGTAATTTCAGGTGTTCTTCTGTACTTCTGGATAGTGCTACCCCGTAACCTAGCTGACAATGCTACCCCATACATATCAAACGCCGTCCACTTGGTAGGGCTGAATCTCAATGGTACCACAAACTCGTTCGTAGATATCCAGGAGCAATCAAATTTGGGTTTCTCTGCGCTTATCCCGATAGCAATCCTAATTATTATCTATGTTCTTGTGACTAGGTTTCGAAGTGAAGGAGCATTAAGAAAATGAAGTTTTTGTGTTCTATCGAGCGAATCGCAATCATTCGTTGGGTCACGATTGCTTATATCGGTGCACTAGTTCTTCCGGTGCTGTTTCTCCGTTATGGAAATATCATTGCCGTAGCGCAATCCGCGTTACTCATCGCGCTCCCAATTGCCACGGCAGGTCTAGCTTTATCGCATGCTAAGGTCCCTGCCTCGTATGTCTCGTTTAGTATTCACGATAAAGTTCTGCTCCGGTTCATTGCTAAATCGCTGCTTCTCGCACAAGTAGTTAACCTTTGTTTGAGTCTGCTTTATGTCTCTGTCATTGGCGAGATTGTTAATGAGCCACTGTCGAGTCATACTGCTTTAGTACTTGTTTTCTCTTCGGTTGTGCTAACTCTGGCCTGTTTTGCGCTTCGGCTTTGGACTACTTCATTAGTTTCATGGATTGTTATCATCTTTTTTGTGGTGGCAGGTCTTCCGATTAGCACTGGTGATTTTGCAAACTCACCTGTTTTGTTTGCTGTCGTTCCCACGACTTGGGTTTCAAAAGGTGCCACCTTTGGCTATATATTTTCTACCGGGATTCTGTTGGCTGCGATAAGTTCGGGGTTTTTAGTGAGGTCGGTGAAACGTGCATAGTTATACTTTACTTGGAAAACCGTATGTGAGGATAGCTGCACTTCCAACGGATAGATTTCCAAGTGACGGCAAATCGGTGTCAGCATTTGCTAAAACTGTTCTATCGAATCTCAGTTTGAGATCGGTCCTTGCAAGTTCTACACCTACGTTTTATTCCGCTATCACGAAGGCTATTTCCGATGGAGCATTTGACGATCAAACAGTAGTACCAAAGATTAACCGAAGCGCATTAAAGTACCTTTCTCGACTCACATCTAGAGCAACTCCCTTCTCAACTTACGCAACCGTTGGAGTACTTGGGGATTTTGCATGGAGTGCCGATAACCTCGACCTAGTAATCTCACAGAAGCAGATCCTAGAACGAGTGCCACACGAATCTTGCAAAGATGAACAGCTATACACTTTCAATCAATCTGTCCACATCTCGGGCGACCGTGTATATATCCCATCGCCCTCAAAAGATCAGGAGACCATTTCCGTCCGGTTCAGCGCGGCAGTGGAATCTGTAAAACAAATAACCGAAGGACAAATAGTAAGTCGCGAGTTAATCGCTTCGCAACTGGAAGAAGAATTCGGCACCAGCTATGGCCTTGACGATTTCATCGACGGCCTTATCTCTGCGGAGCTACTTTTATCGTTCCCGACATCATATAAAATCACGCGCTGGAACGAGGAAAATAGATCTTCGGAAAATATTACATCTAGTGTACAACTGTTTTCTCTTGGAAAATTCAGCGGGACTCTTCCTGTCGGTTTGATTAATGATACAGCAAAAGCTATCGAACTGATGGGTAGATTATTTTCATTTTCATCCCAAAATCGCAACATTGAATCTTTTACCAACGAGTTTATTTCTCGCTATGGAAACTTTCGTTTTCCTGCTAGCCAGATTATTGATAACTATGATGGTATTGGCACTCTCCCTCCGCTCGATAACGGAAGTCTAGAGCTGTCCGAAGCGGGGCAAGCCAGATTTGAACTAACGAATAGACTCCTGACTGAAATTTTAGTTGCGAATCAGGGTGAAAGTAGTGTCGATCTCAGTAAGTTTGCCGGACGTATAGTAGAGAACTGGCCACCAATTGACTTCGCTTCATCGTATGACGTGATCGTAAAGATCGAAAGTAACACTTCACGAGCTGGCGATTCTAAGGCACAGTTCGTCCTCGATGATATAGGAACTATTCCTTTTGCTGGGCGTGCTATGGCACGTTTTGCTGAGCTTTCTTCGATTATAAAGCAGAATCATCAGAAAATTGTAGATGCGGCATCTTGTTTGGAGGGTGCTGAGAGGCTTCCTCTTCTGTATAGGTACAACTCCGCCAAACCAGACTTCTTGAGCGGAAACTTGTCAGTTTCTGGACCTGCCCTATCTCTAGGTTATTTTCCTCATGCTACCCAAGATATTTCACCCGTCAATCTCTCCGATATATCATTGTTTGAACTGGGTGGTAAGATGTATTGTTTCGACGAGAAAAACCAGCAAATTGCAAATATTCATACCCCAGGGTTAGTGAATCAGGATCTGTTATCTGGGGTTGCAAGGACTTTGGTTCAGATTTCTCAAATGAACACAGCGACTCCTTATTGGAGTTGGCTCACTCTTGATAGGCTGACTAGCCACTTGCCTGAGATTCGACTGGGGGATATAATTCTCTGCCGTGAAAAATGGAGGTTAACTAATAGCCAATTTGCGTCGGTCGAAGATTTGAAGCTGCTTCTCGTTGAACTTGGAATCCCAAGGTATATTTATACGGGAGCCTTTGATAATAAGATTCTACTCGACACAGAAATTGTAGCTCACCTACAGCTTCTCAAGCATGTGATTGAGTTTTCTGACGAAGATATTTGGATAGAGAGAGGAGTTAGCCCCGACGCTCTTGGAATTACTAGGTCTTTGTCTGACCCAAATGCCAGATACGCCACAGAGCTAGTCTTATCGATCGCGTCAGATGAATGGGACGGAAGGAAAGCCTCAACGGTTAGCCATCTTCCGCCCGTTGGCCTCGAACCCGACTTATCCAAACGTTCCGTCCTCGATAGCGCCACTGCTTTTACGTTTGTCGTATTCTGTAATGAGTCCAATCAAGATAGGCTTCTGTTAACCGCCTTTAGTATTTTGGATGATTCCGGTCTCAAAGGGTACTTTGTTCGTTATTTCGAAAAGGGCCATGCGTCCTTGCGCATACGAGTGAAGGGGGGCTTCGATGACGTCTTTATCCGGTCTTTCTGTGACTTGGTACTCGCGCAGCGATTGGCATCAGATATTGAGTTCAATCTTAGGTTGCCAGAATTTTCGCGATATGGAGGCACTGAATGTTTTAGCTTCCTGGAACAATTTTGGTGCCTAGAGAGCGCTCAGATCGTCAAAAATCTAAATTCGCAGAGTTTAGATTCGCCCGAACAGATATTGACATCTAGGTATCACTATCTACACTGCCTTGTTCGGTATCTCGGATTCGATATCGAATATGTATCTGCTGTAGCGGATAGTTACGAAAACGAGTTTGTGGATGACCGACATTCCGTAAGAAAGGCCGCGCGAGACGTTCGTGACTTCTTTACTGATCCCACGGAGTGTCATTCACTGATGCCCGAAATGACGGATCTTCTAACCCGGTTTTTGTCTTGTGAACTCGAGGGAGCCGTCTCACTACATGATGTAAAGCAGTCTATCGTCCATTTATCTGCAAATCGCCTTGGATTGACTCGGAGGGATGAGGCGGTATTCTGGCGGGCTCTTTTTAACCGATTAAGAGCATTACAGTTCGGAGGTACAAAATGAAGTCTCGCACCGCCGTTCAGAATCTAGCAACAAGTGTGGCAAAACACCTTGACAACATTGTTCCTGTAGAATACGAGGGTGCGCAGCATGGTAACCACTTTAATATTAATGGAGGAACGCCGGGTGCGATCCTCTACTTAAGTGTACTTGATGCATTATTTCCCGACGAGGGTTACGACCTTCGAGCCCATACCTATGCCACGACAATGATTTCGGAATATAGGCTAGATCCTAACATTG
>ERZ772928.1296-NODE-1296-length-10944-cov-12.100193_pt1 | contig 10944 bp, 11 predicted proteins | sample MGYA00511686_ERZ772928 | MGnify/ENA primary metagenome ERZ772928 (study PRJEB29015, sample SAMEA2738063) | human oral metagenome | biome: human oral; feature: human-associated habitat; material: saliva | place: China | collected 2219 ... | reverse complement strand
AGATCGTGTGGGGCGTCGGCATCGACTCCTCGATCACGCGCGCGTCCTACAAGGCCGTCATCTCGGCGGTCAACCGAGCCCTGCGCTAAGCGCTCGTAGACAGATAGGGCGAACCCCGGCCTCGTTGATGGAGAAACGAGGTCGGGGTTCGTCGTTTGCTCAACCGCGGGAGGCGGGCTGGATCGGATCGGTCGCGAACGCTTCGAGGGACCGACGCACCTGGCCGTCGAGCACGCGGGCGATACGCTCGGTGAGGATGTAGGGGTCGGTGCTCATGCCGATTGCAAGCCATTGGGAGATATGGCCGAGGACGGCGAGGGTGAAGTGGTCGGTGACGAATACGCGGTCGTCTTCGGTGACGGGCAGGTCGGTACTGTGCTGATCGACGATGGGTTCCATGACGGCGCGCAGCTGCTTGTGGAGGAAGATCTGCAGATCCTCCATGCCGAGGGAGGAGACGACGGAGCGGGTCTCTTCGGGGTGGTTTTGCATCCACACGAACATGGCGAGTAGGCCATCGGACCAGTCATCGTAGGTGGTGTGAGCGATGATCTGGTCGGCGACCTCGCGCTTGAAGACCCACACGGTCAGGTCGCGGATGTCAGAGAAGTGGTAGTAGAAGGCCTGGCGTGTCACGCCGGCAGTGCGCGTGATTCCGGAAACCGTCACCTTCGACAGGGGGACGGTCGTGAGGGCGTCGCGCAGGGCGCGTGCGAGCCGCTCTTTCGCATCGGGGTGGGGCATCAGTGATCCTCGGCGACAAGAAAAGATGAGGTTACGTGCGAACTATACATGTAAATTCGCGGAGCTGCCTAATGCCTGTCTAGACAGAACTGACCAATCGTATAGCGAGGCCCTGGTCACACGTCTAGGGATTGGTTGTCACGATTATGTTGCGAATATGCGCCAGGCCCCGGTCTCGTTGAACGAGGCCGGGGCCTGGCGTGAGCTGTGTCTGCCCTCGTGCGGTTGGCGGGAATTACCGCATTACTTGGCGAGACGGCCCAGCGCCGGGGTGGTCTGGTCGGTCATCAGCACTCGCATGCGCGCAATCGCGAGCGAGGGGTTGACTTCCAGGCCGGAGAGCATCCACTGAGCCATGTGCGCGGTGGTCGCCAGTGCGAAGTGCTGGGCGACGACGTCGCGCGCAGTGGCCGAGGCGGAGCCGGGGAGGCGGGACTCGATGAGTTCCTGAATGTTGGACGCCAGGAACGCCCACAGGTCGTTCGCTTCGATGGTCTTCATGGCGGCGGCGGTCTCGTCGCGATGGGCGTGCATCCACGTCATGGTCGCTTCGATGGCGTCGAGCCATTCTCCCGAACTTGTGGTCAGGTGCGCTGTGATCTCCTCGCGGAAAACCCAGGCATTGAGGTCGTTGAGGGAGTTGAAGTGGTAGTAGAACGCTTGACGGGTGACCCCGGCGGAGCGTGTCAGTGCGCTGACAGAGATCTTTGACAGCGGGGTCTGCGTCAGGGCCTGGCGCAGTGCGGTGCCAAGCTTTTCGCGGGCATCAATCGGCGGAGCCATTTGTTTCCTTCCTTCGACGGTTATGGGTAAACCATATCCAGTTACGAAGAAACTATCTACTCGAAAACCACTTGCCGGCTGTGTAACCGACCACGCTGTCAGTTTCTCATATATTGTTGACAGCGCACGCGGGGGCGCTTGTCGATCGATGTGACAGCGCACTTCACAACAGATTTCGCGCCGTGCGATGCGGGGCGGGCCTCCTCTCCCAAGTCGCGCGGTCGTGACACAATGTCCGTGTGATGAAGTCCTATCGAGACGAGGCGATCGTCCTGCGCACCCACAAGCTGGGCGAAGCGGATCGCATCATCACGCTTCTCACCGCCGAGCACGGTCAGGTGCGGGCCGTCGCCAAGGGCGTCCGCAAGACGACCTCGAAGTTCGGCGCACGCGTCGAGCCCTTCTCTGTCATCGATGCCCAGCTCCACCGCGGCCGCACCCTCGACACCCTTACCCAGGTCGCCTCGATCGCCCAATACGGCGATGCCATCGCCGCCAACTACGACCTCTACCTCGCGGCCACCGTCGTCGTCGAAACCGCCGAGCGCCTCACCGCGGACGCGCACGACGGCACCCACTCCCAATACCTCCTCCTTCTTGGTGCTCTCAACGCCCTGGCGCGCGGCCGCCACGACCCGACCCTCATTCGTACGTCCTACACGCTGCGTGCCCTCGCCCTGGCCGGATGGGCGCCCTCCTGCTTCGACTGCGCCGTGTGTGGCGCGCAGGGGCCTCACTCCTCGTTCTCCATTCCCGATGGCGGCACCGTCTGTGACACCTGCCGCCCGCCCGGCGCTTCCTCGCCCGCGCCCGACACGGTGGCCCTCCTCGGGCAGCTGCTGAGCGGCGACTGGGAGCGGGCCGACCGATGTGAACCCTATGCGCGCACCGAGGCCTCGGGCCTCATCTCCTCGTACACTCAATGGCATCTGGAACGTCGCCTGCGCTCGCTGAGCGTCATCGATAGGAGTCACCCATGACGGACCTGCGACCCACTCCCATGGACCGCGCCCCCCACGACCCGACCGCGCCGCTACTCGGGCCCGGTCAGTGGCACTGCGAGGCGCCCGTCTTCCGCAAGGGTGAGGTGCCCGCGCACGTTGCCCTCATCATGGATGGAAACGGCCGATGGGCCAATAGTCGCGGCCTGGCGCGCACCGAGGGGCATCGGGCGGGGGAGTACGCCCTCATGGATACGATCGCCGGCGCGATCGACGCGGGCGTGCGCTACCTGAGCGTCTATACCTTCTCCACGGAGAACTGGAAGCGCTCGCCCGCCGAGGTCTCCTTCATTATGAACTACGCCTCCGACGTGCTCGCGCGGCGCACCGACCAGCTCGCCCAGTGGGGCGTGCACGTGCGGTGGAGTGGGCGGCGACCCAAGCTGTGGAAGAGCGTCATCAACGCTCTGGAGAAGGCCGATCGGGCAACCTCGCACTGCAAGACCCTCGATCTCGTCATGTGCGTCAACTACGGAGGTCGGGCCGAGCTGGCGGATGCTGCTCGGTCCATCGCTGAGGATGTCGCGGCCGGGCGCCTGACTCCGCGCGGCGTCACCGAAAAGACGCTGTCGCGCCACCTCTACCTGCCCGACGTGCCCGACGTCGACCTCATGATCCGCACGTCTGGGGAGCAGCGCCTGTCTAACTACCTTCTCTGGCAGATGGCGTATGCGGAAATGATGTTCGTCGACACCCCCTGGCCTGCGTTCGATCGCGAAGAGCTGTGGGGGTGCTTGGAGGAGTTCGCGGGCCGCGACCGGCGCTTCGGCGGCGCGATCGACCGGGTCGCTCAGCCTTAGGCGTTGTCAGCTGCGAGCGCGGCGTTGACCGCTCGGCGCTTGCGGCGACCCCACGCGACCTTCGCGGCGATGAGTGCGGCGATGAGGGCGAGGCCCGCCCAGCCCCAGGGGGAACCGGCGACCGCTCGGATTGCGGCGGCGAAGACAGCGAGCATCCCGAGGCCGTACAGGAGCGCCCACAGGATGCATCCGGGAATCATTGCGATCGTGTAGGTGCTCCAGCGCATGCGCACCAGGCCCGCGCCCGCGTTGACGGCGGTCTGGATGCCCACCGTCAGGAAGCACAGGGGAATAATGATGATGCCCCACTTGTCGAGCATGGCAGCGCCCTTGCGGGGGACCGGGCCGTCGAACCAGCGGGCCACGGCGCCTAGGAAACCCTGACGTCCCGTGGCCAGAACGGCACCCGAGGCTGCACCGCGAGCCAGCCAGTAGGTCGCCTGCGCGCGCAAGAGGACGACCACGAACAGGAAAACGAAGAGCCAGATGCCCTCGCGTGCAAATGCGGGGACCATGGAATCGATTCCGGCGGCGAACATGACACTCCCAGAGTGAGGCTAATCAAACAAAGCCTATCCTAACCTACGCAAGAGGCCTGGGAAAGCATCATCCGCCTCCCAGGCCTCGTTCCGGCTGATCCGGCCTCAGCGAGTCACTTCTTCGACTGGCACGATGCGCACACCCCGAAGAGCTCCAGGGAATGCTTGACATCTCCAAATCCGTGCGCCGCCGCGACCGAATCCACCCACGACTCGATCTGGGACTGCTCGATCTCCTCGGTGAAGCCGCACTTGCGGCACACCAGGTGATGATGGTGGTGGTGCTTCGTGCACGAGCGGTACAGGGCCTCGCCGTCGGAGGAGCGCAGCGTGTCGACGCGGCCGTCATCCGCGAGGCTCTGGAGCGAGCGGTACACGGTCGCTAGGCCCACGCGCTGTCCCTGGGCGTGGAGGTCCTCGAAGATCTGCTGGGCGCTGCGGAAGTCGCTGACGCGGGTCAGCTCATCGAGGACCGCCTGACGCTGCTTCGTCATGCGCTGCATGGTGTTCCCTTCGTCATGAAGCGTCCGTGTGAGCGAGGAGTTCGCGTTCCGGATGCTGGTTGTGGCTGCGGGCTGCGCGAAGCCTGCGCACCCGGCGGATACGGTCCACAATAGCCCGGATCGTAAATCCAATCGCGTACAGGCCGATCGCGCCCACAACGATGGTCGCACCGGGCGACAGGTCGACGAAGTACGTCAGGGATAGGCCGCACGTGCAGATGATGACGCCGAGAGTCATCGCGATTCCCATCGTGGAGCGGAAGGAACGCGCCCCGAGCTGTGCGATCGCCACGGGGATGACCATGAGCGCGCTGACCAGGAGCGAGCCGACGACTCGCATCGCGACGGCCACGGTCAGCGCCGACAGGATCGCGATCAGCAGGGACAGCGTGCGCACGGGCAGTCCCGTCGAGCGGGCGAAGTCCTCGTCGTTGGTCACCGAGAAGAGTGCGGGAGCCAGACCCACGCCGAGCGCCACGATTGCGATCCCGAGGAGTGTGATGAGCGTAATGTCGCTCCATCGCACGGTGGAGATCGAACCGAAGAGGTAGGAGTTCAGCTGAGCGGATGTGCCGCCCGCCAGGCCGATCAGCAGGACGCCGCCAGCGATGCCGCCGTAGAACAGCATGGCCAGGGCCGTATCGCCGGACGTGCGACCGCTCTGGCGCACCAGCTCGATCGTGATCGCGCCCAGCAGGGAGATGATGACCGCTCCGGGGACCGCCCACGAGTCGGCCGGGCTCACGTTCGCGAACGTTCCCGCCAGCCAGCCCAGCGCGACGCCGGTCAGAGAGATGTGACCGATGCCGTCACCGAGCATCGCCAGGCGCCGATGGACCAGGTAGGTGCCGATGATCGGGGCGGTGAGGCCCACAATCAGGGCAGCGAGCAGCGAACGCTGCATCATCGGCGAGGACAGGAGGGTAGTCAGTGCGTCAATCATGTCTCGCTCCCGTCTAGATTCCGCTCACGAGGCCGTGGTCGCTCGTCGCGGGCCTCGCCTCGGTCGTGGGGTGGCAGTGGTCGCCGCCGCCGTGATGCTGTTCGTGGTCGTCCTCGATGTGGGGAGGGCCGTCGTAGGAGACGTGCCCCGCGCTGATGTGCAGCTCGCGGTCCAGGAGAGGGCCGAGTTCGCCCAGCTCGTGCAAGACGATGAGGATCGTGGTGCCCTCCGCCTTGGCGTCGGCGACGATCTGCGCGAGGCGCGCTCGCGATGTCGCGTCGATTCCGGCCATCGGCTCGTCCATGATGAGCAGCTCGGGGCGTCGCACGAGGGCGCGAGCGATCAGGACGCGCTGAGCCTGCCCGCCCGAGAGGATGTTCAGAGGAGAGTGGGCGCGGTGGGCCATGCCGACGCGTTCGAGGGCGGCCAGGGCCTTCGCCGTGTCGCCCGGCAGTGCCCACAGGCGGCGAGGCCCGAGCAGGCCGGATCGCACGACCTCGATCGCGCTGGCGCTGATCGCGCCGCCCGAGGAGATGCGCTGGGGCACGTAGCCGATCTTGTTCCACGGCACGCGGCGGCGAGTGGAAATCGAACGACCGAAGAGCTGGGCGTCACCGCTCGTGATGGGGGCGGTGCCCAGCAGGGCCTTCAGGGTCGTGGACTTGCCCGATCCGTTCGAGCCCGTGATCGCCACGGTCTGGCCGGCGGGGATGTCGAGCGAGATCCCGTGGAGGATCAGGTCCGTATCCCAGGCCACGTGCAGGTTGTCGAGACGCACGACGGCGGTCGCCTCCGTCTGGGAGGCTCCCGCCGTCGTGGGGTTGTCAGTCGTTGTCACTGGCAGTCGAGGGCTTTCGTCAGGGCGTCAATGTTGGAGTTCATCGTCGCGGCGTAGTCCTTCGAAGCGTCGGTCTGGGACTCGATCGGGTCCAGGACGGCCGTCGTGATGCCGAGGTCGTCGGCCAGGGTCTGAGCGACCTTGGGGTCGATGAGGGCCTCGGTGAAGATCGTCGTCACGCCCTGCTCCTTGGCGATCTGGGCGATTTCAGCCAGACGCGCGGGGGAGGGGGAGGACTCGGGGTCGAGGCCGGAGATGCCGACCTGGGTCAGGCCCGTGCGGTCCGCCAGGTAACCGAAGGCGGTGTGGGCGGTGACGAAGGTCTTGACCTTGCAGTTCGAGGTCTTGGTGACCAGGGTCTTGCTCAGGGTGTTGAGCTCCTCGGCCAGGGCCTTCGCGTTCGCCTTGTAGACGTCAGCGTGGGCGGAGTCGGCCTCGGCGAGCTTGTCGCCCACCAGGGTGGCGGCCTTCGCCATGCGGGTGGGATCCAGCCAGAAGTGCGGGTCCGCGCTCATGTCGTGGTGGTGGTCGTGACCTTCGTGGTCGTGGTTGTGACCCTCGTGGTCGTGACCTTCGTGATCGTGGTCGTGGCCTTCATGGTCGTGGCCCGACTGGGCCTCGTCGGCGGCCTCTTCCTCGCCCTCGGAGGGGTGGTTCGCGTCGGTGCCGGCCTCGATCAGCTCGGCCGCGGGAGAGACGTCGATGACGGTCTTGGGGGCCTGCTGCTCGATGGCTTCGTCAACGGCGCTCTGGAAGCCCGCGAGATAGATGACCGCGTCCGCGGAGGACAGGGAGTCGACCATCTTGGGGGAGAGCTCGAGGTCGTGCGGCTCGGCGCCATCCGGGGTCAGGGAGGACACGGAGACGTGCTCGCCGCCGATCTTCTCAGCCAGGTACTGCAGGGGGTAGAACGAGGCCATGACGGTCAGTTTGCCGTCCTTGGAGGAGCCGCCGTTGGACGTGGACGGGGAGATGCAGGCGGACAGGGTGAACGCTGTGGCAGCCGCGCATGCGACAGCAAGGATTCTCTTCGACATGAAAATCATTCTCTTTGAAATTGAGAATCTTTGTCAAGTCAATCTCGGTGCCCGGACGGCCCTGATCTGGGGAATTATCTGACGTGTCCCGTCGAGCTTCGGACGATCAAATCGGGCGAAAAGACGTAGTCGGCGTGCGTGGGAGTGTAGTCGGCTGTGTTCAATGCCTCGAACAGGGCGCGGACTGCGGAAGTGACGATCGACTGAACGGGCTGGTGAATCGTTGTGAGTGCCGGATCCAGGTGGCTCATGAGGAACGTGTCGTCGAAACCGATGACCGAGATGTCGCCCGGGACCGACAGGCCGAGCGAGGAAATCGTGCGGATCGCGCCGAGAGCCTGCAGGTCAGAACCTGTGATGATCGCCGTCGCGCCGCGCTCCAGGAGGGCGTGCGTGTAGGCAGCCGCGGCCTCGTACGTATAGAAGGTCTCTTCGATGATGGGGGTGTGGTCTCCGATCAGCTCGCCCATCACCTGCGTGAACGCCTCGGCCTTGCGCAGTGCCGGGACGATGTGCGTGCGGCCGGTCAGAAGTGCGATGCGCGTGTGGCCCAGCTCGTGAAGGTGCGTGATCGCGGCACGGATGCCGAGAGAATCCGCGGTGGAAAAGTCGGGGGCCGGGACCTCGGGGCGCGCGCCGTTGATCGTGACGAAGGGGATTCCGCGCGCGGCGGCGTCGTGATAGGGGGAGAGGTCGGATAGGAGGTCGGCGTGCCTGCCGGAGACAAAGATGAGCCCGCTGACGCGGTGCTCGATGAGAGACGACAGATGGTCGAACTCGGACGTCGCACCCGGCGTCTGTGTACGGATGAGGGCGATGCCGCCCGCGCGAGAGATCTCCTCTTGAAGGTGATGGGCAAAGGAGGCAAAGATCGGGTTCGTCAGCTCCGGCACGATAACGCCGATCGTCGGGGTGCTCGGCGTGTGTTCACTGGGTGGACGGTCGTAGCCCAGCTCATCAATCGCCGTCAGGACCCTGCGGCGCGTCTCTTCGGAGACCTGACCGACGCCGTTGAAAACGCGTGAAACAGTTGCGGTCGATACGCCCGCATGGGCCGCAATATCGGCCATGCTTGTACGATTCTTGGTCATCGGCGCAACGCTCCTTTGGGTGTCCGAGTGCAGCTGTTTCCCTTCAAATGTAACAGCTTGCACACAATTGTGAAAATTGTTGCAGAAACAAAAACGGGGGTATTACAGTGACTCTTGTAGCGGGTCGCTGATGGATGCGACCGGCCTGACCAACACAGGAGTAATAATGCGACGTGGCATCGCAGCACTCGGCGTCTTCGCGGCGGCTACCGCCCTGGCCGCCTGCAACAACGGCACGACGACCTCTTCCTCGTCCTCTGACAACAGCGGCGATGCCGCGGCAACGCTGACGATCTGGGCGGACGACACCCGCTTCTCCCAGGTCGAGCACCTCGCCGAGGACTTCACCACCAACACCGGTGTGAAGGTCAACGTCGTGCAGAAGTCCGAATCCGACATGGACACCGAGTTCACCACCCAGGTGCCCACCGGCAACGGCCCCGACCTGATCGTCATGGCCCACGACAAGCTCGGCGCGCTCGTCGCTAACGGCGTCGTCGCCCCCGTGGACCTGGGTGAGGCCAAGTCCAAGTTTGCTGACGTCGCCGTCAAGGCCGTCACCTACAACGGCCAGACCTACGGCGTTCCCTACGCCGTCGAGTCCGTTGCCCTGGTGCGTAACAACGCCCTCACCAAGGACGAGCCCAAGACGTACGACGACATGATCGCCTCCGGCAAGACCGCCGGCGTCCAGTACCCCTTCATCATCCAGATGGGCGACAAGGGCGACCCGTACCACTTCTACGGCTTCCAGACCTCCTTCGGCGCCCCCGTCTTCAACACCAGCGCTGACGGCGAGTACACCTCCGAGCTGGCCATGGGCGGCTCCGGCGGCACCGACTTCGCCAACTGGCTGAAGGCTCAGGGCGACGCGGGCGTCATCTCCCCGTCCATCACGGGCGACATCGCCAAGCAGGCCTTCCTCGACGGCAAGGCCGCCTACACGGTGACCGGCCCCTGGAACGTCGCCGCCTTCCGCGAGGCCGGCATGGACGTCTCCGTCCTGTCGGTCCCCTCCGCCGGCTCCCAGGCTGCGCAGCCCTTCGTTGGTGTCCAGATGTTCTACCAGAGCGCCAAGTCCGCCAACCCGGTTGCCGCCAAGCAGTTCTTCAACTACCTGGCCACCCCCGAGGCCCAGGAAGAGATGCAGAACCTCGGTGGTCGCGCCTCCGCGATGCCTGAGGTCTCCGCCAAGTCGGATGACCAGGACATCAAGGACTTCGCGAAGGTCGCCGAGTCCGGCGCTCTCGCCCCCGCGATCCCCGCGATGGGTTCCGTCTGGAACTTCTGGGGCCAGACCGAGGCCAACATCGTGAGTGGCACCGAGACCCCCGCCGAAGGCTGGGCGACCATGATCACCAACATCAACAACGCGATCGCCTCCAAGTGATCGAACCCGCCGGTTGCATAGCGACTGGCACCCCGCTCGCCTGAGGCGAGCACCCAGCCTCGCACCCGCCCGCATCCCACGCGGCGGGCGGGTGCGAGGCTCACAAACGCTCGCGCCGCAGTGCGGTGCACTCGCACCCCCGGGTGCTTTCCGACCCGCCAGCAGGCGGGTATCGTCGCAATGACGCGCAAACTGCGCACGTGTGGAGGACACGATGTCTGAGCCAGCGAAGGCTGCAGAAAAGAAAAAAGAGGCGCGCACCGCCTCTCACGCTAGCGAAGTGACCAGGCCCGGTTTCTTCGTCAAACTTGTCCTGATGATGCTCATCGATGCCCTGGGAATCTACGGCATGTTCACCGCCTACCTGGTGAAGTCCTGGACGGTTCTCGCCGTCCTCGCCGTCCTGCTTCTCGCGGTCAACTGGGTGTACTTCTCCAAGCGGACTATTCCCGCGAAGTACCTCGTTCCCGGCATGGTCTTCCTGCTCATCTACCAGGTCTTCGTCATGGGGTACACGGGCTACGTGTCCTTCACGAACTACGGACAGGGCCATAACTCCAGCAAGGATGACGCCGTCGCCTCGATCCTGCAGGCCTCCGAGCAGCGCGCCGAGGGTGCGCCGAGCCTCCCCGCCGCTGTCGTTGAGGACAGCTCCGGCCTCGGGCTCGCGGTGGTCGACACCGCGACGGGCAAGATTCGCGTGGGCGACTCCGAGACCCCGCTGCACGAGGTGTCCGGCACGTATGCCGCCGGCGCGATCAGCGCGGTCGACGGTTACAAGGTCCTGACGCTCGCCGATATTCTCAAGCCCGAGGTGCAGCAGAAGGTCTCCGCCATCAAGGTTCCGGCCTCCGACGACCCGAACGACGGCAGCTACCGCAGCGATGACGGGTCGACCGCCTACCTGGCCAAGTCCCGCTACAACTACGACGAGGCCGCCGACACCCTGACCGACACGACGACCGGCGTCGTCTACACGGCCAACAACAAGATCGGTGCCTTCGTTGACGCGGACGGTAACCAGATCGACCCGGGCTGGCGCGTGTTCGTCGGCTTCGACAACTACATGAACATGTTCGCCCGCGGCGACCTGGCTGGCCCCTTCCTGAAGGCCCTGCTGTGGTCCTTCGTTTTCGCCGCGGTCTCGGTCCTGTCGACCTTCGCGCTCGGCCTGATCCTGGGCCTCGTGTTCGCGGACAAGCGCATCAAGGGTCGCAAGATCTACCAGTCCCTCATGATCCTGCCCTACGCCTTCCCGGCCTTCCTGGCCACCCT
>ERZ772928.1295-NODE-1295-length-10945-cov-6.883747_pt1 | contig 10945 bp, 6 predicted proteins | sample MGYA00511686_ERZ772928 | MGnify/ENA primary metagenome ERZ772928 (study PRJEB29015, sample SAMEA2738063) | human oral metagenome | biome: human oral; feature: human-associated habitat; material: saliva | place: China | collected 2219 ... | reverse complement strand
CCGTTGTAGTGGAAGTACGACGTCGAGGAGGACGTGTCGGCCCACGACGTGGCGAGAGGGCCGTAACCCCAGCCCATCGTGTACTTGTTCTGCGCGGAGGCCGTCAGGTTGACGTATCCCCAGCCAGTGTTCGTGCCGAAGCCCGACCAGACGATGCCGCCGTTGACCCACCACTCGCGGTTGAACTTCACGTCCACGGGGTGGGCGCTCTTAAAGGGCCAGATGAAGTCGCGCATCTTCGGGAAGCGCATGCGTACCGTCTGGTAGGCGGTGCCCCTGTGGTTCCAGGCGCGCTGGACCATGATGCCGTCATCGAGGTCGGAGACCGCGGTGCCGCCGAGCAGGCCGTTGACGGTTTCGTGCGAGGCCTGGACGACGTCGAAGTCGCCGGCCGTACGCGGACGGGTCTTGAGCTTCTCCTGGTCGCCCTTCCCTTGGCTCCACGTCTCCCAGCCTTCGCGGCCGCGACCGATCATGACCCAGCCACCGCCGTCAGTGGTCTGGTCGCAGAAGAACTGACCGGGCGCGTCCATGGTGGGCGTTTGCAGCCAGTAGGTTCCGTCCTTCGAGCGGGGATCATTCTGCTTGATTTCCCAGCACGAGGCCGCTGCCGTGGCCTCGCTCAGGCCGTCGTGAAGCGGGTCGGCGGCTGCGTTGGCAGCCGGAGAAAATGCAAGCACGCCCAGACCGGTCACTGATGCCAGTCCGAGCGCCAAGCAACGGCGCATAAAGCTCATGGGGTCCTCACAGGTATTGCGTAAATGGTTACTTCTATAGTGTCACGTTAATCGCCCCCGCTCAACCACTTGGTTAGCGCAAAACGGGAGTGCTTGACCACATACAAGGGAGCCCCCGCCATCACGGCAGGGGCTCCACTTGTCAGCCTGATTCACGAGTTGTCAAGATGCGTTGTCAGCAGCTCCGACTTCTCGCGAACACGAGCGAAGAAGCACGGTTTTCCGTTATTTGACAAGAGTTGCGTTCAGGTCGAAGGTCATCGAGGGCGTTCCCTTGTAGTTGAGATGCTCCTCGACGCCGATGCGGTTCACGCCGCTCGTCAAGAGGCTCGCGGGGATGGTGACCTCAAGCAGGTCGGAGGATGCCTTGGCGGCGCTCACGGCTGTGTTCGCGTACGTCGTGTGAGTAATGTTTCCACTGGTCATACGTTTCGTGTCGACGACCTTGCCATTGACTCGCAGGACGACGCCGTCATCCGCGCGAACTTTCACGGTCAGAGCGGTGTTCGCGCTGATCGTTCCCAGGTCGATGTCGCGTGCGAAGTAGTAGGTGACCGCGCGGTCCTTCTTCGCAATGTCGAGGGCGGTCGCCGCGCCGGAGTCTCCCCAGCCGATCGGGCCGGAGCCGCGGTTCCAGCTCGCGAGCGAGCCGGTGGTGGCCCAGTCGGAGGACGGCTCGTTCGTGGAGGTCCAGTAGTTCCATTCGGCGCCGGTGTCGATGACCGTGCCGGACTTGACGGTGGTCGCGTCGATCGGCTTCGTCGCGTCGTCGGGCTCATTGTTGCGATCGGAGGGAACAGAGCTGTTGTTCTCCGGCGCGCCGTCCACGCGGACGATGGAAGCCTGCATGGACACGGTCGGGGTACGCAGGTAGTTGACGTGCGTTTCCACTGCGATGAGGTTGTCACCGGTCTTCAGCGCGGAGGCGGGGACGAAGACCTCGGAGGGGGAGGCGGAGGCCGCAGCATAGTTGGGAGCAGCGTCGGCGCGGGTCGTGTAGCTGACCGTGCCGGATCCCATGCGGGTGCGGTCCACCTCGACGCCGTTGACGTAGACGACGGCGCCATCATCGGCCAGGTACTTGACGGTGACACCCTTGAGGGCGTTCGCGTCGGCCACCTGGAAGTGCGAACGGTAGTAGGTCGTCACGGGGCGCGTACCCTTGGCGGCGATCTGGGTGGCGATCGCAGCATCGCCGTAGCCCAGGGGTGCCGCGCCGGTCGGCCACGCGGAGTCGTCGAACGAGGCCTGGGCCCAGTTCTCGGGCGCGGCGCTGGCTTCGGCGCGGTAGCTCCAGGTGGCACCCGCCTCGAGGAGGACGGGGTTGGCCGGATCGACCTGGCCGTAGGCCGGTGCGGTGTAGACCGGGGTGGTCGCGGAGCGGTTGCCCTCGGCGTCCACGGCGCGCACGAAGAAGCGGTTCTCGCCGCCGCGCGGCACCTCAACGCTGGTGGTGGTGGAGGTGGCGATCGGACGGTCGTCGCGCAGGATCTCGTAGGAGACGGCGTCGGAGACGCCTTCCCATGCGAGGGTCACGGTCGAGGCTGTGGCTGCGGAGGAGCGCAGCAGGGTCGGTGCCTCGGGCGCGACGTTGTCGCGGTTGTCGTAGCGGGCGAAGCCGCCGTTCCACTGGGTGTGCGTGGCGTCGGTGTGGGAGAGGGTGAAGTCGCCGCCCACCCACAGGTTGCCGTTGCTGTCAGTGGTCAGGGCCCAGGCACCGGTCTTGCGGCGCGAGGACAGCTCAAAGGGTGTCCACTTGAGGCTTTCGCCGGTGGCAGCATCCCAGGCGCCGACCCACTTAATCTCGTCGACGCGAGACCAGGACATATTCATGGACCAGGTGTACATGTCCTGGTACGTCGCATCCGAGCAGTGGCAGGAACCGTAGATGACGCCCTTCGCGGAGACGGTGCTGGCCTGCAGGTCGCCGCCGTTGCTGAACATCATGGCACCGGAGAGGCGCTGGTTGCTGGCGGCGTCGTAGCCGAACAGGGAGTGTTCGGATCCGCCGATGTACACGCGGTCACCCGCCGAGGAGATGGTCTGCTGATACTTGCCCGCGGAGGGAGCCGAGGGCTCGAAGGAGAAGCCCGTATCCAGAGCGGCACCGGCCTGCGTGGAGAATTTGGCCGCGTACCAGGCGCGCTGGTTGCCGTGCGCGGTGGTGAAGTGGCCGCCCGCGTAGAAGGCGCTGTTGGCCTCGGACACGCCGACTGCCTGGACGGAGCCGCTGATCTCGGGGTTCCACGAGCGATCGGGGCGTCCGCTCAGGGAGACGCGTCCGGCGTTACGGGCGTAGACCTTAGAGCTGCCGCCTCCGGTCAGGTGCGTGAAGGCACCTCCCATGTAGACGTTGCCGTCGTAGTAGGTCAATGCACGCACGCTGACGGCGCCGCCGCGCAGCGCGTTGACGATCTGCAGGTCCCAGGAGGGGTCGATCTGGCCGGTCGAGGGGTTGATGACGACGGTACCAACGTGGGTCTCGCCGTTGACGCGGGTGAAGTCGCCGCCGACAAGGAGTCGACCGTCGGGCAGAGGCAGGAGGGCCTTGGCCTGGGCGTTAAAGTCGAAGGTCTGGCCGGTGAAGTTACCGGTGTTTACGTCGAAGGCGGCGAGGCCACGCGAGGAGATCTCTGCGCCTTTGTCGCCCTGCTTGACGCCGGTGAAGTTGCCGCCCACGTACATGGTGGAACCGACCTGAGCAAGCGCCTGGACCTGGATGCTGCCCTCGGCATAAGAGCCATTGAGGTTACCGCTCACGCCCCACGAGGTCTTCGCAGCGAAGTTGGAGACCGCTGCAGAGACGGTGGAGCCACTCATACCCTCGTCGGGGATGCGCGTAAAGGAGGACGAGTCCGAGGAGATGTGCGGACGCACGTAGACCTCGGCGTAGGGGAAGACCGTCAGGCCGGACTTACGGAAGAAGGAGTTGGCAGAGGAAACGTCGCCGCCCCAGTTAGAGGCCTGCGCGCCGTAACCCCAACCCATCAGCCAGCCCGTCGTGCGGGCGCTCGGGTAGGTCTGCAGGCCGTTCCACTCATTGTCGTAGCCGGTCTGGCTCCACATGACGCCGGAGCGCCAGCCACCCTTATCAAGCTGAATGTTGATCGGGTGGGCCATCTTGAAAGGCCACACGAAGTCCGTCATCTTCGGGAACTGCAGGTCGACCGTCTGGTAGGAGCGGCCCGAGGCGCTCCAGGAACGCATGACGCGCACACCGTCAGCCTGATCCTTGACCGGCTCGTTGTTGAGCAGCTCGGTGATGGCCTTGTTGGACAGCTGAACGACATCGAAGTCGCCCGGGGTGCGCGAGCGGGAGGTCAGCTTCGCGGGATCGCCCTTGCCGCCGCTCCAGGATTCCCACCCTTCGCGACCGCGGCCGACCATGACCCAACCGCCACCGTCTGTCGTCTGGTCACAAAAGAACTGTTCGGGGTGATCCATCGCGGGAGTCTGGAGCCAGTAGGCTCCGTCCGTTGCCTCGGGATTCCGCTGTTTAATATCCCAGCACGACGCTGCGGCGGTGGCAGCACTCAGACCATCATGAACAGCAGCCTGACCGGGTGCAGAATCCCCTTGACCTGCACCAACAGCCTGAGCCATCGGAGCGATAGCGAGGGAAGCGCAGGCGACAATCGGCGCAGTTGCAAGGATTGCAAGGCGCGAAAGTGCGGAAGCCATGACACGACCTTTCGGAGATAACGGGAACTTGTTGCATAAATAATTACACAACAATCCCTGTTAGATCAACCGGTTGGTCAAGACCGACTTTCACAGGTGCATCACGCACCCCATTTTCAGCCCCGACGACTCCTCGCGAGGGACCCAAGTCCCGAGAGGTGAAGACGATCCCTGAACGCACAGCAAACACAAGCAAAAGCAAGGATTGAGAGAGCGGAGCCGACAACGGTCGCAACGAAGGAATCACGCCCCAGCCACCACGCTATACACCCGCCCGGAATCACCGCGGACACGCCGACCACGAGGATAGGCTTGACCACTTCCGACAATTTGGGTGTCACACCGATGAAACGCGAGACCTGAACGGTTGCCATGGCAGCGTCAAGCACCATGCACACGGCCCACACGATGGCCGCAGCCACCATTCCTCCGCGAGGAATAAAGATGACGTTACCCACAACGTTGAGGGTGAGGACCACGATCTTGTTGATCGCGGCCCACCCCGAGCGGCCGCTCATGATGAGCAGCGAGTGAATATTTCCCGCCATGAAAGTAACGATCGAGCCGATGCACAGCACGACGAGGACGTTCGCGCCCGGGGCAAAGCCGTCGCCGAGGATGCGCATCAGGGCGGGCGCGTAGATCGCCATGAGCGCGTAGATGGGTGCGGCGAACAGGACGAGCCAGATCGAGGCCGTGCTGTACAGGTCGCGCAGTTCCTTGGTCTTACCCTGGTGCAGAAGCTTGGAGAACTGCGGGGAGACGACGACGCGCAGGGCTGTGTCGACGACCATGCCCGCCTGGATGAAGCGGATCGCGCCGCCGTAGATGCCCGAGGCCGCGTCCCCCGCGAGGAGGCCAACGAGGAGGACATCCAGCCATTGCAGCGCCTGCTCGAGGCCCGCGGTGAGGGTTCGAGGCAGGGCGAAGGAGATGACCTGTCGGCGGCGGCGCGCACTGGGCCAGCGCCCCACGGAGTCCGCGGCCGAGGGCATGTGGCGCAGCAGGAGCCACCACGAGGCCACCAGGACGACGACGAAGGGCAGCGCCCACGCGATCGATACGAAGGCCAGCGACCCGGTGAACGCGGCCGCGAGCGCGACGAGGAGGGGGCGCAGGCCGGGCAGGAGCAGGTTTTGGACGAGGACGTACTCGCGCATGTTGCCGAGCGCCCGCAGGGCGGCGGAGGCAACCAGGGTGAGGGCGCCGATCGGCACGAACCAGAGCACCGCTCGGGTGGATGCGGCAACGTCAGCGTTCCAGATCAAGGGGGCCACGGCCTCGAGAATGAGGACGCACACGGTGGACACGCCCACCGTCATGGAGGCCATGAAGGACAGGGTCGCGCGGATCTCCTCGGGTGCGTCCAGGGAGAGGCGAGGCATCAGGTAGATGGCGGTGGAGTCGAGGCCCACCTTGGCCAGAGCCATGACGATCGCGAAGACGCCTGTCGCCTGGGTGACGATGCCCGCACCCTGCGCGCCGAGCATACGCGAGAGGATGATCGTGAATGCGAAGCCTAGGACCGCCGAGGCGGCCGCTCCGACGAAGCCAACAATGCCCCCGCGCGCGAGGGAACGCCTGGCTTGATTTGCCTCACTCATGATTAACCTTCCCGCTACCACGCGGTAGCCTTTCTCTATAACCTACCGATGGGATAGACATGGACTTCATCAACTCGCTCTCCCCTGCTCGCAAGAAGATTCTGCTGGCAGCCGCCATCGCGCTGATCATCGCGCTCGTCATCGTCGGCTTCCTGCGCCTGACGGGTTCGTCCGACACCGACGCGGCGGCATCCGCTGCGTCCGGCACGCAGAGCCTCGACGATACGCAGTCAGACATTCCGCAGTCCGTTCCCAAGACCATCGCCCCGCAGTCGGGAGGCCCGGCCAACGCGTCCGGCTCGCTGGCCACGGATTCTGAGGCCGCCGGGCAGGCCAGCTTCGTCATGAACACCCTGTGGGACGCATACGCGGATCCCGCGCAGGCGCGCGCGACCGACCTGTCCTCCGTGCTCACCGCTTCCGCGTTGGAGGAGTTCGACGCGCAGGCACTCGAGTGGACCAGGGACGGCACCCACGCCACGGGCACGCCGACCCTTGAGGACGTCCACATCATCAGCGATGACGGGGCGGGCAACATTACGGTCTCGGCGTGCGTCGACTCCTCTAACGTTCGCGTCCTCAACGACGCGGGCACTGCGCTGACGGACGACACGACCATGACCCGCGCCCTCACCTATTTTCAGTTTGTGAAGGACGGTGAGACGTGGAAGCTGTCCGGCTTCTCGTTCCCCGACGACCCGACTTGTTGAGTCGCGCAAGCATCGCAGTGGCAAAAGCCCCGTCGTTCGCGGCGGGGCTTGTCCATTGCCCCATGCGCACGGAGCGGGACGCGCGGGCGGTTCCAGCGACGGCTCCGGCGCTCGCGCGGCCCTCGCGGTCGGCCTCGGCACGCTTGATCGGGTCATTCTCCTCCTCGAGGTGACGCGACAGGAGCGCCACCGCGACAACTGAGATCATGAGGCCCGTGTTCATGCCGTAGTAGAACTGCTCCACGAGGGTGGCCAGGATGATGCCGCCCAGGATTGAGCCGTACACGTCCGTGGCGCGCCAGATGCGCGGGAACATGCGCAGGAAGAAGGCAAGGAACAGGGCCAGGCCGACCAGGCCGTAGGAGAAGATGACCGTCCAGAACTGGCCCTGCGTGCCCAGGGAGGGCAGCCACGGCGAGGCCGAGGGGCGCGGGGCGCCGAAGCCCAGGAGCGGGGACTGCTGGAGCTCGTACAGGGTCTCCAGGTAGTTGGAGGCGCGGTCCTCCGTCGAGGACGAGGCCGCGACGCGCTCGAGGAGCGACTGCGAGGCCGGGGTCGCCAGCCACGCGCCCACGCCCACGGCGATCGCCGCGATAATGCCCAGGACGGTACGCCAGGCACCCGCTCGCAGGCGCTGGAAACCCACCCATACGACGATGACGATGAGACCGATGTACATGCCGCGGTTGAGCGTCGCCGCCGCCGGGATGACCGACAGGGCACACACGGCGGCCACGATGAACCGCCACTTGGAACGCTCACGCCACAAAACGTACGCGAAGATGAGCGCGAGCGGGAAGATCAGCGAATAGACGTTGCCATACGTGTTCGAATAGATGAAGGGGGCGGACGGACGCGGGTCGGACAGGATCCAGGACGACGGGTTCCACTGGGTGGTCGCGCGCTTCGTGAACTCCTTGACGAAGTCGTTGGAGTGCAGGGCGCGCGGCACCAGGTAGTACATGAGCGTCTTGAAGCGCAGCGTCGGAGCCGCCATGGCGATGAATCCGCCGATGGTGGTCGAGGCCAGGAAGCCCCACATCGTGCCCACGATCGTGCGCACGCTCAGGGACTTGCGCGCATTAAACGCGTAGACCGCGAAGACACCGGGCGACAGCTCCAGCAAGAAACGGTAGAACGCGCCGATGACGCGCCCGCCCGTGTCCAGCATCGTCATCGAGGCCAGCACCCACGCCAGGAAGAACACCCACAGGATGGACCCGGGCGGGAAGCGCAGGCCGTGACGACCGATCATGAACACTAGCATGACGGTCGCGAACAGCGGCCACATCAGGTCACCGGAGCCGAGCACCCACCACAGGAAGTACGCTGAATAGGCCACGACGAAGGGCCACGCAGGTAGGTCCTGCGCGTCCTCTCTCAGCGGCCCGATGCGGGCGGGGGCGGGTTTGGCCCAGAGTCCTCGACGCGGGCTCACGCGTGTCCGTTCCCTTCGCCGGTCGTCTCGGTCGCGGACGAGGCCTGGGCCTCCTCAGCGCTGCTCGACGGGGTTGCGCTGTCCTGCGCGCTTGCCTGCTGGGCTTGGCGCGGGGCGCCGAGCTTGTTGCGATTGCGCGAGGACAGGTACAGGAAGGGGCCCTCGAGGAAGCCCTTGATCTCGGAGGTGGTGAGCGAGCCGGGCACGTCCTCGTCGGTGCCGGCGACGCGGGCGCCTCCGGGCTTGACGCGGTTGAGGATGCCGGGCACGCGTGTCGCCAGGGTACCGAGCACGGAGGGCTTCGCAATGATTGCCTTCGTCAGGAGGGCAGCCATACCGGAGCCGTTGCCTCGAATCTGCTTGTCGAGACCGGCCTCGTCAACGCGGTGACGATGGTGCACGAGCGCGTCGGGCGTGTGGACGATGACGTCGCCCGTGGCCAGGATGCGCGCGAACATGTCGAGGTCCTCGCCGCCGCGCGTCGAGGTGCCAGCCCCCAGAGCCGGGTCGAAGGGGCCAACCTCCATGAGGACATCGCGGCGCATCGCCATGCACACGCCCGCGCCCACGCGGGCGGTCGTAATCGGGAACAGCGGGCCGCCGTCACCCTTCTCGCCCAGAGCCTCCAGGCCCTCGGGAATATCGCCGACGCACCACACGCGCGGGGACATGTCCTTGGGGAAGCCGCCGCGCGACTCAAACCACCGCTGGGGCGCGTAACGCTGCTCGAGGGGCAGGGCGATACCCGTCGTCGCGGCCACGTACGGCGAGGCCGTGAACGGGTCGATCATGGCGGTCAGCCAATGCGGGTCGACGATCGCGTCGTCGTCCGTGAAGACGATGACCTCGCCACGAGCAGCGAGCACGCCGCGGTTACGGGCACGCGACAGCCCCGGACGCGACGCCGACACGATGGTCAGTCGCGTGTCCTCGATGCCCGCGAGCTTCTCGCGGGTCAGGCCCGTCTCCGGCGCGTTATCGACGACGACGAGCGTGAAACGCTGATGATCCTGCGCGAGGATGGCGCGCACAGCGTCCTCGAGCATGTCGCAGGAGCCGACCGTGCACATGACGACAGTCGCGTCTACGTCGGCGCCAGCGCCCTCTTCCCAGCCGCGCGCAGGGGCCGACTCGACCTCGAGCACACGCGGATCGGTCTCCGGGTGGTCCGTTCCGTCAATCTCGACGAACGCGGAGTTGCGACCGTTATCGCGCACGAGCACGAGCGCTCGCGGATCCGACGGGTCGCCCGAAATCAGCTGGGAGACGCGCGCCGTGCGGTCGACATGCCAGATGGAGGCCGCCTTTGCGTCGGCCACGGGACTCTCCTCGGCGCTCATTTCTTGCCCTTCTTCGAGGAAGTCGTGCCCTTGCTGCCCGACTTCTTGGACTCGGCGGTGTCTTCCGTTTCCTTTGTCGGAGCGGACTCGGCGGATGCTTTCTCGGCGTCAGCCGTTTCCTGAGCCGGAGCCTCGTCGGCAGCCTCGGCCTCGTCCGTGGGAACGATGACCTCAGCGGAGCGGGCGGGAGCCGCGGGAGCGGAGGCGGTGGACGCGACCACCTGGTCGCCCAGGTAGATCATGCCGTTCACCTCGCGGTTAATGATGGCGAGCTCGTCGAGGAGGGCGTGCAGCTCCTTGAGGTCGTGACCCTTACGCACGGCGACGAGGACGTGGCGGGAAGGGCGGACCTCGTCCAGCAGGGAGGCCAGCGGCTGCTTGATGTCGATGAGGCGCGGCGCGGGCACGCGGGTCTCAGCCAGCGAGGCCGACAGGACGCGGTGCAGGTCACGCGCCTGCGGGTCGGAGGCGTCGACGATCAGGTCAACCCAGTGGTCGCGGTCGATCGCCATGGCGAGCATACGAGTGGGGGCGAGCCACGGCTCGGGGGTCCCCTCCTCGGCGCTCCACACGGGCAGGGCCGTCAGGTCGGCCAGCTGCGTGGGCGAGGCCAGGGAACGCGAACGGGTCTCGCGGATAAGGACCAGGACCAGGCCGGCGAAGACGCCGACGACGGTCGTGATGAGGATCAGGCGCCCCTTCGAAGGCGAGACCTCGTCGGCCGAGGCCTCGGCGGAGGTAATCACGCGGCCAGCGGTGGCGTGGTAGGGAGCGAGCTGTTCGGCTTCCTTCGCGAGCTTCGTCAGCTCGGTCGTGATCTCGGCGGCGCGCGGGTTGTCCTTCGCGTTGCCGTCCTCATCGACCGTGGGCGTCAGGCCCGCAAGCTCGGTCTCCAGGGCCTTGATCTGCTCGTTCACACCCTCAGCCATCTCGTCGGCGCGCTGCTCAACGAGGGCGGTGCGCTCCTTCAAATAGGCGGCAGAAATCGCGTCGGCGGCCGCGACGGCCTGCTCACGCGTGGGGGCCACGTACTCGATCTTGACGATCGTGCCGTTCGTGTCGCCCGAGACCTCCACGTTGGAACGCAGGTCCGCAGCGGTCAGGCCGCCACCGAGCTGCTCCGCCGCGGCGTCGAGGACGGCAGCGGACTTCGCGATCCCCTGCTCGGTCACCATGTCCGTCGTGTTCGACAGGGAGGCGCGCACGACGGGGGCCGGCGTCGGGGACGGAGACGTCACGGTCATCGACACGGTCGCCGAGTGCGACACGGGCGCGGCAAAAGCTGCGACGACACCCACGACCAGGCCGACCACGGTCCCCGCAACGATCGAGGCCCAGCGACGGGCCAGCGCGTGACGAAGGATCTGCTGGCCGCCCGAAGGCGGAGGGGTCAGGATCATGACTGTTCTCCTTGGAGGTGAGAGCGCACCCACGC
>ERZ772928.1292-NODE-1292-length-10949-cov-5.461630_pt1 | contig 10949 bp, 4 predicted proteins | sample MGYA00511686_ERZ772928 | MGnify/ENA primary metagenome ERZ772928 (study PRJEB29015, sample SAMEA2738063) | human oral metagenome | biome: human oral; feature: human-associated habitat; material: saliva | place: China | collected 2219 ... | reverse complement strand
ATTCGGAATTTGATACAGATTGTGATTCAGACACTGATGCACTTGCTGATGCTGACTCGGAATTTGAGGCAGATTGTGATTCTGAGATAGATTCACTTACTGACGCTGACTCGGAAGTTGAGGCAGATTGTGATTCAGACACTGATTCACTTGCTGATGCGGATTCGGAATTAGATACAGACTGCGACTCTGAAATTGACGCACTTGCTGATGCGGATTCGGAATTGGAAACAGATTGTGATTCAGACACGGAAGCACTTACAGAAGCTGACTCGGAGTTTGATTCAGACTGTGATTCTGAAATTGATTCACTTACTGAGGCTGATTCGGAGTTTGAGACAGACTGTGATTCTGAGATGGATTCACTTACTGACGCTGACTCGGAAGTTGAGGCAGATTGTGATTCTGATACAGAAGCACTTACTGACGCTGACTCGGAGTTTGAAACTGAGTTTGATTCTGAGACGGATTCACTTACTGACGCTGACTCGGAATTAGACACTGATTGTGATTCGCTTGCTGATGCACTTTCTGATTCTGATTCAGAATTTGATACAGATTGTGATTCTGAAACTGATTCACTTTCTGACGCTGATTCGGAATTTGATACAGATTGTGATTCAGACACTGATGCACTTGCTGATGCTGATTCAGAATTTGATACAGACTGCGACTCTGAAATTGACTCACTTTCTGACGATGACTCGGAAGTTGAGGCAGATTGTGATTCTGAAATTGATTCACTTACTGACGATGATTCTGAATTAGACACTGATTGTGAGGCTGAAACAGACGCACTTACTGACGCTGAAACTGAGTTTGATTCAGACTGTGAAGCTGAAACTGATTCACTTACTGAGGCTGATTCTGAATTTGAAACAGACTGTGATTCTGAAATTGATTCACTTACTGACGATGACTCCGAATTTGAAACAGACTGTGAGGCTGAAATTGACTCACTTTGTGAGACGCTTGTCTTCAAGGATTCACTCAAAGAACTTGAAACGCTCTCCGATTTCACGCCACTCAAAGATGTACTTGTTGAGGCGGACTCACTTTGTGAGACGCTTATCTTCAAAGACTCACTCAAGGAACTTGAAACGCTCTCCGATTTCACAGCACTCAAAGATGTACTTGTTGAAGCGGACTCACTTTGTGAGACACTACTCTTCAAAGACTCACTCAAGGAACTTGAAATGCTCTCCGATTTCACGGCACTCAAAGATGTACTTGTTGAAGCGGACTCACTTTGTGAGACGCTAGTCTTCAAGGACTCACTCAAGGAACTCGAGACACTCTCCGATTTCATAGCACTCAAAGATGCACTTTCTGAAGCGGACTCACTTTGTGAGACGCTTGTCTTCAAGGATTCACTCAAAGAACCTGAAACGCTCTCCGATTTCACGGCACTCAAAGAAGCACTCGCTGAGGCTGATTGACTTTGTGATCTTGAAACACTCTGTTGAGCTGATAAACTCAAGGAACTTGAGACACTTTTTGAGGCAACCATGCTCAATGAAAGGCTGGTCGATGCAGACTGCTTAGTGGACTCACTTCGACTTTGAGAAATCGATTCCTGCTTAGACTGACTGGCACTTTGCGACACTGACTGGCTGTGATCACTATCCGACAATTTCACCGTCACAACATTCGTTGTACTGTCTTTATAAGTAATCGTTACCGTACCATCACTATTAACCGTATAAGATTTAATACGGTTGGCAACCTCTGGATTCAAGGCCGACACAGCCGCAATAATCTTGCTTTTATCTGCATCTGTTAAGGCAGTCAGGCTGGTCACCTGAATAGTGCTTGTCGGTGCCACACCCGGCGTACGATCTGCTAAGCGTCCCTGAGTAATACGAATCTCACCCAAGCCATTTGGACGGTTCATATTTGATGCATTGTCGATAGCAGCAACATTACGTTGCCATGTGTTTCGGAAGGAATGGTAAAGATCATCTTTCAAATGAATGGTCGCTGTGATGGTTGCAGGATTGTCACTCGTTGCTGTGATATCTCCCGTAATCGGTGCAATATTACCTGTTCCATACTGGCTACTACCAAAGAAATTTCCGTTCAAGGCATTGTCATTCAAATCGGCTCTTGCAACGACTTTCATTTCTTTAAGCTTGCCACTGTCATCCGTTGCCGTGAAAGTCACAACCGCATCATCACCAGCGTAAATAGTATAATTCTTCCCACCACCTTCAAGAGGGGTTGATTTCGGTTCCACACCATTGACGGTCAACTTAGCCGTCACTTCAGGACGCGTTCCGTCAGTTACAGCTACGGAATTACTGGCATCTGAATACACCGCATAATCACCATACATGATGCGAGCTTTGGCTGTTACTCCACCCGTTTGCAAGGGAGCATTCGGTGTTACGATCGCTTGTCCAGAAGCATCCGCTACTGCTGTTCCGATTTCATCATCATTGTTATACAAGACAACGGTCGATCCAGGCTCAGCACCGGTCACTGTTACAGGCGTTTGAGTGTAAGCTTTCTCCAGCAAGCGTGTCTCTACAGTAGGAGCTGCAAGACGTTGCACAGGCATGGTCACATCATTAGAAGTATTGTCCTTATAAGTAATGGTCACCACACCAGATGATGAAACGGAATAAGATTTAAAATCCTTTGAAGTGGCAATATTAGGGTTAGCAGTCTTAAACGCTTCCCAAATCTTCTCTTTTTCAGCCTGGGCCAAGTTAGTAGTATCATTGACAAAATTCGCTGTCGTCACAGCCGTAATCGGATTACGAATGCCATCATTTTGCGGCAAAACCTGAATGCGTAGCGTTCGTGTCACTGACTGCCTAGCCGTATTGGTCACTACAAAAGAAACATTATAAATTTTCCCAGGCGTTACGACCTCTGTCTGCCCAACAGTCCCCACAATATTAAAGGCGACTGCACTATTTTTCAATGCAGAGGTCTGAGGTACGTTGATCCCATTCACACGATCACTACCAGAAGCGTAGCCAATGCTTTTAATACTATTTCGTGTAGGAATGGTTTCAACAACATTATAAGCCTGATTGATGTAGTCAGAGTTATAAACAGAAATCAAGGCATTGTTAGCCAGACCTAAATTATACTGGGGTGCACGGAGGTTGCTATTAGCATCAATGCGAGATCCATTACGAGGATCACGCTGACCAGATGTCGCACGAAGCACCGCATTGGCAAGACTATTTCTAGCCTGACGAGCCTGAGTTATCGTAGGAGACACATCGCTATCACGATCAGCCAGACTGACACGAATGGCATCCAAGGCTTTATCTCCCTTGAGAATAGCAGCATCCGTATTTGGCAAATCGACAGCTTGAGCTTTATAGGTATAAATGTCTAAGGCTAAATCTTTGAGTCGCTTTTCTTGTTCTAAACGCTCAGCATCTGCCACAACTGAGGCAGCTAGCAGACCAGTCGCCGTTTCTGACAATTGGCGATTCGTTTGAACTTCGGATGTCAAGGAAGCGTTTAATAAGGTTGACTCCGAGCTGACAAGAGTCATCCCCACTTTAGAGTCGCTACTACTATCACTCTTGCTAACTGACTGAACAGATGCACTTGTACTATGCTCTGATGATTTTTCAGCTGCAGTCTCTGACAGACTATGTAAAGAAGAATCCGTCTGACTTACTGATTCCGACTTAGAAGTTAATGAAGCTGACAAGGAAGCAGAAAGCGAAGCACCCAATGACAAAGATGTCGATCTTGAAGCTAATTCAGAAGCAGACACTGATTGGCTGCGTGATAAAGACTCACTCAAAGAAGCCTCCGAAGTCTGACTTGACGCAGTTTCAGATGACACTTGACTATTTACCTGACTCTCTTGATCGCTAATTACCGATCCAGTATTCCCTAGAACAACTGAATCAGATGCAGCCAAGAGATCAGTCTTAGCTCCTGCTTCACTTTCCAAAATCGGCTGATCAGTCATTTCATCCGCATGAGCTACTTGAGTCACAACAGAACCACCTAACAAGGCCCCCGTTGCAAGCGCTCCCTTAAGCACTGTCTGACCTGAAAAAGCAGGTGCATCCACCTCTACCTGCTGGGCAGCAACAGACGGTGTATCCACGCCTCCTCTAAGCACCTTGAAAAGACCAAAATTCGACGTCGCCGCACGAAGCCAGTGCTTCCCTGACTTAACCAATTTAAAGCGTGTCACACGATCGGTTTCACGATATTGACCTTCATTCCTTCTAAAAAACATATATACTCCATTTATTTTTGATTAAAACGCTCCTTTAAATTTTATCATAAAATTAAGCAAAAAATCTCATTTCGAGATTGCTTTCTAGCGATTAATCACTTCTTTCATCCCCCTAAAAATACGATAATAATGGTAACCCTAAGACTTATTAAAACTATTTGTATTTTTAGAATATCAGACTAAAAAAATCCCCTACCAATTAGGAAATCACTCCAATCGATAGGGGATATTTAATTGTCTTAGCTAGAAGATAATGATTAAACTTACTAAGACTTAGAAGTCTTCACTTTCTTCTTCATCTTTCTTACGTTTAGCAAGAAAGGCGAGACCTGTTGCAGTTGCCAAAGCACCAAATGCCATTGACAATGATGAGTTTTCCTCACCAGTCTTAGGAAGCGCTTGGCTACCACGTTTGTGCTTAGGATCTTTCACTTCAGAAGTTGATTCTGAGGCACTCATTGAGGCTGACACTGAAGCACTTGTTGAGGCAGAGGTTGAAAGACTTGCTGAAGTACTCAATGATGTTGAAATACTTGTTGAAGCACTTGTGCTTTCAGAAGCACTCAAGAATGCTGATGTAGAAGCTGACTCTGATTCAGAAGCTGATGCGCTCGCTGACGCTGATGCTGAAGCGGATGTACTTGCTGAGGCTGAGGCAGATGCTGACGCTGACTCTGATACAGAAACTGATGTGCTTGCTGATTCTGAGACAGAGACTGAAGCGGATGTGCTTGCTGACGCTGACGCTGATGCTGATGCAGATTCAGATACGCTTACTGATTCTGACGCAGAGACTGAGTTTGAAACAGACTGTGATTCTGAGACAGAGGTACTTGTTGATGTAGACTCAGAATTTGAAACACTTGCTGATTCAGATACGCTTACTGATTCTGAGGCAGAGACTGAAGCGGAGGCGCTTGCTGACGCTGACGCAGAGGCTGATGCTGATTCAGATGCGCTTACTGATTCTGAGACCGAAGCGGATGTACTTGATGACGCTGACGCAGAGACTGATGCAGATTCAGATACGCTTACTGATTCTGACGCAGATACAGAAACTGATGTGCTTGCTGATTCTGATGCAGAGACTGAAGCGGAGGCGCTTGCTGACGCTGACGCAGAGACTGAAGCAGATTCAGATGTGCTTACTGATTCTGATGCAGAGACTGAAGCGGATGCGCTCGCTGACGCTGACGCAGAGGCTGATGCAGATTCAGATGCGCTTACCGATTCTGACGCAGAGACTGAAGCGGATGTACTTGATGACGCTGACGCTGAGGCTGATGCAGATGTGCTTGCTGACGCTGACGCAGAGACTGATGCAGATACGCTTGATGATTCTGACTCTGATACTGAAACTGATGTACTTGATGACGCTGACTCTGATGCGCTTACTGATTCTGATACAGAGACTGAAGCGGATGTACTTGATGACGCTGACTCTGATACTGAAACTGATGTGCTCGCTGATTCTGATGCAGAGACACTCGCTGAGGCTGACGCAGAGACTGAGTTTGAAACAGACTGTGATTCTGAGATAGAGGCACTTGTTGATGCAGACTCAGAATTTGAAACTGATTGTGATTCACTGATTGAAGTACTTACAGATGTACTTTCAGAATTAGATACTGATTGTGAGCCTGAAACAGATGCACTCAATGACGCTGACTCACTCAATGATGCTGAGTTAGATGTTGAAATCGATTCACTTGTTGAAATGAAGTTTGAAGCAGAGTTCGAAATAGACTCAACAGTTGAAATGATTGCAGAAATTGAAGCACTGAAGGCTTGAGACTGACTTTCAAATACAGAAGCACTCAAAGAGCTTGATGTACTTAATGATTCTGATTCAGAAGCCGAAACTGACGCACTTGTACTTCGAGATTCACTCAATGATGCTGACTCACTAGCTGAAATTGAAGCACTTACTGACGCTGATTCTGAAGTTGAAGCAGATTGTGATTCTGAGATTGATTCACTTACTGACGCTGACTCGGAATTTGAGACAGACTGTGATTCTGAAACTGATGCACTTTCTGAAGCTGATTCTGAGTTTGACACTGATTGTGATTCTGAAACTGATTCACTTACTGATGCTGACTCTGAATTAGACACTGATTGTGATTCACTTACTGACGCACTTTCTGACGCTGATTCTGAGTTTGATACAGACTGTGATTCAGAAACTGATGCACTTTCTGACGCTGATTCTGAGTTTGATACAGACTGTGATTCAGAAACTGACGCACTCTCTGAGGCTGATTCTGAGTTAGACACTGATTGTGATTCTGAAACTGATTCACTTACTGAGGCTGACTCTGAATTAGACACTGATTGTGATTCTGAAACTGATGCACTCTCTGACGCTGATTCGGAGTTTGATACAGACTGTGATTCTGAGACAGAAGCACTCTCTGACGCTGATTCGGAGTTAGACACTGATTGTGATTCTGAAATTGATTCACTTTCTGAAGTAGAAACTGAATTCGATTCGGATTGTGACGCTGATGTTGATTCACTCTCTGAGGTAGAAACCGAATTTGACTCGGATTGTGATGTCGATGTTGATTCACTTTCTGAAGTAGAAACTGAGTTTGACTCGGATTGTGATGTCGATGTTGATTCACTCTCTGAGGTAGAAACTGAATTTGACTCGGATTGTGATGTTGATGTTGACGCACTTTCTGAAGTAGAAACTGAGTTTGACTCGGATTGTGACGCTGACGTTGATTCACTCTCTGAGGTAGAAACTGAATTCGATTCGGATTGTGACGCTGACGTTGATTCACTCTCTGAAGTTGAAACTGAGTTTGACTCGGATTGTGATGTGCTTACTGATGCACTTTCTGAAGTAGAAACTGAGTTTGACTCAGATTGTGATGTCGATGTTGATTCACTCTCTGAAGCTGACTCTGAATTAGACACTGACTGTGATTCTGAAACAGATGCACTCTCTGAAGCTGAAACTGAGTTTGATTCGGATTGTGATGTCGATGTTGATGCACTTTCTGAGGCTGACTCTGAGTTCGAGACTGACTGCGATTCAGATACTGACTCACTCTCTGAAGCTGACTCGGAATTTGAGATTGATTGAGAGATCGATGTTGAGGCACTTTCAGATGCTGATGTTGAGTTCGATTCAGACTGTGATGTTGATGTCGACGCACTTTCTGAAGCTGATACTGAATTTGACTCCAACTGTGATGTTGATGTTGACGCACTTACTGAGGCTGAAGTTGAGTTCGACTCAGACTGAGATGTTGAAGTTGATGCACTTTCTGAAGCTGAGACTGAATTTGACTCTAACTGTGATGCGCTCACTGATGCACTTGTTGAGGCACTTTCAAAAAGACTTTCTGAAACACTCTCTGAAAGGGATGCTGATGCTTCCTCTGATTGAGAAAGAGAAGATGAGACAACCTCTGACTCAGATGCTGAAACTGATGCAGATTCTACCTTACTTGTTGATACAGATTGAGACTCTACTGTTGAAGCACTTTCTACGATGCTTTGAGATGTACTTAAAGATGCACTCGTTGTATCTGCTTCAGACTCTGACTCGATAACCTGACTACCATTAAAGAAATTAACGCTAATATTATCAGTCTTACCTGCAAAAGGTGAGAATGTGAAGGATGTGTCATCACCAGTGATTTTAGCAGTCCAAGTCGATGTTAAGCCATAACCATTCTTGGCCTGAAAACCATTCATTTGGAAATTTTGTCCCCAACTGTAACCGCCACCATCCGTTGTTACTGGTGTTGGATTAGGTGAAGGTGTAGTTCTTTGAGTACCGTCTGAATTAGTAATATAAGTTGTTACAGTTGTTGGAGGAGTAAGTCCCTTACCTAAAGTAAACATCGTTTGTGTTGATGTTCCTGTATTATAGATAGAATATCCAGGACTCATCTTCGAAATATTCCCAAGGGTTGATGTTGCAGGATTAACATATGTGACAGTGTAGACAAAATTCAGATTTGTCCCGTCATTTGTCACTTTCAATGTATAGTAAATTGGAACATTATAGTTTGAGTCTGTTCCAGTTCCTGTATACACCTTAGTTTCACCAGTCGCTAGGTTAAGGTTTGAAGTGATAGCTGGAGTGCCATTCACTGTAGAGTTCCCATTGAAACCAGCATTTGTCAGCTTGGTCATCATGTTATCGACGGCATTACCAAGACGCTCACGCTGTTCTGCGTAAGCTGCACTTGTTGCTGATGCCGCGATCAATGTCGTTGACTTAGTGACTTCTTCTTGAACAGTTGTAATAGCCGTTTGAATTTCAGCCTTAGCAGCTGTGTCTGTCAATTTTGCTTGATAGTTTTTAGCAATATTAACAAGCAATTCTGCTTCTGAAACGTTTTGGTCCAAAACAGATTTTTCATCATCATGGCTTGCAGTTTCTGAAGCAACTGAGCTTGTTGAAGTTGCTGAATCAGAAGCTGATTCTGAGTTTGAACCACTTGTACTTTCAGTTTGTGATTGGCTATCAGAAGTTGAACTCTCTTTGCTGAGTGATGCAGATTCAGAGATAGCTTGTGACAATTCAGCAGAAATTGATTGAGACACAGATTGTGATACTGAAACTGATGCTTCTGTGCTTGCTTGAGCATCTACTGAAGAGCTTGTAGACTCTTGGCTTGTTGATGCTACTGCTGAAGTTTCAGAAGCTGGTGCTGCACTCAATACCACTGACTCAGAGTTGACCGCCACATCTTGATTAGCAGTTACTTGACTTTCCAAAGCCGGAGTCGTCGTTTCTTCCGCTTGAGCAGTGTAAGTCGCTACTGCTCCTCCAGCCACTGCACCTGCCGCCGCAATCCCTTTAAGTAGAGCTTGCCCTGAGAGAAGCGGTGTTTTCTCCTCGACACTCTGTGCTGAAACTGACGGTGCATCCGCACCACCCTTAACAACCTTGAAAAGTCCAAAGTTAGATGACGCAGCACGAAGCCATTGCTTACCTGATTTAATCAACTTAAAACGAGTCACGCGATCAGTTTCGCGGTATTTCCCTTCATTCCTTCTAAAAAACATATCTACTCCATTCTTGTTTTATGAATTAAAACTCTCCGATAAATTTTATCATAAAATTCTTGTAAGCTCTAATATAAACTCTTATTTCCCTCAAAAAAGATTGCAAACGCTTTATGCTGTATAAATACTAAAAATACTTATTTCATAACATTTTCATCCATTTTACATTTTGCAATACGTATCTTAAAGTTGTCTTAAAATTCGAATTCCCCTACTTTCACATCTACCATTTCACCTTACTAAACTAAGCCTTTACTCTCTAATACTAAGACTAAATGAGACTTAGACTAACGTTTAAGACTCCCTCTCTCATTTTCAAACACGACAAAAAGACACATCCCATATCGGAATGTGTCTTTTTTAGAACGAAGCTAATCGGCTTATTCTTACTTAAGAGTAGTTAGTTTTTATTAGGACTAGTCACTCATAAGTTTTAGGGGTAAGTCGAAGGAATATTATTCCTCAGTTTTTTTGCGTTTTGCCGCAAGAGCCAATCCAGATGCAGTTGCAAGCAATCCAAGAGCTGCTGTAGCTGCTACGTTAGACTCTTCACCAGTGTTTGGCAATTGTGCCATTTCTTGTGCAGGTTTAACTGGAGTAGATTTAGCTGGAGCTTTAGGAGCTGGATCAACTGGTTTACCTGGAGTTGGTTGTTCAGGTTTACCTGGAGTTGGTGTTACTGGTTTTTCTGGAGTTGTATCGACAAGTTTGTAAACGTAAGTTACGTTCTTATCACCTTCGATAACTTTACCAGTTACTGCGTCAGTTGTTGTCAAGTGACCATCACCATCTACAGAACCTACTGGGTAGTTACCTTGTGGTACCAATTCGTAAACTTTACCATCAGCAGTAACAATTGTCTTAGGACGGTTATCAATTACTGTATCGTAATCTTTACCTACTGGTTGACCAAATTCATCTGTTACAGATTGTTTGATAGTGTTACCATTTTCATCTACATAGTGAACGTAAACATTACCCTTAGGTTGTGCTGGCTGTTCTTTAAGTTTGTAGATGTAAGTAACATCTTTACGTCCTTCGATAACTTTACCTGTTGTAGCGTCTGATGACTCAAGGTGACCTTGTCCATCAACTTTACCTACAGTGTAGTTACCTGCTGGTACCAATTCATATGTCTTACCATTGTATTGGATTTCTTTTGGACGGTTGTCAATTACTGTATCGTAATCTTTATCAACTGGTTGATCTTTTTCGTCAGTGACATCATCTTTAATTGTGTTACCGTCAGTGTCTTTATAGTGAACGTAAACGTCACCCTTCACTTCTTTATAAACGTAAGTGATTGTTGATTTAGGTTTATCAACTTTACCTTTAATTGGATCAGATGATTCAAGGTGTCCGTCACCGTCAACTTTACCTACTGGGTAGTCCCCTTTTGGTACGATCTTGTATGTCTTACCATCTGGAGTCTTGATTGTGTTAGGTTTTTCACCTTCCTCAGTTGTGTTATATGGAGTATCATATGGTGAGTTTGGTGTGTCTTGACGAGGTTTCTTGATTTCTTTACCTTTTTCGTCTACGTAAGTGATGATTACGTCACCTTCTTTAGGTTTCGTTGGATCTTCTTTAAGTTTGTAGACATAAGTTACGTTCTTATCACCTTCGATAACTTTACCTGTTGTAGCGTCATCACCTGTCCAGTGACCTTGTTCGTCGACTTGACCTACTTTGT
>ERZ772928.1289-NODE-1289-length-10955-cov-4.517064_pt1 | contig 10955 bp, 7 predicted proteins | sample MGYA00511686_ERZ772928 | MGnify/ENA primary metagenome ERZ772928 (study PRJEB29015, sample SAMEA2738063) | human oral metagenome | biome: human oral; feature: human-associated habitat; material: saliva | place: China | collected 2219 ... | reverse complement strand
CACACTGAACGAGGGTCGGTCTACTCCACGAGGGTGGGGATCTACTGGCCGGGGGTTGTGCGTACTGCACGAGCCCCCGACCCCCATGGAGTACACCCGACGCTCGTGCAGTGGCGCCCCACCCTCGCGGAGTGGACACTGGGCGGAAGGGCGGGATCGACTCCGTGGTGCCTTGGCGGCGAAGTCGGCCGCGTAGGCCGCCGTCGCGTTCGTACCTTATGCCGCGCGTTCGGGGGTTAAGGGTACGAACCGGCGACCTACCCTACGAACGCGCGGGAGGCCGAGGCGCCATGGCCGCACTGCCGGAGCCGCGTGAGGTGCGAAGTCGGCGCAGGAGTGCGTAAGTTGGTGTCGGCGGGCGGTGTCGAACTACAGTTGACCTGCAACGACAGGGGAGCGCCCCGTCGTCGGCCCGGCCGCCACTGGCCGACGGGCCGCCGCCGACGGCGCTGAGAGTGCGGAAGCCCGCAGACCCTCGAACCTGCTCCGGTTAGTACCGGCGAAGGAAGTCGAGACCATCTCCCCGGCGCGCCGCAGGTGGTCGCCGGGCCCTCCGGAGAACCATCCAGGAGGCACACATGAGCATCCAGTCCACCCACCGCCCCGGCCGGCCCCGCCCGGCCCTCAGCCGCCGCGCCCTGCTCGCCGGAACCGCCGCCGGCGCCGTCGGCCTGAGCCTGGCCGCCTGCGGCAAGGGCAAGAAGGCCGGCTCCCAGGCCGACTCCAAGACCGTCACCGTCGTCACCCACGACTCCTTCCACGTCTCGGAGGACCTCCAGAAGGCCTTCACCTCCGAGACCGGCTACACCCTCAAGGTCGCCACCTCCGGGGACGCCGGCGCGCTGGTCAACAAGCTCGTCCTGACCAAGGACGCGCCCCTGGGCGACGCCGTCTTCGGCATCGACAACACCTACGCCACCCGCGCCCTCGACCAGGGCGTCATCGACACCTCCGCCACCGTCACCCTGCCCAAGGGCGCCGAGAGCTACGTCGTCGCCGACACCCCGGCCCTGGCGCCCATCGACGTCGGCGACGTCTGCCTCAACATCGACACCGGCTACTTCACCGGCAAGGGCCTCACGCCCCCGGCCACCTTCGAGGACCTCACCAAGCCCGAGTACAAGGGCCTGCTCGTGGCCATCAACCCCACGAACTCCTCACCCGGCATGGCCTGGCTGCTGGCCACCATCGGCCACTTCGGCGCCGGCTCCTTCGCCGACTACTGGAAGCAGCTCATGGCCAACGGCGCCCGGATCGCCGAGGACTGGAGCGCCGCCTACGAGACCGACTTCTCCGGCAGCGGCAAGGGCACCTACCCCATCGTCGTCTCCTACGCCTCCTCGCCCTCCTTCACGGTCTCCAAGGACAAGAGCTCCAGCTCCACCTCCGCCCTGCTGGACACCGCCTTCCGCCAGGTCGAGTACGCCGGGGTCCTCAAGGGCGCCGCCAACCCCGAGGGCGGCAAGGCCTTCGTGACGTGGATGCTCTCCAAGGCCGTCCAGGAGGACATCCCCGGCCAGATGTACATGTACCCGGTCCTGTCCGACGCCGCCCTGCCCGAGGCGCTCACGAAGTTCGGGCCACTGTCGAAGGCGCCGGTGAAGGTCGACCCCAAGGAGATCACCGCCCACCGCGAGGAGTGGCTCAATACCTGGACGGAGGCCGTCGGCAAGTGACCGTGCCGCGCGAGGAGACTCCAGGGGCCGACGTCACCGCACGAGCCGACGCCGATGCCTCCCGGTCCGCTGGGGCGGCCGCCGGAAGGACCGGCGTCGCTCCCGGCGGCCCCCGGCCGGGCTGGGGCGAGCGGGTCGGCTGGACCCTGGCCGTCGTCGGCCCGCTGGCCTTCCTGGCGGTCTTCTTCGCCTGGCCCGTGGCCACGCTCATGGGCCGCGGCCTCGCCCCCGACGGCGCCCTGGACCTGAGCGGCTTCGGCGAGGTCCTGGCCCGCGAGCGCACCTGGCGGATCCTCACGCAGACCCTCACCCAGGCGACGCTCGGCACGGCCGTGTGCGTGGCTCTCGGCATCCCCGGGGCCCTCGTGCTCTACCGGCGCAGCTTCCCCGGCCGCGACCTGCTGCGCGGTGTGGTGACCGTGCCCTTCGTGCTGCCCAGCGTCGTCGTCGGCGTCGCCTTCCACGCCCTGGTCACCCGCGGCGGGCCCCTGGAGGCCCTGGGCCTGGACGGGACGCTGACCGCGGTCGTGGCCGCGCTGGCCTTCTTCAACTACGGGCTCGTGGTGCGCACCGTGGGCACCATGTGGTCGCGGCTCGACCCGCGCGCCGTGGAGGCCGCCCGGGCGCTGGGGGCCTCGCCGGGACGGGCCTTCGCCACCGTCACCCTGCCCGCGCTGGCCCCCGCCATCGCCTCAGCCGCCTCCCTGACCTTCCTGTTCTGCGCCACCGCCTACGGGGTGGTGCTCGTGCTCGGCGGGGTGGGGATCGGCACCATCGAGACCGAGATCTACCGGCTGACCACCCAGTACCTCGACCTGCGGGGCGCCGCCGTCCTGTCCGTGGTCCAGCTCGGCGTCATCGCGCTGGCCCTGTGGGTGGCCGAGCGGGCGCGCGCCGCCACCCAGACGCGCCTGCGCCTGCGCACCGAGGTGCCCGCCCCACGGCTGCGTGCCACCGACGCCCCCGCGCTCGCGGTCACCGCCGCCACAGTCGGGGGGCTGCTGGTGGCGCCGATGGCGGTGCTGGTGGCGCGCTCCCTGCAGCGCGACGGCGCCTGGACGCTGGCCAACTACACCGACCTGGGCTCGACCGGCGGGCGCAGCGCCCTGCTCGTGACCGTGTGGGAGGCGGCCGCCAACTCGGTGTCCGTGGCCGTGGCGGCCGCGGCCATCGCCCTGAGCCTGGGGGTGGCGGTGTGCCTGGTCGTCTCGCGCCGACCCCGCAGCCGGGCACTGGCCCGGGTCATCACCGGGCTCGACGCCGCCTTCATGCTGCCGCTGGGCGTCTCCGCCGTGACGGTCGGCTTCGGCTTCCTCATCACCCTGGCGCGCCCGCCGCTGGCCCTGACCCGCTCCTGGTGGATCCTGCCGCTGGCGCAGGCCGTCGTGGCCGTGCCGCTCGTGGTGCGCACCCTGCTGCCGGCGCTGCGCGCCATCGACCCGCGTCAGCGCGAGGCGGCCGCCGCTCTGGGAGCCGGACCCGGCCGAGTGTTGGCGACCGTGGATGGTCCCCAGCTGCTGCGTGCCGGCGGACTGGCGGCCGGCTTCGCCCTGGCGACGTCGCTGGGGGAGTTCGGGGCGACGTCGTTCCTGGCCCGCCCCCAGGAGCCGACCCTGCCGGTGGTCGTCTACCGGCTCATCGGCAGCCCCGGCTCCCAGAACCAGGGGATGGCGCTGGCCGGGGGCGTGGTCCTGGCGGTGGGCAGCGCCGCCGTCATGCTCGGCTGCGAGTGGCTCCAGACCCGGCTCGGTCCCGGGCGAGGCGGGCCCGCGGGAACCGGTGGGCAAGCGGCGGGCGAAGACAACGAGACGGTCCGGTTGCGCGGGCCCAGGACGGACGGAGGCGAGCGGCCATGAGCCCGAGCACCAGCGATACCAATGCTCCTGCGGGCCTGTCGGTGCGCGGGCTCGCCGTGGCCTACGGGGACCTGCGCGCCGTCGACGGCGTCGACCTGGAGGTGGCCGCCGGGGAGGTCGTCGCCCTCCTGGGGGCCTCGGGCTCGGGCAAGTCCTCCCTGCTGCGGGCGGTGGCCGGCCTGGAGGACGTGGCCGCCGGCGAGGTCGCCTGGGGCGGGCGGAGCATGGTGCGCGTGCCCGTCCACAAGCGCGGCTTCGGCCTCATGTTCCAGGACGGCCAGCTCTTCGAGCACCGCGACGTCGGCAGCAACATCGCCTACGGGCTCACCGGCCTGCCGCGTGCCCAGCGGGGCGAGCGGGTGCGTGAGATGCTCGAGCTCGTCGGCCTGCCCGGATTCGAGCGGAGGCGCGTGACGACCCTGTCCGGCGGGCAGGCCCAGCGGGTGGCCCTGGCCCGGGCGCTGGCCCCGGCGCCGAGGCTGCTGCTGCTCGACGAGCCCCTGTCCGCCCTGGACCGGGCCCTGCGCGAGCAGCTGGCCACCGACGTGCGCACCATCCTGCGTCGGGGCGGTACGACGGCGCTCTACGTCACCCACGACCAGGACGAGGCCATGACCGTGGCCGACCGGGTCGGCGTCATGGAGGCCGGCCGCCTCCTGCGCCTGGACACCCCCCAGCGCCTGTGGGCCGACCCCGCAAGCAGCAAGGTGGCGCGGTTCCTGGGATTCGACGTCGTCGGCGACCTTGCCCTCGCGCCCGGCGCGCTGCGCGTGGTGGAGGCCGCTGAGGGGGAACCGGGGGAGCGGGGTGGGGCCGCGCAGACGGAGACACCGGAGACACTGCCGGCCACCGTGCTGGCCTCGCGGCTGCGTCGCGGCCAGTGGGAGGCCGAGGTCGAGCTCGACCCCGAGCGGCTCGCCGCTCTGGCGGAGCCCGACGGGTCGACCGGGTCGGCTGAGCCGTCCGGCGTCGGGGCCGACGCTACGGCTGAGCCTGAGCCGGCCCGTGCTACCCGTGCTACCGCTCTGACCCGGCGCCCCCACGCTCCCGGGGCGCGCGTCGCCCTGAGCCTCGACCCCGCCCGCACCGCCCGCCTCTAGGTTCACCGGCCGGCCGTACCTCGATGCGCCGGCCCGGGTGACCGAGACGACTTTCGCGATTCATCAGACTTCCTGCTACTGTCGGCTCGTCATCTTCCGGTGCCTCTCAGGAGAACATCATGGCCAAGCGAATGTGGAGCTGTTGCTGTCGCTGACGACAGCCCACGTCCCATTCGTTGAGCGCCTGCTCCTAACACCTGTGAGGTGCCCCTGTGCACTCGTCCACCCAGGACACCCCTGCCTCCACCAGCCCCCTCGAGGCCGCTGACGCCGCCGTCGAAGCTGCCGATGACGCCTCTGCCTCAGACGCCGCGGCGCCCACCGCCGACCGTGCCTTTCACGAGCGCCCCGGCGGCTCCCGCCAGGTCTGGCGCCGCCTGGCCGCTGACCGCTGGGCCCTGGCCGGAGGCGCCGTCGTCATCGCGACCACCCTCGTGGCACTCCTCGCCCCCTGGATCACCCGGGCCCTCGGGGTCGACCCCTACACCTACCACCTCGACCTGCTCACGCCCTCCGGCATCCCCGCCGGTCGCCTCGGGGGCATCAGCGCCGCCCACCCCTTCGGCGTCGAGCCCCAGACGGGGCGGGACCTGTTCGCCGTCGTCGTGGAGGGAACCCGCACCTCCTTCTCCATTGGCATGGGAGCCACCGTCCTGTCGATGCTCATCGCCATCAGCCTGGGACTGAGCGCCGGCTACCTGGGCGGCTGGTGGGACGCTATCGTCTCGCGCCTGACCGACATCACCCTCGGCTTCCCCCACCTGGTCTTCATGATTGCCATCTCCGCGATCATCCCCGCCACCGCCCCGCGCGTACCGGTCATGATCCTCATCATCGGGATCCTCGGCTGGCCCTCGACCGCACGCGTCCTGCGCTCGCGGACCATGGCCGTGCGCGCCCGAACCTTCGTGGGTGCCTCGCGGGCCATGGGCGCTGGCGGCCTGCACATCATGACCACCCAGGTTCTGCCCAACCTCGTGGCCACCATCATCGTGCTCACCACCATCTCCATCCCCGGCAAGATCACCGCCGAGGCCGCCCTGTCCTTCCTCGGGGTGGGCGTGCCCCCACCGACACCGTCCTGGGGCCGCTCCATCGGCTCGGCCATCACCTGGGTCGCCACCGACCCCTGGTACCTCGTCTTCCCCGGCGCCGCCCTGTTCCTGGTGACCCTGGCCTTCAACCTCTTCGGCGACGGCCTGCGCGACGCCCTCGACCCCAGGACCGGTGAGCACCGATGAACCGTCTGCACTTCCTCGGCCTCAGGCTCGTCCGCACCCTGGCGACCCTCGTCATCATCGTCTTCATCACCTTCGCCATCTTCTCCCTGTGGCCCTCCGACCCGGCCACTCTGGCCTGCGGCCGGCCCTGCACCCCGGAGAACCTCGAGCGCGCCCGCGCCTTCATGGGGTACGACCTGCCCTGGTACACCCAGTTCTGGCACTACCTCCAGGGCATCGTCGGGGGGCGCACCTTCGGTGAGGGCTCCGGCGCCATCGCCTGCGCCTCCCCCTGCCTGGGCTACTCCTTCCGCCTGTCGACGCCGGTCAGCGAGCTCGTGGCCACCCGACTGCCCGTCACCGCCTCGATCGCCGTGGGCGCCGCCGTCCTGTGGCTGGCCATCGGCGTGGGTGCCGGCGTCGTCTCCGCCCTCAGACGCGGCTCACGCCTGGACCGCACCATCATGACCGGAACAGTCCTGGGCATCTCCTCACCCGCCTACCTCGTGGGGCTGCTGGGCATCCTCCTGTTCGGCTTCACCCTCGACATGGTGCCGGTCTCCGGCTACGTCCCCTTCGCCGACAGCCCCCTGGACTGGGCCTGGCACCTCATCCTGCCCTGGTGCGTCCTCGCCCTCATCTCCGCGGCCGTCTACGCCCGCATGGTGCGTGGCGAGATGCTGGAGAACCTCGGCGAGGACTACGTGCGCACCGCCCGCGCCGTCGGCCTGCCCGAGCGCCGCGTCGTCGGCCGCCACGTGATGCGCAACATCTCCCTGCCGGTGGTCACCTACTTCGCCCTCGACCTGGGTGGCCTGCTGGGTGGTGCGGTCATCACCGAACGCGTCTTCTCCATGCAGGGCCTGGGCGCCCTCCTCATGGACGCCGTCGGCACCTCCGACGTCCCCGTCGTCATGGGGGTCACCCTGGTCGCCGCCGCCTTCGTCGTCGTCGCCAACCTTGTGGCCGACGCCGTCGCCACCCTCATCGACCCCCGTCTCTGACCGGCCTCCCCAAGGCCCACCCCACCTCTCTTCCGGCGCCGACGGCGTCGGGACCCCGACCGGCGACCCACCACGGGCCGACCGCAGCACAGGAAGGACACCCATGTCTCACTCCCACCGCTCCCTCGTCTCCTCCCGCCGCGCCTTCCTGGCCGGGACCGGCATGACCGCCCTGACTGCGCTGACCCTGGCCGCCTGCGGGGCCAACTCACGCTCCTCCTCGAGCGCCTCGGCCAGCGCCAAGGCCGGCGGCAACCTCACCGTCCTGACCTCGGCCACCGACGTCGGCTGGGACCCCGCCAAGAGCCAGTCGATGCCCATGACCTCCCTCGGCCTGGTCCACCGGCGTCTGACCACCTGGAAGCTGGAGCCCGGCAAGCCCGTCGAGCTCGCCCCCGACCTGGCCACCGACACCGGCAAGGCCTCCGACGACGGCCGGACCTGGACCTTCACCCTCAAGAAGGGCCTCAAGCTCTCCGACGGCTCGGCCATCACCTCGGCCCACATCAAGCACGGCGTCGAGCGCTCCTTCGCGCCGGCCCTCTCCGGGGGCCTGGGCTACCACAAGTCCCTCCTGGCCGGCGCCGAGGGCTACCAGGGCCCGTACTCCGGCGCCCACCTGAGCTCTATCGAGACCCCCGACGAGTCCACCATCGTCTTCCACCTGGCGCGCGCCTTCGGCGACTGGCCCTGGATCGTCGCCCAGCCGGCCTTCTCCCCGGTGCCCGAGGGCGACGACCCCGCCACCTACTCCCACGCCCCCATCGCCTCGGGGCCCTACCAGATCGACCAGTACAAGCAGGGCTCCTCCATCACCCTCAAGCGCAACCCGCACTGGTCCAAGGACACCGACAGCGTCCGCCTGGCCCTGCCCGACACCTTCACCTTCTCACTCGGCCAGGACGAGACCACCTCCGCTCAGCGGCTCATCGCCGACTCCGGCGAGGACCGCAACGCCTTCGGTGCCGACCGCGTCTCAGCCGCCCAGCTCGCCCAGGTCTCGGCCAACGAGAGCGCCAAGTCACGCCTGGCCACCAGCCCCGAGGGCGGGCCGCTGGCCTTCCTGGCTATCAACGTCCAGCGCGTCAGCGACGTCAACGTGCGCAAGGCCATCGCCCACGCGGTCGATAAGGCCGCCGTCGTCGCCGCCCTGGGTGGGGAGCTCGGCGCCCAGGCCGCCTCCACCTACATCACCCCGGGGATCCCCGGCCGCCAGAGCTACGACCTCTACCCCCACGACGCCGCCAAGGCCAAGGAGCTCCTGACCGGCAAGACCGTGCCGGCCCTGGTCCTGCTCACCGACAACGGTGCCGCCTCCAAGGCGATGGCCGAGGCTGTGGGTCAGTCCCTCAAGGAGGTGGGCCTGAAGGTCACCATCGAGCCGGTTGAGCCCGACACCTTCACCGAGCGCGCCACCAAGGGTGATGGCTCCACCTATGACCTGGCGATCGCCAACTGGAACCCGGACTACCCCTCCGCCAACGCCAACATCCAGCCCCTGTTCGCCTCCTCCGAGATCGGCTCGGGCGGCTCCAACTACGCCCGCTACTCCAAGCCGGAGGTCGACGCCGCCATCGCCCAGGCCCAGGCCAACCTCGAGGCCAAGGCCGCACAGACCCAGTGGGCGGCCCTCGACCGCAAGATCGCCGAGGAGGTGCCCGTGGTGCCCCTGGCCTACCGGCGCAACTCCTTCCTGCACGGCTCGGGAGTGGCCGGGTTCTTCGTCGAGTCCTACCCCGCCTACCCCAGCTACCAGGTGATCGGAGTGAGCGCCTCATGAGCCGGCGGACCCAGGGCGCCCACGCGCAGTCCACCGATGTGCCGGGCGCCGACGACGCGGCGCTGAGCCTGCGCGGCTTCGGCGTCACCTTCGCCGGCTCCGATACTCCCGCCTCCACCGGCATCGACCTGGATCTTCGGCCCGGTCGCGTCCAGGCCCTCGTGGGAGAGTCCGGCTCCGGGAAGTCGGTGACCGCCCTGGGCGCCCTGGGTCTGCTCCCTCCCACCGCCACCGTCACCGGCTCGGCGCGCGTCATCGACCCCGGCGCGGCCCGCAAGGCCGGCCGGGACGGCGGAGAGTCCGGGACCGCGGACGCCGTCGAGCTCGTGGGAGCCTCGCGCCCGGTGCTCGACGACGTGCGTGGACGCCTCGTCGGCACGATCTTCCAGGAGCCGACCACGGCCCTGGACCCGCTGGAGACCATCGCCTTCCAGATCGGGGAGGCCGTACGAGCCCACCCCGACGCCTTCCGGCGGGCTCACGCGAGCGCCGGATCGGATGCCGGCTCCCAGGCCGGTGGCGGGGGCCGACGGCGACCCGGCCTACCCGGCCGGTCGGGTCGGTCAGGCCGGCTCAGCCGCGCCGAGGTCGACGCCCGGGTGCGTGAGCTGCTCGCCCGAGTGGGGCTGGGCGGCCGCGGTACGGGCGGGAAGGACGGTGCGGACAGTGCCGACACTGCGGACACTGCTAACAGTGCCGATGGTGAAGTGCTCGAGCGCATCGCCCGCTCCTACCCCCACCAGCTCTCCGGAGGCCAGCTGCAGCGCGCCTGCATCGCCCTGGCCATGGCCTGCGACCCACCGGTCCTCATCGCCGACGAGCCCACCACCGCGCTCGACGTCACCGTCCAGGCGGGGATCCTCGACCTGTTGCGCTCCCTGACACAGGACGAGGGCGTGGCGGTCCTCCTCATCACCCACGACATGGCCGTCGTCGCTGATGTGGCCGACGACGTCGCCGTCATGCGCCACGGACGCATCGTCGAGCGCGCTGCCGTGCGCGAGATCTTCCAGAGGCCCAGGCACGAGTACACCCGCGAGCTGCTCGCCGCCGTACCCCGCCTGGACTCCCTGCGCCAGGAGGACCCCTTCGCCGCGGTCGCCCGCGAGTCCGAGGCGCCGGCCAAGGGAGCGGCCGAGCCCGTCGTCGCCGTCGAGGGACTGAACGTCGTGTACCGCAACGGGCGCCGCACGGTCCACGCCGTGCACGACGCCTCACTGACGATTGCGCCGGGCGAGGTCCTGGGCCTGGTGGGCGAGTCCGGATCGGGCAAGTCGACGATCGCCGGGACCCTCACGGGGCTGGTGCCCATCGCTTCGGGCAGTGTGCGTGTCGACGGCGTCGAGGTGGCCGGGGCCCGGCGCCGCGACCTGCTGCCCGTGCGCCGCTCGACGGGCGTCGTCTACCAGAACCCGGCCTCCTCCCTCAATCCGCGGCGCACCGTGGGGGCCTCGATCGCCGAGCCCATGCTCATTCACGGCGGCTTCGACTCCCCGGCCAGGCGGGCACGCGTGCGTGAGCTGCTGGAGGCGGTGCGCCTGCCGGCCGCCATGGCCGAGCGCTACCCCCACGAGATGAGCGGTGGCCAGCGCCAGCGGGTGGCGATCGCCCGTGCCCTGGCCCTGGGCCCGCGCCTGGTCATCGCCGACGAACCCACCAGTGCCCTGGACGTCTCCGTACAGGCCGTGGTCCTGGACCTGCTGCGCGCCCTGCAGGCCGAGCTGGGCTTTGCCTGCCTGTTCGTCTCCCACGACCTGGCCGTCGTCGATTCCATCGCCGCGCGTACGGTGGTGCTCAACGGGGGCCGCGTCGTGGAGTCCGGACCCACGGAGCAGGTGCTCGCCCGCCCACGCGAGGACTACACCCGGCGCCTGGTCATGGCCGTGCCCGTGCCCGATCCGGCCGTGCAGGCCGCCCGCCGCGAGCGCCGTCGAGCCCTCAAGGCTGTGGAGGGCGTGCGCGCGTAGCCGCCGCCGGCCCCGCCGTCGCGTTCGTACCTTAAGCCGCGCGTTCGAGGGGTAGAGGGTACGAACGCGAGACCTACCCTACGACCGCGCGGTTCAGAGCTGTTGGGCCACCTGCCGATCACGGAAAGGTCTCACAGCATGTCCCGGCAGGACGGATCACGCCCGCAGTGACGCCGTGATCCTTGTCACTTATCGACGTTTCCCGGCTCACTCCGCCACCGCCTCCACCAGGACTTTTCTCCCGTGTGGCGCCGCCGTTGTGAGCGGGCGAGAAGCCATAGCGTCGGAGGAATGGCAAGGGGGAGTCCTGCCCGGATATCGAGCCCGGCGATGCCCAAAGATCACGAACAGG